>Ga0070725_10000635_pt1 | contig 23091 bp, 20 predicted proteins | sample tdDd002_FD_69781 | JGI IMG/M metagenome (GOLD analysis project Ga0070725, IMG submission 69781) | Marine sediment microbial communities from the Atlantic coast under amendment with organic carbon and nitrate - tdDd00.2 | ecosystem: Environmental > Aquatic > Marine > Coastal > Sediment | place... | reverse complement strand
ATTTCGATCTAGAGAATGGTAGGTAATCTTATGCACACTATTTCGGCCATAGTGCTTTTCTAGATGCTCAATTGCCTCCTCACTAACTGGCTGCATCAAATGATCTTGCTGAATTAATAACACTGCTTGATCATAATACTTCTTCAGATATTTGAGTGATTCACAAATATCAAGGAAACACTTCCATAAAATCTTTTGATTAGTCGTATTAGAATCAATTTGATTATCGTGACAATGAAGTTGGTAAAGTTGATTGAATTGTTCAGGGAGAAACTCCCTACTTTCTTGTAACTCGAAAATACAAGCTTTAATACTAACGGCGTAATCTGTCACCTGAGAAACCTACTAAGTTGCGTAGTAAAGCGTTCACCAACGTAATAACACATTTACAAACGCTTGATTTGAAAAATGTTCACGCTAACACCAACATTCAACATATGCAACTCAGACATATCTAGCCTGTGTTAAGTATCATGGTATCTAACAAGGTTGTATTGATGTTAATGGCAACTGACAGGAATACTGGAAAAGTAGAGGAGTATCTGAAAATGGGGGAATAAAAACTCCCGCTAGTACGGGAGTTTTTATTAATTAAAACGATTATTCTGCGTCTTTATCTTTTGCGACTGTCACTGCTACCGCAAGCTCTTCAAGCGCAGCAGGGTTTGCAAGGCTTGGGGCGTCGGTAAGTAGGCAAGAAGCCGCCGTTGTTTTCGGGAACGCGATTACGTCACGGATGTTTTCCGTACCACAAAGCAGCATCACAAGGCGGTCTAGACCGAATGCAAGGCCAGCGTGTGGTGGTGTGCCGTATTTTAGCGCTTCAAGTAGGAAGCCAAACTTCTCTTGCTGCTCTTTGGCTTCGATGCCAAGAATTTCAAATACTGCACTTTGCATTTCAGCGTTGTGGATACGAACAGAACCGCCGCCCACTTCGTAGCCGTTGATAACCATATCGTAAGCGTCTGAGTTTGCTGCTGCTGGGTTCGCCGCAAGTTCTTGCGCCGTTACACCTAGTGGAGACGTGAATGGGTGGTGCATGGCGTGCAAGTTACCTTCACCATCTTCTTCAAACATTGGGAAGTCAACAACCCATAGTGGAGCCCATGCGTTAGTATCGGTCAGTTCAAGATCGGTACCTAGCTTAAGACGAAGTGCGCCCATAGCTTCTGCAACGATATTGGCTTTGTCTGCGCCAAATAGGATGATGTCACCAGACTCAGCTTGAGTGCGGTCTAAAATATCGTTGATCACATCTTCGCTTAGGAACTTAGCAACCGGAGACTGAATGCCTTCCATGCCTGCTGCACGGTCGTTCACTTTCATCCATGCTAGGCCTTTCGCGCCGTAGATACCGACGAACTCACCGTAACCATCAATTTGCTTACGAGTCAGCTTAGCGCCGCCTGGTACGCGAATAACCGCTACGCGACCTTTTTCATCATTTGCAGGGCCTGCAAACACTTTGAAGTCGACGTCTTTTACCAGATCAGCTACGTCAACCAACTCAAGTGGGTTACGCAAGTCTGGCTTATCGCTACCGAAACGACGGATCGCTTCAGCAAATGGCATGATTGGGAACTCGCCTAAGTCGACGCTTAGTAGCTCTTGCCACATTTCACGAACCATTTTTTCTGTCACGCCGCGCACTTGCTCAGCCGACATGAAAGAGGTTTCGATATCGATTTGAGTAAATTCAGGCTGACGGTCAGCACGCAAATCTTCATCACGGAAACATTTAACGATTTGGTAGTAACGGTCAAAGCCAGACATCATCAGCAGCTGTTTAAATAGCTGAGGTGATTGTGGCAATGCGTAGAAGCTGCCTTTGTGTACTCGGCTTGGTACTAGGTAGTCACGCGCGCCTTCTGGCGTTGCTTTGGTCAGTACTGGTGTTTCGATGTCTAGGAAGTCCGCGTTATCAAGGAAACGACGCACAAAGCTTGACGCTTTCGCACGCAGTTTAATGCGGTCGCTCATTTCAGGACGACGTAGATCGATGTAGCGGTACTTAAGACGCTGCTCTTCGCTGTTGGTTTGGTTAAAGTCTAGTGGCAATGCTTCAGAGCGGTTGATGATCTCAAGGCCCTTCGCGATTAGCTCGACTTCACCGGTAGCCATCTCTTTGTTGATTTGGCTGTCTGGACGAAGACGGACTTCACCGGTTAGCTTGATACAAAACTCATTACGCAGTTGGTTCGCTTCCGCAAATACATCTTTCGTATCTGGGTCGACCACTACCTGAACGATGCCTTCACGATCTCGCATATCGATGAAGATAAGACCGCCTAAATCACGGCGACGGTTTACCCAGCCGCACAATTCTACAGTTTGTCCTGCAAGGGACTTGTTCAGGTGACCACAATAATGGGTGCGCATAATGAATTTCCCAATCTCTAATAAGTTATCAATTTCTAAGCTGTTGGCGTGATTGAGTGCCAACAGTGCAAACGTCCATTTATACGCTGAAAGTCGTTAAAAATCGACCTCCGAGCATATATTTTGTTGTGTTTTATCTAGCCTTGATGCTTTTTAGGCTAACAAACGACCAATTTAGCCGCTTAGTAAAAACAAGCTTGCGATTATAGCGCTAAAAACTCGCTCACGGCAAAAAGGAAATTCGCTTGGCTAATGACATCGAAGTCAATTTTGCATAAAATACGCCCCCTTTATCAGCGCGCGACAAGTTTGCTGCGTGTTAACGGCCAATTGAGAGAGCACCATGAGCAATAAAGACAACATCTTTTCAGCTCCAATAAACAAGATCGGCGACTTCACTTTTGATGAACGTGTCGCTGAAGTATTTCCTGACATGATCCAGCGTTCGGTTCCAGGATACAGCAACATCATTTCAGCAATTGGCATGTTGGCAGAACGCTTTGTTAAACCGCACTCGACAGTATACGACCTCGGCTGTTCACTTGGCGCGGCGACGCTTTCTATGCGCCGCCACATTAATCAGGAAGGCTGTAAAATTGTTGCGGTCGATAACTCAGCGGCCATGGTTGAGCGCTGTAAGCTGCATATCAACGCTTACCGTTCAGACACCCCTGTCGAAGTGTTAAAAGCCGACATTCGCGACATCGAGATCCAAGATGCCTCTGTGGTGGTGCTCAACTTCACCCTGCAATTTTTGTCGCCAGAAGACCGGCTGACGCTACTTAAAAAAATCCATGCGGGCCTGCGCCCAGGTGGCATTTTAATTCTTTCTGAAAAGTACGTATTTGAAGACGAGAACGCCAACGAGCTGCTTATCGACCTCCATCACGACTTTAAACGCGCCAACGGCTACAGCGAACTCGAGATCAGCCAAAAACGCAGCGCCATCGAAAACGTCATGCGCCCCGACTCCATCCAAGCCCATAAAGCCCGCTTTGAAGAAATCGGCTTTTCAAGCTACGAAGTCTGGTTCCAATGTTTTAACTTTGGATCGATGTTTGCGATAAAATAACTTATTGAGTTCGCTGCGCTCACGAGAATACAGAGACGGCCTTTGGCCCGAGAATACAGAAAAAGATTGAACTAGAAACTAGAACGCTTCGCTGCTAGAAACTATAAAAACAAAGAAACAGAGCTTCTGCCTTATGCTCTTATAGTCTCTAGTCTTAGCTCTAAACTCTGTAATCTAATAAGCGAAGCGCATTCTGTATTCTATTTTCAGTTTTTCACTCTTTAACCAAAACGAATCAAACCATGTTCAATTTTGCGAATTTTTACCAACTGATAGCCCAAGACGATCAACTGCAGCCTTGGCTTAATATTCTTCCTCAGCAGCTAACGGATTGGCAAAATGCGGAACATGGCGACTTTGATCGTTGGTTGCGAGCACTTAAAAAAATACCAGCGGGCACGCCTGATAATGTCGATTTAAAAGACTCAGTGTCGCTGTCGAATCAAGAACCGCTTCACCCGGGTGAAAAGAAGAAACTTGAGAACCTGCTTAAAACCTTCCACCCATGGCGCAAAGGCCCTTACACGGTTCACGATATTCACATTGATACCGAATGGCGCTCTGATTGGAAGTGGGATCGCGTTCTGCCGCATATTTCACCGCTGAAGAACCGCTCGGTATTAGATGTCGGTTGTGGCAATGGCTATCACATGTGGCGCATGCTTGGGGAAGGCGCTCGCTTATGTGTCGGTATTGACCCATCGCACCTGTTTTTAGTCCAGTTTGAGGCTATTCGTAAGCTGATGGGTAATGACCAACGTACCCACTTATTGCCGCTTGGTATCGAGCAACTGCCTGAGCTCAAAGCGTTCGATACCGTGTTTAGCATGGGCGTGCTTTACCATCGCCGCTCGCCATTGGATCACCTTATCCAATTAAAAAATCAGTTAGTTTCGGGTGGCGAGTTAGTACTAGAAACCTTGGTGATTGAGGGCGACGAAAACGCAGTGCTGGTGCCAGTTGACCGTTATGCCCAAATGCGCAATGTTTACTTTTTCCCGTCGGCAAAAGCGCTGAAAGTATGGCTTGAAACTTGTGGATTTGTCGATGTCAAAATCGTTGATGAAAACGTAACAACGCTGGGTGAGCAGCGTACCACGGAATGGATGACCCATAATTCTCTGCCAGATTACCTCGATCCCAACGATCCAAGTAAGACAGTTGAAGGCCATCCGGCCCCGAGACGCGCAATATTGGTAGCGAAAAACCCATAATGTAGAGTCTGACCGTAGATTAACATAAGGATGCTTCACGCATCCTTTTTTATAATATACACTTTGTACACTTTCATCTCATAACTCTCTGTCTACTATAGGTAAACAATGTTCAAAAAACTCACCGCTATCGCCATTCTTGGCGCGCTTTCTGGATGTACACTGGTTGACGGTGAAAAATACAGCCAAGCGACTCTTGAAGCGATAAACCAAACAGAAACCAACCTGCAAACTCGCCTAGACAGTTTTACCGTAGAGATTGAACAACAGAATAAGCAAATCGACCAGTTGAGCAGTGAGCTGACCAAGCTCAATCGCGAAGTGAACAAGCTTCGCCAAGCGCAAATTAAGCAGCATCAACTCACGGCAGATCAGGCACCATCGGCCGAACCTGTCGTTGCGAGCGTCCCGCCCTCTCAAACCATAGTGCTTGGCGCGATAGAAAAAGTAAAAATCGATACCATCAAGCAATTATTTGATGCCCGCGTGGATACCGGTGCAACCACATCATCGATTAACGCAATTGATATTCAAGAGTTTGAGCGCAACGGAAAAACCTGGGTTAAATTCCACATCAAAGATGATGCAATCCCTTCTGATGAACAACATTGGATTGAATCTCCCGTGGTGCGCTACGTTAAAATTCGTCAGTCAACCAACGATGAACCTGAGCGTCGCGCCGTGGTCGAGTTATGGGTACAACTTGGTGATATCCATGAACGCGCGCAATTCACCTTGGCCGACCGCTCTCAAATGAGCCACCCTGTATTACTTGGCCGTGAATTTATTCAGGACATTGCTCTGGTTGATGTAAGCAAGTCTTACCTACAAACTGATACTAAATAATAAAACAAGGATGAGCCCCTTATGACGTCTAAAGTGCCTTTCTATTTCTTAGTCGCACTACTTCTTATAGTAGGTAGCGCACTAAGTTTTATGCGCCATACCGATTATGGTGTTCCTTTAACACCCGGTGAAGCCCGCCAAATTTGGGATGTGGAAGCCCGAATTGAATTTACCGCGATGGATAAACCCGTTAAAGCATCATTAGCGGCGCCTGCAACGCAGTCTGGCTATACGCTTATTAACGAAAGTGCCTCTTCTCCTGGCTACGGTATCGCCTATACCACAACGGACACAGGTCGCCGAGCGGAGTGGACTATTCGTCACGCCAGTGGTCCACAAACCATTTATTATAAGACTCAGTTTTTAGTTGATGACCAAGCGAAGGTCGACGCGATCCCACCAAGCGACGAGCCAATTGAAAAACCAATTTTTGATGGCCCGCAAGATGCCGCGGCTCAATCATTGCTGGCTCAAGCCACGCAACGTAGTGCAGATAATGTCACCCTCACCCGCGAGCTTATCAAGCAACTGAACGACACCGATAGCCAGAACGCTTCCCTGCTACTCAACAATAGCGATAAAGTAAAAACCACTGCCAAACTTCTTAGTTACGCAGCCATCCCAAATAAAGTGGTTGGAGTGGTACAACTGGAAGATGGCCGCCGTCGCCAGAACATCAAACCTATGGTTGAAGTGTGGGATGGTAAGCAATGGCAACTGTTTGACGCTACCCAAGGCGAACAAATTAAACAAGATAACCTGTTGATTTGGGATGAATCTAATATTTCACTGCTGGACGTCGTGGGCGGAAAAAACAGCCAAGTCCATTTTTCGATGATTGTCCAAGACGTTACGCCACAAAAAGCCACCGCGCAGAAAGTGGAAGCAGACAGCCTGCTTAACTTCTCTATCCACAGCCTCCCTATTGCTGAACAATCAATGTTTAAAACCATCATGTTGATCCCCATTGGGGCGCTTATCGTGGTGTTCTTACGTGTGATTGTGGGCCTGAAAACCTCTGGTACCTTCATGCCAGTACTGATCGCGGTTGCCTTTGTCCAAACGACGCTACTAACCGGCATTGTGGGTTTCCTACTGATTGTGGGGACTGGTCTAATTATTCGCGGCTATTTGTCTAAGCTTAACCTTCTGTTGGTAGCACGAATATCCGCGGTGATCATTACGGTAATTTTGATCATCGCCGTCTTTACTATTGTCTCCTTCAACATTGGATTAAATGAAGGCTTAACCATTACCTTCTTCCCAATGATCATTCTTTCTTGGACGGTAGAACGTATGTCTATCCTATGGGAAGAAGAAGGCGGCAAAGAAGTATTCCTACAAGGTGGTGGCTCGCTGTTAACCGCTGTGCTGGTTTATCTCGCGATGACCAACCCTTATGTGCAGCACTTAACCTTCAACTTCATTGGCCTGCAGTTGGTTATTCTTGCTGTGATTATGTTGCTAGGTACTTACACCGGTTACCGCCTAACCGAATTACGTCGCTTTAAACCATTAGCCGAGGATTAAGTATGTTTGGGTCATTTACTTCCCCATTCAAGCTGAAAACTAAAGGCATTATGGGGATGAACCAGAGAAATCATAGCTACATTGGTCGCTATAATGATCGCTCTAAATATCCTTTAGTGGACGATAAATTAAAAACTAAGATCATCGCAGAAAAAGCAGGCGCCACTGTGCCCGCGTTAATTGGCGTGATCAGCCATCAAGCCGCCGTAAAGTCGATCCACAAAATGGTCGAGAACTGGCCTGGCTTTGTGATTAAGCCAGCCCAAGGTAGTGGCGGTAAAGGCATTTTGGTGATTGTCTCGCACAAAAATGGCGAGTACACCAAACCATCGGGCTCAGTTATCAACAAAGAAGATGTTGAGCGCCACATCAGTAACGCCCTTGCAGGGCTGTTTTCGCTTGGCGGAAAGAACGATGTTGCGGTGGTCGAAAACTTAATCAAGTTTGATGACTGCTTTGAAGGCTTTAGTTACGAAGGGGTGCCCGATGTTCGTATCATCGTCTTTAAGGGCTATCCCGTTATGGCCATGATGCGCCTTTCAACGTCTGCTTCCGATGGTAAAGCGAACCTCCACCAAGGCGCCGTTGGTGTTGGGATCGACATAGCAACAGGTCACGCCATACGCGCAGTTCAGTTTGATCAACCGATCACTCACCACCCCGATACTGGCAAAGAGCTTGCGCTACTGCAGGTGCCGCATTGGGAGCGTTTATTAACGCTCGCCTCTAGCGCATGGGAGATGACAGGCCTTGGTTATATGGGCACCGATATGGTGCTCGATAAAGAAGAAGGGCCAATGGTGTTAGAACTCAACGCACGCCCAGGCCTTGCGATTCAAATCGCCAATGGCAGTGGCCTGCTACCGCGTCTTCGCCATATCGAGAGCTTAGGTGAGCCTGCCGAATACCCAAAACCTGCTGAACGTGTTGCCTACTCGGCCAAACAGTTTGGTCATGGTGAGGCGGAGTGCTAAGTGCTAAGTGCTAAGTGCTAAGTGCTAAGTGCTAAGTATGAAATGTTAAGAAAAAAGAGCGGGGAGCCGCTCTTTTTTATTGTCTGTTGTCACTTATTTGCCGAGGGCTTCTTTGTAGTGTTGGCGGCAAACCGAGACGTAGCGATCGTTGCCACCGATGGCGACCTGATCACCTTCTGCAATAGGGTTGCCGTTCTCGTCGGTGCGGATCACCATGTTGGCTTTGCGGCCGCAGTGGCAAATGGTTTTAAGCTCGACCAGTTTGTCGGCCCATGAAAGCAAATATTTACTGCCTTCAAACAATTCACCCAAGAAATCGGTGCGTAGGCCATAGCAAAGCACAGGAATATGCAGCTTATCCACCACTTCGGTTAACTGATAAACCTGCTCTTTTGACAAAAACTGGCACTCATCAATCAGAATACAGTGGCGCTTTTGATCTTCATTAATGGCTTTGATTTCATCAAACAAGTTAGTGTCTGAACGAAACAGTTGCGCTTCCGATTGCAAGCCGATACGCGAACTTACCTTACCTACCCCATAGCGGTCGTCTAATGCTGCGGTAAAGATCACCGGGCTCATGCCGCGCTCTTGATAGTTAAAAGAAGATTGGAGCAAGGTGGTCGACTTACCCGCGTTCATCGCCGAGTAGTAAAAATACATCTGTGCCAAGTGAATAATCCCATTCAAAAGTTATAAAAAAGGCACGGTGTTGAAGGAGTCTGCATTTCGCATTCACATCAACCTCGCGCCCTTAAAAGACTTACAGCGCCTAGGGGTTACTTACGACGCCAAGTGGTACCTTGCGGGCCATCTTCGAGCTCAATGCCCATTTCAGCCAACTTATCGCGAGCCATATCAGCATTCGCCCAATCTTTTGCCGCGCGTGAATCGTTGCGCAGTTTGATCAACGCTTCAATTTCAGCAACTTCGCCGTCATTGGCGCCACCTGCGGCCCCACCTTTAAGGAAAGCTTCTGGATCTTGGTGCAAAATACCGATCACGTCAGCAAGCTCTCGCATTAGCGCGCCAAGTGCCGACGCTTTTTCGATGTTTTCACCTTTCAGACGATTCACTTCGCGCGCCATATCAAACAGCACTGAGTACGCCTCTGGGGTATTAAAATCATCGTTCATCGAGTCGGTAAAGCGCGTTAGGTACTCTTCACCACCAGCAGGAGCAACGGTTAGATCTAAGCCTCGTAGTGAGGTGTAAAGACGTTCAAGAGCCGAACGGGCTTGGTTTAAGTTATCTTCGCTGTAGTTTAACTGGCTACGGTAGTGGCCCGACATTAGGAAGTAACGCACCGTTTCAGAGTCGTAGTGCTCTAGCACATCACGGATAGTAAAGAAGTTGTTCAAAGACTTAGACATCTTCTCTTTATCGATCATCACCATGCCACTGTGCATCCAAGTATTCACATACTGGGTGCCATGTGCGCAGCAAGACTGAGCGATTTCGTTTTCGTGGTGTGGGAACTGCAAGTCAGAGCCGCCACCATGAATGTCAAAGTGGTTGCCTAGAATCGATGAGTTCATCGCAGAACACTCGATGTGCCAGCCAGGTCGGCCCGGGCCCCAAGGTGATTCCCATGTTGGTTCACCAGGCTTAGACATTTTCCAAAGCACGAAGTCCAATGGGCTACGCTTAGTCACTTCAACGTTAACGCGCGCGCCAGCTTGCAGTTGGTCAAGGTCTTGTCTTGATAGCTTGCCATACTCATCGTATTTCTTTACTTCGAACATAACGTCGCCGTTGTCTGCCACGTAAGCAAAACCGCGCTCGATGAGGCGCTCAACCAGGTCAATAATTTCTTGAATGAACTCCGTCGCACGAGGCTCAACATCAGGGCGTTTCATGTTTAACGCATCAAAGTCTGCGTACATTTCGCCGATTAGACGCTCGGTAAGGGTGTCACAACTTTCGTTGTTTTCCGCGGCACGTTTAATGATCTTGTCATCGATATCGGTAATGTTACGTACAAAGGTTAAGTCGTAACCAAGGTAGCGCAAGTAACGTGAAACTACATCAAATGAAACGAAAGTACGACCGTGACCAATATGACAGAGATCGTAAATGGTTACTCCACAAACATACATGCCAACTTTGCCGGCAGTGATGGGTTTAAATTCCTCTTTTTGTCGTGTGAGTGTGTTATATATTTTTAACATGATCTCTATCTAATCAATTGTGAAACAAGTAAGCCGTCGAGTATAACAATTCCAACAAGGATAGGTAATAGCTCGGTTCGACAAAAATCACAGCTAACGCAGATTTGCGGTTTTCTTGGCCACTTTTCACCCATCTATTGATTGTCTGCAGAATTGAGCTAAAATTCCCGTTTCTACTCCATATAATCTAAGGAATACATCATGATCACCCTTCACACTAACTTTGGTGATATCAAAATTCAGCTGAACACAGAAGACGCGCCAGAAACCAGCGCAAACTTCCTTCAGTACTGCCGTGATGGTTTTTATGACAACACGCTTTTTCACCGCGTTATTGATGGCTTCATGATCCAAGGCGGCGGCATGACTTCTGGCCTGCGTGAGAAAGAGACTCGTGCTCCTATCAAAAACGAAGCGAACAACCGCCTAAGCAATAAAGTAGGCACACTAGCAATGGCTCGTACTATGGAACCACATTCTGCTAGCTCTCAGTTTTTCATCAACGTGAACAACAACACCTTCCTAGACTTTAAATCAGAAAGCCTAGATGGTTGGGGTTACTGTGTTTTCGCTGAAGTAGTAGAAGGTATGGACATCGTTAACAAGATCAAAGATGTGGCTACTGGCTCTATGGGCATGCACCAAGATGTGCCACTTGAAGAAGTGATCATCACTGGCACGACTATCGAAGAATAATTCGACCAAGAGGAGCCAAGGCTCCTCTTATTTTTAATTATGACTATTTTATTTATCTCTGATCTCCACCTCTCGCCAAATCGTCCTGACATTACTCAGCGCTTTTTACACTTTATCGACCAGCACGCATGTCATGCCGAAAAGCTCTACATATTAGGCGACTTATTTGACTTTTGGCTGGGTGATGACGACGACTCCGATTTTGCCAATACGATTCGAACGGCCTTTTTATCGCTCACTCAAATTGGCGTCGAATGCTATTTCATTCATGGTAATCGTGATTTCTTAGTTGGTAAGAAGTTCAGCCAACAGACAGGCGTTGTATTACTTGAAGAAGAGTGCAAAATTGACCTGTATGGCTGCCCTGCTATCCTTTTACATGGGGATACGTTATGCGTTGAAGACGTGAAATACCAAGAGTTTCGCGCCAAAGTCCATCAACCTTGGTTGCAGTGGCTATTTCGACGCATACCACTATTTATACGCAAAAAGATTGTACGTAACATTCAAGGGCAGGCGCGAGACGATAAAAAATCTAAATCTCTCGCTATTATGGATGTCACAACGAGTGAAGTGAGTGCTGTTATGCAAAAACATCAGGTCGAAGTCATGATCCATGGGCATACTCACCGACCTGCGACTCACGATATAGCGCTACACTCAGGTAGTGGGCGGCGTATTGTTCTCGGTGACTGGGATGAATGTGGCTACCTTCTTTCCGTCACTGAGCAAGGGTTTAAAACCGAAATACTGAAAGACGATCGATAGCACAAAACAATATCTAACCCGTTATATTTACAAGAATTCAATTAGATATTGTTAAGGTAGTTGCGGTAAACTAGCAGCCGTTAATTGAGTAAACTATTAAAAGAACTTAACGCATTGAAATATTCTTATGTTGCACGTCAACCTATTTTTGATTCAGAACGTAACGCTGTAGCCTACGAGCTATTGTTTCGTGATGGCCCTAAAAATACTTTCCCTGACGTCGAAGCAGAGCTTGCCACCAGTCGCTTGCTCTCGGACCAGTTTTTAAGCGTCCATTATAAAAGCTTAGGAAAAAAACGTGGTTACGTTAATTTCCCCCAACAGAGCTTAATTAATCAGATCCCCGCTTTATTCCCAAGCAACAGCATCGTAGTTGAGATTTTGGAAGACTGCGAACCTTCTGATGAACTGCTTACCGCAATCAAAGAGCTATACAAAAAAGGCTACACGCTTGCACTGGACGATTTTGTTCCCAGCCCAGGATGGCTGCGGTTTTTGCCCTTTATCTCCATTATTAAGTTTGATATTCGCACGGTGCCAATTGGCAAAGCGGCGTTTTTCATGACCAAATTAAAGAAGAGTAAAATTCAGTTTTTGGCCGAAAAGGTCGAGAATTACGAAGAGTTTAAGCAAGCGAAAGAAGTCGGTTTTACGCTGTTCCAAGGTTACTTTTTTGCCAAACCCGAGGTTATCCAACAGCGTGCGATTGAGCCATCGCTACTGACTGTGGTGCAACTGTGCAAAGAGATAGCCAATGAAGATATCAACTACGCTGAGATTGAGCGCCTAGTTTCGACCGATCTATCGCTCTCTTATAAATTACTTCGCTACGTCAACTCATCGTCAATGATCTCTTCAGAGATCAAGTCGTTTAAACAAGCCTTAGTCTACCTCGGCGAAGACAGGCTTAAGAAGTTTGTTTCTCTGGTTGCGGTTTCTAACACCAACGAAGGCAAACCGAACTCGTTATACACTCTGTCCATCTCTCGGGCTCGTTTCTGTGAATTGTTAGCACGAAAATCCAACGGAAAAATCGACGGTAGCCTTGCGTTTCTTACCGGTATGTTCTCGTTACTTGACTCACTTCTGGATCAAACCCTTGAAACTATTATGGACTCTATCCCGGTAGACCACTCGATCAAAGCCGCCCTACTAGAAGGAAGCGGTGAGCTTGGTAAGGCGATTCAACTCGTCCGAGCATTTGAAAGGGCAAACTGGGAAGAAGTTATCAAACTGCGAAATAATTTAGGTATCCCAGAAGACCACATTGCCGATTGCTACCATCAAGCCCAAACTTGGGCACAAGATTTAATTGATTTATAATTCTATCTGTCACAATTACAAGCTATCAAAGCCAGCTTTGATAGCTTTTTTATTTGAGAAATGATTATGAAAGTTTGCCCTTGTGGTAGCCAAAAACCATACTCGGATTGCTGCCAACCGATCCATTTAGACCACCAAGCTGCTACAACGCCCGAAGAGCTTATGCGCGCACGCTACTCCGCTCATGTTGAAGGCCTGGTTGACTTCGTCGTTGCAACCTATCACCCAAGCTGTGAAGCAGAAGCGCAGCGTGACGGCATTGCTGACTCTATCAACAGCGATTGGTGTAAATTGGACGTGATCAGCAGCGACGCTGGTCGTCACCACGAAGAAGGCTTTGTCGAGTTTAAAGCGTACTTTAATCAAGACGGCGAACAGTTTTGCCTCGCCGAGCGCTCACGCTTTATCAAAGAAAATGGGTTGTGGTTCTACATTGATGGCGAGTTCCCATCCCAAGAGACCGATGCGCCTATTGACCCCCGCTTAGAGCAGCCAGTAAGCAGTTTAAAAGTCGGCCGCAATGACCCGTGTATTTGCGGGAGTGGCAAGAAGTTTAAGAAGTGTTGTGGGTGAGAAGGCAGAAGGCAGAAGGCAGAAGGCAGAAGGCAGAAGGCAGAAGGCAGAAGGCAGAAGGCAGAATATTCCAAATAAATCAGAAAGGAAGAAAAATTATGCTTTTTCTTCCTTTCGCCTGTAGGGCAAAGCCCGTCCTTTTGCCTTAACCCTGCTCTACTTATGCCTTTCCTTCAACTTATCAATCACATCACTCATCGATAAACCTTGATCTTGCAGTAGAACGAGTAAATGATAGATCAAGTCAGCCGACTCACACACTAGCTCCGCCTTATCACCCGACGTCGCCGCAAGCGCAACTTCAACGCCTTCTTCACCCACTTTTTGCGAAATACGCTTGGTGCCACGGGCATATAAACTGGCGGTGTAGGAAGAGTCTGGGTCGGCACTCTTGCGGGCAGCCAGTAGCTGCTCAAGTTGATGAAGCCACACCATCTGAGACTCTTCTTGCTTATCGCTATCAAAGCAAGTGGTGGTTCCGATGTGGCAAGTAGGGCCAACGGGAACGGCTTTAACCAGCAAGGTATCGTTGTCGCAATCAAGGGCGATGTTTTTAAGTTGCAGCACGTTGCCTGAAGATTCGCCTTTGGTCCAAAGACGCGCCTTAGTACGCGAGAAAAACGTGACGTTTCCGCTGTCTGCTGTTTTGGCTAATGCTTCAGAGTTCATGTACCCCATCATCAGCACTTGGCTAGACTGATAGTCTTGCACGATCGCCGGTACTAAGCCGTCGACCTTATTCCAGTCAATTCGCTTGGCCAGCGCGTCAACTTGTTCAATTTGAAAACTCATAATCGTATCTCCACACCTTGTGCTTTCAGGTACTGCTTCAGTTCGCCGATATTAATCACTTGCTTATGAAAGACAGACGCTGCAAGCGCGCCATCTACGTTAGCTTTTTGGTAGGCATCGGCAAAGTGCTCCATCGCGCCCGCGCCGCCTGATGCAATAAGCGGCACTTTACATACCTCACGCACCATATTCAGTTGGTCTAAATCGTATCCGTTACGAACACCATCTTGATTCATCATGTTTAACACAATTTCACCCGCGCCGCGTTTTTGTACTTCTTGTACCCAGTCGCGCGTCTGCCATTGGGTCGCTTTAGTACGCGCTTCATCGCCCGTAAACTGATAAACCTGATATTTGCCCGTCTCTTTATCAAAATAGGAGTCAATCCCGACCACGATACACTGCACGCCAAATCTATCGGCAAGCTCAGTAATAAGCTCAGGGTTAGCCAGTGCTGGGGAGTTAATCGAGACTTTATCGGCGCCAAATTCCAAAATTCGCGCCGCATCCTCTGCGGACTTAATGCCACCTGCGACACAAAACGGAATGTCGATCACCTCGGCTACGCGCACAACCCAGCTTTTATCGACCACTCGGCCATCACTCGATGCGGTAATATCGTAAAACACCAACTCATCCGCGCCTTCGTCGGCGTAGCGCTGGGCAAGAGGAACGATATCGCCAATGATTTCGTGGTTACGAAACTGAACGCCTTTTACCACCTGTCCATCACGTACGTCCAAGCAAGGAACTATTCGCTTTGCCAACATGAAAATGCCTCCTCTGCGCTAAATTTACCATCGAGTAACGCTCGGCCAACAATCACACCGGCCACGCCACTGCCTTTTAAGGCCTCTATATCCGCTAAACTGCCAATACCGCCCGAAGACTGAAACTGGACTTGTGGGTATTGGTTACAAAGGTCAACATACAGCTCTACATTCGAGCCCGTTAAGGTGCCATCACGCGATATATCGGTACATAACACGTGTTTCAGGCCCACGGTTAAATAATCTGCTAGCAAAGCTTCAATCGTTACCCCTGAGTCTTCTTGCCAACCGGATACTGCGACGTTACGTACGCCATTCGCGTCAATGTTAATATCTAACGCCAAAACTATTTTCTCTGCGCCGTATTTTTCCATCCAAGCTTTAACGAGCTCTGGTTGTTTTACGGCAGTAGAACCAATCACCACGCGCTGTGCACCCGCTTCAAGCAGGTCAATAACATCTTGCTCGCTGCGTACACCACCACCAATCTGAATACTCGCAGGTGTACTAGCCAATATTTTAGCAATCAAATCAAGCTGACGCGCAGAGGTGTCTTTCGCCCCAGTTAAATCCACTAGGTGCAGCCAGTTTGCCCCCGCTTGATGATAAAGATTAAACTGCTCGGCTGGCTTTACTTTGTATTCAGTTACCTGGCCATAATCGCCTTGAAATAAGCGTACCACTTGGCCTTCGATTAAATCTAATGCTGGGATAATCATAAAAATCCTTTTACGTTTATAAGAGCTGAAGCGGGCTTTGCCCTGAGAGTACAAATATGGCCTTTGGCCTGAGAATACAGAAAGAGCGAGAGGCTGTGGCGCTTTGCTTCTAGAGGCTAGATCGCTTAGTTGCTATAAGAGCAAAAGAGTGCATTACAGTTATGTCATGCGATCCCTTGAGTAGATCTCGGACATCTCGTTCCTCGATTCCGAGATGACGCCCTTTACCCTAGCACTTGCCCTTACTCTTGCTCTTGCTCTTGCTCTTGCTCTTGCTCTTATAGTTTCTAGTTTCTAGTTTCTAGTTTCTTATGAGCATAGCGAATTCTGTAATCTGTATTCTAAATCTCTCTACAACTCTAAAAAATTCTCAATCAGCTTCGAGCCGACTTTACTCGAACGCTCTGGGTGAAACTGTACGCCGTAATAGTTACCGCTTTGCAGTGCTGCGGTGAACGGCTGGCCGTACTCGCACTCGGCAATGGTGTAATCACCTACCGGCATGGCAAAGCTGTGGACGAAGTAGAAATACTCGTCGCTCTCTATCCCCTTAAACAGCGGATGGTCAGCAATGGTTTTCACCGTGTTCCAGCCCATGTGCGGCAGCGGTAAATCACCGGTTTGCATTAAGCGAACCTCCCCTTCACACAGCCCTAAACACTCCACTTGTGCATTGGCGGCTTGGCCCTTTTCTTGAGACAACTTGCCAAGCAGTTGCATGCCTAAACAAATGCCGAGCAACGGCTTCTCTACTCGTTTAACAAGCTCAATGAGATCTCGCTCTGCGAGGTTTTTCATCGCTTCGCTGGCGGTACCAACGCCGGGCAAAAAGAGTTTGTCCGCCGCCAGTACCACCTGTGGATCTTTTGAAATCACCACCTTGCAGCCTAAGCGCTCAATGGCAAACTTCACAGAAGAGACGTTGGCACAACCAGTATCAATGATGACCACTTTTTGGCTGGTTCGTGTCATTACAGTACTCCTTTACTGCTTGGCAGTTCGGTGCCTTCTACTTTTATCGCCTGACGCAGCGTACGGCCAAAGGCCTTAAAGAGGCTTTCGATGATGTGGTGATCGTTATCTCCAGATGAAGAAAGGTGCAATGTACAAGCGAGCGTATCGGTTAATGAGCGGAAGAAGTGCTCTACCATTTCCGTTGATAGGTCGCCCACCTGTTCACGGCTAAATTCGGCTTCAAATTTAAGGTAAGGACGCCCTGATAAATCTAAACCACATTGCGCTAAACACTCATCCATCGGCAAACTAAACCCGAAGCGACCAATACCGCGTTTATCACCCAGCGCTTCTTTTAGCGCTTGGCCTAACGCTAAGGCGGTATCTTCAATGGTGTGGTGATCGTCAATGTGCAAGTCACCTTTCACTACGGCTTTCATCTGAAATCCGCCATGGGTGGCAATTTGATCAAGCATGTGGTCAAAAAAGCCCATTCCCGTCGAGATCTCGTTGCCACCTGACTCGTCTAAGTTCAGCGCGACGCGAATGTCCGTTTCTTTTGTGGTACGAACCACTTCGGCAGTTCTGGCATTAGTAGTAAGATCTTTTAAGATCGCAGGCCAGTTCATATTTTCTGGGTGGTATTGAATGCCACGGATTGCCATGTTTTCAGCGAGCTGAAGGTCAGTCACGCGATCGCCAATGACGACCGAAGTTTTAAAATCGACTTTGCCGCTTTGCAGGTACTCTTTCACCATGCCTAGTTTGGGTTTACGACAGGTACAGTTGTCTTCTTCAAAGTGCGGGCATAGTAAAACGTCGTCAAACTTGACGCCTTGAGATTCAAAGATCTCCATCATCATGTTGTGTGGTGCGTCAAAATCGGCTTGTGGGTAGCTGTTTGTTCCTAAACCATCCTGATTAGTGACCATCACCAAGCGATAGCCTGCGTCTTGCAGCGCAAGCAAGCTAGGAATGACATAAGGCTCTAGTTTCAGCTTGTCGAGTCTGTCCACTTGAAAATCTTCCGGTGGCTCAACTATCAGTGTGCCGTCTCGATCAATAAATAGAATTTTTTGTTGTGTGCTCACTTTGACTTCCTTTGTTAAGCGACATTTTTTGACAGTTGATTGCGAATAAAGGCGATGGTTTTTTCACACTCTTCGCGATTTCCAATGCTAATGCGTACACAGTTTTCAATGGGTGAGTTACGCAAAATGATCCCTTGCTCCCAAGCAGCTTTAAACAAAGCATCACCATCGATAAATTTCACCAACAGGTAGTTCCCCCACCCTTCAAATACCTCGACGCCATCTAGCATGCTTAATCCTACCTGTAGGTAGGCGCGATTGGCGTTTAAATCGAGGGCTTGGTACTTCATTCTTGCAAGACCAGCTTCCGAAAGCGCTTGGATGGCAATATCAGCGACAGGAATGGGCACGGGATATGGGGCAATCACCTTGTGCAAAACATTAATCAATTCTTGATTGGCTAAGGTAAATCCGCAGCGCAAACCTGCCAGCGCGAACGCCTTAGACATAGTGCGTAAAATGGCGAGATTAGGGTATTTCGCCAATAAGTCGACCGTTGAGGCTTCAGGACAAAAATCTATGTAGGCTTCGTCCATCACGACAATAGCTTTGTCTTGGGTCATCTCCAGCAACGCTTCGATGTCGTAACGCTTAACCAAATTCCCCGTAGGGTTGTTTGGGCTGCAGACGAACACCAGTTTTACATTATCCAGCTGCGCTTGTATGGCGGCGAGATCGAGTTGCCACTCTTTAGTTAATGGCACCACTTTTTGCTCGACGCCAATGGTCTCTGCACTGATGGCATACATGCCATATGTTGGTGGGCAGTATAGAATGGCATCTTCATTCGGCTCGCAGAAGGCTCGAATAAGAAGCTCTATTCCTTCATCGGCTCCGCGAGAAGTTAGTACTTGCTCGCTTGCTACTCCAGCATAGGCCGCATAAGCATCGATCAATGCTGCGGGTTGGCATTCGCTGTAACGGTTTAAACGCTCATAGCTGACTTGATAGTCGTTATCAAAAGGCGATTCGTTGGCATTCAGCCATATGTCACCACTGCCGCCAATCCGCCGTGCCGATAGATAAGGAGTGAGCTTTTGCACTTGTTTTCTTGCTAGCTTTTCCATACTACTTCCCCTTACTCGCTTGCTCTGCTTCGAGCTTTTCGACTCGAATCGTGACCGCTCGTTTGTGCGCATCCAGCCCTTCGGCTTCTGCGATGGTCACCACCGTTGGCGCAAGTTGGCGCAGGCCGTCTGCGCTTAGCTCTTGAACTGTCATGCGCTTAGAAAAATCAGCCAATCCGAGGCTTGAGTATGTACGGGTATAGCCATACGTTGGTAGAACGTGATTGGTGCCTGAAGCGTAATCCCCAGCAGACTCTGGCGACCAATCGCCTAAGAAAATCGAGCCTGCGTTATCAAGCAATGGCAACAACTCACGGGGCGCTTTGGTTTGCACGATAAGGTGCTCAGGGCCATAGAAATTCGAAATCGCCACACATTGGCTAAGAGACTCGGCAATCACAATCAAGCTTGAACCTAATGCTTGCGCGGCAATCTCTTTTCGCGATAGTTCGGCTAACTGTTTTTGCACCGCGTCGGCAACTTGATCGGCGATAAGCACTGAAGGGGTCACCAGCACCACTTGGGAGTCTGGCCCGTGCTCCGCTTGGCTTAATAAATCCGCCGCGATGAAGTCGGCATCGGCACTTTCATCCGCTATCACCAACACTTCAGAGGGGCCGGCCGGCATGTCTATTGCCGCACCGCGATAGTCGTTACTAACTTGACGCTTGGCTTCGGTCACATAGGCGTTACCTGGGCCAAAGATCTTGTCTACTTTGGTTACGGTTTCAGTACCGTAAGCCATTGCTGCAATGGCTTGGCCGCCGCCAACGCTGAATACCTTGTCGATATTGCACAGCTTGGCAACATAAAGGATCTCATCGGCTATTGGTGGTGGAGAGCAGAGGACAACCTCGCGGCAACCAGCAATTTGTGCAGGGACCCCAAGCATTAACACCGTTGATGGTAACGGCGCGCTTCCACCAGGTATGTACAGCCCTACTTTATTGATCGCTCGAGTAACCTGTTCGCACACTACTCCCGGCTGAGTTTCGACCCGTAAAACCTGTGGTTGCTGCGCTTGGTGAAACTTAGCAATGTTCTGATAAGCTTGGTTGAGTGCTGCTTTCATCTTTTCGCTTAAGCGAGAGGACGCTGCATCAATATCGGCACTGCTTACCTGAACGGAATCTAGTGACACTCGGTCAAACTGTTCGGTCAGTTCAATCAAGGCCTGATCGCCCTTCGCTTGCACCTTCGCCATGACCTCTGAAACCGCGGCGGTGATATTCGCGCCTTCGCTTATTGCTGGGCGCTCTAGCACGGTACTTTGCTGCTCTGGGCTTAATGATTGCCACACTACTGTTTTCATCGTGCTACTCCATCATTTTTTCAATCGGCAACACTAGAATAGAACTTGCCCCAAGAGCTTTGAGTTGTTCCATGGTTTCCCAAAATAGATTTTCAGTGCTGACCAAGTGTACCGCGACGCGATTTTTTTCAGCGGAGAGCGGCAGTACCGTTGGGTCTTCTGCACCTGGCAGCAGATCTTTGACTTGTTCAAGCTTATCCGCTGGGGCGTGTAGCATGATGTATTTTGATTCTTTCGCTTGGATCACGCCTTGCATACGGGTAAGCAGCTTTTCAATCAAGGCTTGCTTGTCGGCATCAAACTCACCTGCACGTTGAATAAGCGCCGCTTTGGAGCGGAAAATCACTTCGGCTTCTTTAAGGCCATTGGCTTCAAGTGTCGCGCCAGTTGAGACTAGGTCAGCAATGGCATCGGATAAGCCAGCACGAGGGGCAACTTCTACTGAGCCCGTTAGCATACAAGTGCTAAAGTCGACGCCTTGCTCATCCATGTAACGCTTCAGCAGTTGCGGATAAGTTGTCGCGATGCGTTTACCGGCTAGGTCTTGCGGGCCGTTATATTGCTCATCTTTGTCGATAGCGATAGATAAACGGCAGCCACCAAAATCTAAACGGCGAAGTGAAGTGAACTCGCTTGGCTCACCAAGAGAAAGGCGCTCTAGGCGTACTTCTTCAAGCTCATTCTCACCGATAAAACCAAGGTCAACCACGCCATCCATAACAAGACCTGGAATGTCGTCATCTCGAACTAACAGCAGATCAATTGGCATATTTTCAGCGTGAACAACAAGACGCTCGCCCATGATATTAAACTTGGCACCACACTTTTTCAGTAGGTCCTGACACTCTTTACTTAGGCGTCCTTTCTTTTGAATTGCGATTCTTAGACGTTGTGTTTGCATTGTGAATTCCCTTCGCGATTGTTGCTAAATTGAATAAGTAAAAACTAAAAAACCCCCGAGAGTGTTTGGTCTCTCGAGGGTCTAAATCTGTAGTATTTTGATTTATTCGCCGAGAGTATTCCTTGTCTCTCGGTTACACGTAAACCTCCCGAAAGACTAGTCAGGATGATGGTGATGATGAATGTTCATTACAAGTTTACGCATATTTAGTATCTCCATGTGTTAACTTCACACTAACGAAGCTAATGTTGTTTTGCAACCCATAAATTAAAAAAATCACACAAAAAAAAGAGAAGACCGAAGCCTTCTCTTTAATTGATGTATTAGCACAAGATGTATTCGCGTGTTACAACTCTCAGGTTTTAGATAGCCTGCTCTGCTGTTTGCTTGGCTTTCGATAAAATAGAAAGAACAACACAAGCAATAACGAACGCAACACTTGATGCAGCAAACGACAGTGCTACAGAAGCCGTCATACCCAAGACAATGAAGCCCACACAAGAGACAAGTGCCACAGACACAGCGTAAGGTAACTGAGTCGCAACGTGGTCAATATGGTTACAGCGTGCTCCCGTCGAAGACAAGATCGTAGTGTCTGAAATTGGAGAACAGTGATCACCAAATACCGAACCGGCTAACACTGCGCTTAGCATTGGCAGCATTAGCGCTAAATCTGTCGCACCCGCCATGTCACCAGCGATTGGCAGCATAATACCAAAAGTGCCCCATGATGTTCCGGTTGAAAACGCCATCAAGCCAGATAACAAAAATAGGATCACTGGTAGCCAATGTGGATTAATATTACCCTGAACTTGTGATGACAAATAAGCACCAGTGTTCATGTCACCAATAACAGAACCAATTGTCCAGGCAAAAAATAGAATTAGAATCGCACCAAACATCGAGCGTGCACCAATCCATAATGTCTTAGCAATATCACTCGCCGGCAGTTTTTGACGCACGACAGTAAATAGCGCAAATAACAAACCGATAGAACCACCGTAACAAAGAGACGTGCCGACATCGGTATTTTCAAACGCACCTAAAACATTAAACGCAATCCCGTCAGAGGCGAGCGCTTGACCACCGGTGTATATCATCGATGCAATCGTCGCTACAATAAGGGCAATAATCGGTACGACCAAATCGGCCACGCGACCGTGCTCACTTTCAACGATATCTAACTCTTCATTTAAATCATGCGCTTCTTGGCTATCGTTATTTCCACCAAAGCCATGACCCTGAGAGGCTTCAATTTCTTTTTTACGCATTGCGCCAACATCAAGTTGGAACCAAGCAACGGCAAATACCATTAGCAAGGCGAAGATTGCGTAGAAGTTCATTGGTACTAAACGTAAATAAGCACCGAGCGCAGAATACTCGGTCATTCCGTGGGTAACTAAAATGCCACTGATGATGGTCATAATATAAGCACCCCAGCTAGAGGCCGGCATTAATACACACATTGGCGCTGCAGTTGAGTCCAATATATAAGCCAGTTTCGCACGAGATACATAGAAACGGTCTGTGACAGGGCGCGAAATCGCGCCTACAGCTAGGCTATTAAAATAATCGTCTACAAAAATGAATACGCCTAGAAATGCTGCGAGTAATTTTGCACCGCGTTTACTTTTGACTCTTTTCTGAGCCCACTCAGCAAATGCATGGGTACCACCAGACAAGGTGAGTAGCGCGGTAGTCATTCCTAATAACAATAAGAATGCAATAATACTCATATTCCAGCTATTTAGCCCGCCATCTTCAATCACAACACCCGATACCGTACTAGCCACGTACGTGCTGGCATTAATAAAAGAGTAATCGTTAAGAAGGATAGCACCAAGAACAATGCCAACCCCAAGGGAAAGCAATACACGTCGTGTAACAATCGCAAGTCCTAACGCTATCAAAGGTGGTAATAGCGATAAGGATGATGATG
>Ga0070725_10000632_pt1 | contig 23130 bp, 23 predicted proteins | sample tdDd002_FD_69781 | JGI IMG/M metagenome (GOLD analysis project Ga0070725, IMG submission 69781) | Marine sediment microbial communities from the Atlantic coast under amendment with organic carbon and nitrate - tdDd00.2 | ecosystem: Environmental > Aquatic > Marine > Coastal > Sediment | place... | reverse complement strand
AGATCAGATGTCTTTAATATAGTTTAAGTCATGTGATTTGTAAAGAAGAAGAGGAGTTTTTATGATTTTAATGATAGATAATTATGATTCATTTGTTTACAATCTTGTACAGTATTTAAAGACATTAAATGAAGAGGTAGTCGTTTATAGAAATGATGCCATTAGCATTGATGAAATACGTGAGTTAAATCCTAGTATGATTGTATTATCACCAGGACCTTGTACACCGAATGAATCAGGTATTTGCATGGATATATTAAGTCAGTTAAAAGAAGAATATAAGATATTAGGCATTTGTCTAGGTTATCAGGCCATGGTACAAGCTTTTGGGGGCCATATCATCAAGGCACCAGAACCAGTACATGGGAAAGTTTTTCCTATAGTTCACGATAAGAAGGGTTTGTTTAAGGATCTAAAATGTCCTTTAAATGTCACCAGGTATCATTCACTTATAGCAGATGAAGAAACATTACCCTCTTGTTTTGAAATTACAGCTCACACAAAAGAGGGCATCATCATGGGTATAAGACATAAGACATACAAAATGGCAGGTGTACAATTCCATCCAGAGGCCATTTTGACAGAACAAGGACATGAACTACTAAATAACTTTTTAAGAAATGAGTAAATATGATTATTAGGGAATATAAAACAACTTTAACGAGCAATGAAATATTTTGTCAGTTTAGAAATCAGCCTTATTTGATGTTTCTTGATTCTGCAAGAGATAAGGCAACACTAGGTAAGTATTCTATTATTGTTTGCCATCCTAGGAGTATTCTTTCCAGTAAAGGAGAAGAAATTCTCTTAGATGACAGTGCGAAAAAAGGTGATCCCTTTGATGCTTTGAGAAGTGTATTAAATCAATATAAGATGTCATACAAGTCAGATCTTCCTTTTATCGGAGGGCTAGTAGGATTTCTTTCTTATGATTTAAAACAGTTTGTAGAATCACTTGATGTTAGTGTTGAAGATGACATCAATATGCCAGACATGTTCTTTGGTGTTTATGATGGTGCAGTTATTTATGATCATAAAGCTGAAAAAGTGTATTTAACAGATGCATGTTTGGATGACAATTATGAGAAACGCCTTCAAAGAATGATTGATATTATAGAAAAAGATCAAATACAAATAGAGTTAAAAGAACATCAGGAACCAGCAAATATAAAATCGAACTTTCAGGAAGAGCCGTATAAAGAGGCGATTCAGGCTGTTAGAGATTACATTAGAAGTGGAGATATTTATCAAGTCAATATGACACAACGATTTGAGTCGGACTTAAGAGACCATCCTTTTGAATTGTATCAGAAGTTAAGACTATTAAACCCAGCACCTTTTGCTTCTTATATCGATTTTGGAACAGGTCATGTGGCTTCTAGTTCACCAGAACGCTTTATAAAAGTGACAGATAATTTAATAGAAACTAGGCCAATCAAGGGCACCATGCCTAGAAGCAAGGATCCTAAAATTGATCAAAGAAATAAAGACATATTAATCAACAGTAAAAAAGACCGATCTGAGCTGTTGATGATTGTAGATTTAGAAAGAAATGATTTGAGTAGAATTGCAAAAACCGGTACTGTTGAAGTGACGGAACTATTCAAGTTAGAATCCTATGCAACAGTACATCATTTGGTTGCTACAGTACAGGCAAAAATTGATGCATCATTTGATATAGTAGATACTATAAAAGCGACATTTCCAGGTGGATCTATTACAGGGGCACCAAAGATTAGGGCGATGGAAGTTATTGATGAATTAGAACCAACAGCTCGGGCTTTATATACAGGTTCGATTGGGTATATAGATTTCAACCAAAACTTGGATTTAAATATTGTTATCAGAACATTTATATGTAAAAACAATAAAGCATATTTCCAAGCCGGTGGTGGTATTGTTTGGGATTCTGATCCTCATGCAGAGTATCAGGAATCCTTAGATAAAGCATTTGCATTAAAAAATGCTTTGAACTATGGAGTGAAATAATGGATTTCTCTAAAGGATTAAAATTCGCGTATGGAGTATTTGAAACCCTTTATTATGATGGGACACTAGAATACTTTGAAGAACATATGACTAGGCTAAACAGGAGCTTAAGACAACTTCATATGGATCAAGTTGAAATAGGTCCAATAAAAGAAGAGGCCTTAGCATTATTATCTCAAAGTAAACATAAGGCCATCAGAATCAGTGTTTATAATGATAAGGGCAACCACATCACATATGAAACAAGGTCGATTAAGAATCAAAAATCATATAAGGTTTGCTTTTCAGATATAAAACGTCATTCTTCTAATCCGCTATTAAAGATAAAGACTGGTGCTCATCTGAATAATTTTTTAGAGAAGCAAGCCTTTCTAGAAAAAGGCTATGATGAAGCCTTGCACTTTAATGAAAAAGGGGACTTAACAGAAGGGATATATACCAATCTATTTTTTGTTAAGGATGGTGTCATTCATACACCACATGCTTCTTGTGGTTTGTTAGAAGGCATCTTTAGACAAAAAGTTATTGAGCATGCAAAAAAAATAGGCATTCCTGTTAAAATAGGCTATTATAATAGAGAGAGTATACAAGCTGCAGAGGAGGTTTTTTTAACCAATTCACTTATAAAAATTATGCCAGTATTCGAGCTTGATACATTCACATACAAAGACAATATTGTCACAAAACAGTTGATGAAGGAGATGTTATCGTGAACTACTATGATGTATTTTTAGAAATAACAGAAAGTTTTAAGAACGAACCTTCTGTGGTAGCAATATTATTAATAGGAAAGACAGCAAGAGCTCAAGGCCGGAACTTTGATCATCTTAATGATGTTGACTTATTGATTGTATATGAAAACAATCGCCCATTTGAAAGACAAATAGAAAGAATTAAGGACGTACCATTTGATATTTCTTATATCTCAATATTTGATATGATTACCCAGGTTGAAGGAAGATCGCAGATATGGGTCAATATGATGATGGGTGCCCAGATTTACTATTCAAAAAATGAACTCATATTTGGGATAATTGATAGAGTGAAAGATATCTATCTTAATGGTACCAATATTTTAAAGAGTGAAGATGTTGAGTTTATTAGATTTAATCTTTCACAAAAGATTATTGATATAGAAAACAGGATGAAGGATTCTGTCTTATCGCGTTATTTGATGCAGAGATTGTTTAAATTGCTTTTAGAGGACTATTATGCTCTAAATGCTATTTGGCCACCACATCCCAAAAACACATTTGAAAATTTAGAAGTTGTAGACTCTAAATTATTCCAGTTGGCAAGGAAGTTCATTGTTGAAAATGATGTTAAACTTCAATTGTCCTATTTAAAAGAAATGGTAGAGTATACACTGAAGCCATTTGGTGGACCATTGACAACATGGAAAAAAGGACATTATAATATATCAAAATAAAAGAAGTAGGAGTAAAAATGGATAAAAAGAAAATAGAAAATGCCATAAGAGATATTTTAGAAGCCATTGGTGAAGACCCAGATAGAGAAGGTTTGGTAGATACACCAAAACGTATTGCCAATATGTATGAAGAAATATTTGCAGGTATGAATCAAGATGAAGGTAAACACCTAGAAACAATATTTAATGAAGGTGTACACGAGGAGCTTGTATTGGTTAAGGATATTCCTTTCTATTCAATGTGCGAGCACCATTTGGTACCTTTCTTCGGTAAAGCTCATGTGGCGTATATTCCTAAAAATGGTCAACTGACTGGTTTGTCAAAACTAGCCCGTGTAGTTGAAACAGTTGCTAAAAGACCACAGTTACAAGAAAGGTTGACATCAGCAGTAGCAGATGCTATTGTTAATAAGTTAGACCCATCAGGGGTACTAGTTGTTGTTGAAGCTGAGCATATGTGTATGACAATGAGAGGTGTAAAAAAGCCTGGAAGTCAAACCATAACATCTGCTGTAAGAGGTTTATTCAAGATAGATGCACGTTCTAGAGCTGAGGCAATGTCATTAATTAATTTTGGAAAGTAGTGATTTGATGATTAAGAAATCTTATGAGAATAGAACGTTGATGTGTAGAGAGTTTGATTTAGAAATTGGGGCTCGAACGCTGATTATGGGTATACTGAATGTAACGCCTGATTCATTCTCAGATGGTGGAAATTTCAATAATGTGGGGCACGCTTTAAATCATGCTATTGCAATGGTTAAAGAAGGTGCAGATATCATAGATGTAGGTGGAGAATCCACTCGACCAGGTTCGGATGAAGTGGATGAGAAAGAAGAATTAAAACGTGTAGTACCTGTGATTCAGGAACTTAAACGTTTCATTAATAAGCCTATATCTATAGATACTTATAAGGCCAATGTAGCAGAAGCTGCGCTTGAAGCAGGAGCAAATATTATAAATGATGTTTGGGGCTTTCAAAGACAACCTGAAATTGCGCATGTTGCAGCTAAATACAATGTACCAGTAATCCTTATGCACAATCAAAGTGGTACAGAATATGATACAGATATTATAGAAGCAATGAAGGCTTTCTTCGAGGTGTCAGTAAATATTGCACTTGAAGCAGGTGTTAAGAAAGAAAACATAATTTTAGATCCAGGTATAGGATTTGGTAAAAACCTAGAGCAAAACATTGAAGTCATGAGAAGATTAGATGAGTTTCAATCTCTAGGTTATCCGATTTTACTTGGTATATCAAGAAAATCAATTATTGGTAAAACTTTAGATTTACCAACACATGATAGATTAGAAGGTACCATTGCCTTAAATACTTTAGGTATACAATTAGGTGCTGAAATCATCAGAGTCCATGACATAAAAGAAAATGTTAAGGCGGCTAAGATGGTAGATGCTGTGGTGAGATATGAAAGATAAAATTATAATGAAAAACATGGCTTTCTTTGGAAATCATGGTGTTTTTAAAGAAGAGAATGTTTTGGGTCAGAAGTTCTTTGTTGATGCAGATTTATTCTTAGATACTTCAGAAGCTGGTAAAAAGGATGATATGAATCTAAGTGTCAGCTATGGTGAAGTTTACACTGTTATAAAAGATATTGTTGAAAATAGAACATTTGATTTGTTAGAAGCAGTGGCTGAGACCATTGCGACAGAAGTCTTAAGTCAATTTACTTTGTTAGATGCAATCACTGTAAGAGTCAAGAAACCTGAAGCTCCAGTACCAGGTATTTTTGATTATTTTGGTGTGGAGATTACTAGACATGCATAAAGTTTATCTTAGTTTGGGTAGTAATATTGGTGATAAAGTGGATTACTTGGATAAAGCTGTGGATATTTTAAGAAAAAATGCTCTTATCCACAAGCTGAATGTGTCATCCTATTATCAAACTGATCCAGTTGGTTATGAAGATCAAGATGTTTTTGTTAACATTGCTATTGGATTAGAGACTGACTTGTCTCCTTATGAGATGCTAGATGTTTGTCAAAGTATTGAAGAAGACTTAAATAGAGTAAGACTTATTAGGTGGGGACCTAGAACGATTGATGTTGATATCATTTTGTTTGATGAAATCAGGATGGAAGAAGAGCTGTTGACGATACCACATCCAAGGATGCATGAAAGAGCCTTTGTATTGGTTCCGATAAAAGAAATTGCATGTGACCTAATGATTAATGGTCGTCATATTGATGAATTACTTGATGCACTTGATGTATCTGGTGTAAGGAAATTATAATGGACAGAAAAGTTTTAAAAAACCACGAGAAAATTACATTTAAAATAAGAGACCTAGAGATTGGTGGTCCTAGACCAATTATAATTGCAGGTCCATGTTCTGTTGAATCAAGGGAACAAATCATTGAAACAGCTAAGGCTTTAAAAGCTATTGGTGTAGATATGTTAAGAGGTGGTGTGTTTAAACCTAGAACTAGCCCTTATGCATTTCAAGGTTTGGGGTTAGAAGGTTTAAAATACTTAAAAGAAGCCAGTGAGATTACAGGACTTCCTATTATTACAGAATGTATGGAGGAAAAGTATCTAGAAACTGTTGCTGAATACGCTGATGTTATTCAAATTGGTTCAAGAAATATGTACAATTACCCTTTGCTTAAGGCTGTTAGTAAGATGGATAAACCTGTACTGTTAAAAAGAGGTTTTTCTGCTACTATAAAAGAGTGGGTGATGAGTGCTGAGTATTTAGCATCTGAAGGTAAGAAGAACATAATTCTTTGTGAAAGAGGTGTAAGAGGTGTTGATACTTACACGAGAAACCTTTTAGATCTTACAGCAGTTCCTATCATGCAGCATGAAACAGGTTTACCTGTATTTGTTGATCCTAGTCATGGTATTGGTATTAGAGAACTTATGTTACCAATGAGCAAGGCAGCTGTTGCATGTGGTGCTAATGGATTGATGCTAGAGGTTCATATTAATCCAGATGAAGCGTTATGTGATGGAGAACAATCATTAACTATAGAACAATATAAAGAATTGTATGAAGCAATCACCAGTATGTAACTGGTGATTTTTTGTTATAAAAATATCTATTATTGACTACCGAAAATATACTAGGTATACTTTGGGTAGGAGGTGTCATATGTATAATCAAGGATTAACAGTTTGGTATAACGTATCTGATGTAGATACAACAAAAGCTTTTTATGTAGAGAAATTAGGATTTGAATGTATGATGTATGATCCAGAAGGTGGTATGGTGATTATAAAAACACCAACAACTAATGTTGAAATAGGTTTTTCACAAGCCAATCAAGTTGATCAATCGTCCGTTTCAACTGTTTTTGATGTAGATGATATTGATGAAGCTATGTCAATTCTTAGTGGAAGAGGTATTGATTTCATTGGTGAGGTTGAAACCATACCAGGTTTAGTCAAACTAGCAACTTTCCAAGATCCTGACGGACACAGTTTGATGCTAGCTCAAAGTTTATCCAATGGATAAATGGTTGTTGGACTTAGGTGGAAAGTGGTTAATAAGAATAATAATTGCCATGCCACTAAGAGGTTCAAGATTTACACCACTTCAAAATAAGTTGAAAATCAGTCCATCTAGATTGTCAGAAAACCTATTAAAGTTAGAAACACTTGGCTATGTTAAACACCTATCACCTGTTGAAAGAAGGCATCCATTGTTGCCTGAATATGTTTTAACTGAGCAAGGTTTAAGGGTAAAAGACAAGGTAACTTTATTAGAAGCCTTGGATGATTTAATAGGGATAAAATGGACCATCCCAATTTTATGTGTACTTTATCAAGGTCATTATCAGTTTAATGACATAAAAAAAATACTTGGTATGACACCTAAAATGCTATCTACAAGATTAAGGGAATTAGAAGAAACCGGCTATATAGAAAAAAAAGTCATAAGCGACTATCCTATTCAAGTTCACTATAGTTTGTGTAAAGTAACAAGAGACAAGTTACATGTGTTCATGAATAGTGAGTATTAAAAAAGCATCTCCGAGGAGATGCTTAATTTTATTCTGTTTGACTAGGTGCTTGTGATCCCATATCCTCAACACCATTTGAGAAGTATTGTAGGAATGGATTGTTCTTATCTAAATAGATTGTTGTATTAGCATCTAATGCTTGATCATATGCTTCAAGCATTCTCCAGAACTCATAGAATTCAGGGTCTTTACTAAATGCATCTGCATAGATTTGAACTGCTTCAGCATCTGCCTCACCTTTGATTCTTGCAGCTTCTTCAATTGCAGCAGCTTCAATAGATGCAGCTTCTAAATCAACAGAAGAAATTGTTTCTGCATAAATCTTTTGACCATCGGCTCTAAAACCTGCAGCAACAGCATTTCTTTCAGCATTCATCTTATTGTATACTGAAGCGTAGTTACTTGTTGGAACACCGATTCTATAGATTTCAAGGTCAGTGATTTTTATACCTGTACCTTTCATTTTTTCATTATACGCATTTCTTTTTTCTTCTAGTGCAGAGTATAATACTTCTTTATCAGTTAAGAATTCATCCGATTCTAAATTATTGATCAATGCAATGATATCTGCATATAATGTCTCATCTATTCTAGAATTTGTTCTTAATATAGTACCATAGTTGTTCTCAAATAAACCAGGATGCGTGATTTCCCATTGAGCATAAAGTTCAACTTCAAATTTCACCTTATCACGAGTTGTTACTTGACCTGTATTCGATACATAAGTTAACAACTTAGATGAGTACTTGTCTACAGTTGTAACAAATGGTATTTTAAAGAACAAACCTTTTTCATTTACTACTTCTACGTTTTTGAATTTATTATCTAAATCATTGATAATTTGAGCATCTGCATTTGTAGTATCAACAATCACTCGCTTTGTCTCGTTGAACACTTTTACTACTGCTAATTCATCTTCTTCTACAACGAAGATAAATGAGTTTGCCATAGCTATTACTAATATTAAGATAATACCTAAAATGATTCTGAATATAGGTACTTTTTTTGCTGGTCTAATTGGCTTTACATTGTCCTTAAAAGGAGCGCCGTTGTTTTGACCGAAGTTTGGTGTTTGATTATCTGACATGGCTACCTCCTTTAATTTCCTATACCAAGATGTTTAAGTAAGTTAGTGTCAGAACCTAAATCAATAATAAATTTCTTGTCTGTTCTAGCCATTACTTTTTCCATCATTTCAATGTATAAACGTTTAGCTGTAATTTCCTTAGATAATTGGTATTTCTCTAAGATTTGCTCAAATGCTAATACATCACCTTTTGCCTGTGCAACTTTTGTTTCCTTATAAGCTTTTGCTTGGTTGATTAAAACTGTTGCATCTGCATTGGCTTTAGGTAACTTTTCGTTAGAGTACTTCTGAGCATCTAATTCTAGTTGATCTTTTTCGTTTCTCGCAATATTTACACCATCATATGCTTCTTGAACTTCATCAGGTAATAAAACATCTGTTAACTTCACACTGTCAACTTTGATACCCATGTTGTAAGTATCTAATTTCCTTTGTAATTCTGGAAGTACTTCAACGGCGATATCGTCTTTTTGTACTAATGAAACATCAAGTTCCTTGTTTTGCATGTTTCTTCTTAATACTGATTCGAATGCTAAACGAATTGTTTCTTCAGCGTCATCTACATTAAATAACCAAGATTCAGCATCAATGATTCTGTATTGAACAATTGCGCCTACATCTACCATGTAACCACCTTTAGTTAGTACAATTCTTTCTTCATCTACATCTGTATAAGTTGCAGCTTCAGTCGTTGTCGCACTTGTTGCAATGGTATATCCATATTGTATAGACTGTAATTCCTGGACATTAATTGGTGTCATTTTATCAATGAATGGCACTTTAAAATGAATTCCTGGTTCGTCAACGATTTTAACAACTTCACCAAATCTTTGGATAACAGCTTGATCCGTGTTACCAAGATTATAGAAACCGTTAAATACCATTAAGCCAGCAAGTGCTAAAACAATAACAATAATAACCACACTTGTAATGGTTTTTTCCATAATTCCTCCTTATGTACAATGTTGTTCCTGATTCTATAGTATGATGTAGGCAATTAAATTACAACATGAGCGAGATAACATTTATAGTCTTTTAATAAGTCGTAAATAAGTGTAAAATATGACTAAAGGATGTGTTGAAATGTTAAAGAAAAACGTAATTATTGAAGTACTCAAGCGATTTAAAAACCATCATATAGAATCTTTTGCATCGCAAATTGCCTTTTATATGATGTTATCTATATTCCCATTTTTAATCTTATTATTGATGTTTTTAACAAATTTATCTGTAGGTTATGCAGATCAAATGATATATATTTATAGGGTTATCCCAGAAGCCGCTGCTAGTGTAATACAGGAGTATTTAGAGTATTCACAGCAGTTTTCAAATTCAGTTTTTTCACCTATACTGGTCGTTTCTTTATGGATGTCATCTAATGCTGTCATTGCACTAATGAAGGCTGTGAATGTGGCTTATGATATAGAAGAAACTAGAAACTATTTCTATAGAAAATTACTTGCAATTGTATGCACAGTTTTTATGTTAATTCTTATAATTGTTGCACTTATAATGCCTAATCTAGGTATGACATTTATGGATAAGATTAGAGAGTATATTAAGATACCAGAAATGAATGTGAGTATCTTTAACTTTATTAGAATAGTAATTTCTTTCGGTGTATTTGTATTCGTTTTAGGTGGTTTATATTATATTGTACCTAATAAAAAAGTGACTTTTAAGGAGATTGTTCCAGGTACAGTTTTCTCATTTTTCGGCTTAGCACTCATCTCGAGATTGTTTGCTTATTTCGTTGCTGAATTTTCTAGGTATTCCTTGGTATATGGCGGTTTAGCGGCTGTTATCATATTGATGATTTGGCTCTTTTTATGTGGCTTGATATTGATGATTGGTGGAGAAATTAATGCCATAAAAAATCAAGGTCTTAAACAAATGAAGTAAATTTAATAAATATGCTTGACATTGATTATTTATACTGTTATTATCGATTACAATATAAAAAAGCGTTGATGGAGAGCATAAGGCAAGACCTTTTAAGAGAGCCGGTGGTTGGTGTGAATCGGTAAGGACTCAATTATTTCTCGCTCCTGAGTAGAACATCTGAAACTAAGTAGGATGTTACGGTTTGTCGCGTTAGAGACTCTTGAGTGGTAAGATTTACAATTAAGGTGGTACCGCGGGTTATGCTCGTCCTTTTTATAGGACGGGCTTTTTGCATTCTCTGATAAATAATCTTATCAGTCTTATTATTTTTAATCAATTAATGGTAAAAAAAACTAAAAAAGGAGGTAAATGGCATGAAACGAATTAAAATTTTTGATACAACTTTACGTGATGGTGAGCAATCACCAGGTTGTAGTATGAACACTGAGGAAAAAGTAGAGGTGGCTAAACAGTTAGAAAGGTTAGGCGTAGATGTAATAGAAGCTGGATTTGCCATTGCCTCTGACGGAGATTATGAGGCAATTAGAGCCATTTCAAAAGCAGTTAATCATGTGACAGTAGCATCCTTAGCACGTGCAACTAAACAAGATATTAAAAGAGCATATGATGCTGTTAAAGAAGCCAAGCATCCTAGAATACATACATTTATTGCAACTTCTGACTTACATATGACTTATAAACTGAAAAAATCTAAAGAAGAAGTCATAGCCATTACAAGAGAGATGGTTACTTATGCTAAGTCTTTATGTGATGATGTAGAGTTCTCATGTGAGGATGCCACACGTTCCAATAAGTTTTTTATGACCCAAGTATTAGAGGTTGCCATTGAATGTGGTGCTACTACAGTAAATATTCCAGATACAGTAGGTTATACTACACCAAAGGAATATTATGACTTAATAAAATATATCAAAGACAATACAAAGGGGATTGATGGTGTCTGTATATCGGTGCATTGCCATAATGATTTAGGATTAGCTGTAGCAAATTCAATAGCGGCTATAGAAGCAGGAGCAGATCAAGTGGAATGTACGGTAAATGGTATTGGAGAAAGAGCTGGTAATGCAGCCCTTGAAGAAATCGTTATGGCATTAAGAACAAGGTCTGATGTTTATCAGTATGAAACTCAAATCAATACAGAAGCAATCGTTAGAACCAGTGAACTGATTTCTTTTATCACTGGTGTTAAGGTTCAGCCTAATAAGGCCATCGTTGGTGCAAATGCTTTTGCTCACGAATCTGGCATTCATCAGCATGGCGTTCTTAATAACAGGATGACTTATGAGATTATGACACCTGAGAGTATTGGACTTAAAACTAATCAAATGGTCTTAGGAAAACATTCTGGTAAACATGCCTTTAAAGACAGATTAATCTCTTTAGGTTATGACTTATCAGATGCTGACATCGCAAGAGCATTTGTCGAGTTTAAAGCATTGCTTGATAAAAAGAAAAAAATATATGATACAGACATTGTGGCTATCGTTAGAAATGAAACCGTACCATATGATGAAATTGTATCTCTTGAAGCCTTTAACATTCATTCATCTACTGAAACTGCAACAACGGCTTCTGTAAAACTAAAAGTTGATGATAGCATTTATGAAAATGTTGAAATGGGCGATGGTCCAGTTGATGCTGCTTTTAGGGCTATTCAAAAGGCTATAGGAGTAACTGTGCCTCTAACGAAATATCAAATCAATGCTGTTACAGAAGGTAAAGACGCTCAAGGAGAAACAGTCGTTAAAACAAATTATGATGGTCTAGAAGTGACGGGTCATGGTTTATCAACAGATATCATTGAGTCAAGTATTAAAGCTTATTTATCTGTTATAAATAAGATCATGAAAGATCCAGTGATATACAATGAAATGAAGGAAAAGATAGAAGTAAGAGAGGTTTCATAATGGGCTATACAATGACACAAAAAATAATGGCTGCTCATACAGATGAGCATGTTCAAGTGGGTGCATATATTTACTGCAACTTAGATATGATTTTAGGTAATGACATCACAGCACCAGTTGCAATAGATGGCTTTAACACATTTAACCAACCTGTTTTTGATAAGAGTAAAATAGCATTAGTGCCAGACCACTTTACGCCTAATAAGGATATTGAATCTGCTGAGCAGGCAAAAAAGATGAGACAATTTGCACATAAACATGAAATAGAACATTATTTCGAAATAGGTGAGATGGGCATAGAACATGCTTTACTACCTGAAAAAGGTTTAGTAAAGGCTGGTGATATGATCATTGGAGCTGATTCTCATACCTGTACATTTGGAGCATTAGGTGCATTTTCTACAGGTGTTGGCTCAACTGACTTAGGATGTGCAATGGCCTCAGGCAAATGTTGGTTTAGAGTACCTGATGCTATAAAGGTTAACATAACTGGTAAGAAACAAGCACATGTTTCTGGAAAAGATGTCATCTTGTATCTTATAGGAAAGATAGGTGTAGATGGTGCTCGTTATAAGTCTCTCGAATTTTCAGGTGAAGGGATCAAAGACTTAAGTATGGATGACAGGTTCACGATTTCGAATATGGCTATAGAAGCTGGGGCTAAGAATGGTATTTTTCCAGTCGATGAAAGAACTAAAAGCTACATGGATGAAAAGTCTCTTTCATATACAGTTTATGAAGCAGATAAAGACGCAGTTTATTCAGAGACTATTGATATTGATTTAAACATCTTAGAACCACAAATCGCAAAACCTCATTTACCTTCTAATACAGTATCTGTACATGACATTAAAAAAACTGAGATTGATCAAGTCGTGATTGGCTCTTGTACTAATGGTAGATTATCAGATATCAAAGCTGCAGCAGATGTATTAAGAGGACAAAAGGTAAAAACAGGATTAAGACTCATTGTTTTTCCAGCAACTCAAAAGATTTACCTTGAATCTATGGAAAAAGGATATTTAAAGGACATCATTGAAGCAGGAGGTATTGTATCGACACCAACTTGTGGACCTTGTTTAGGTGGTCATATGGGCATTCTTGCATCAGATGAGAAGTGTTTGGCGACAACAAATCGTAATTTCATAGGAAGAATGGGTCATAAGTCTTCAGAAGTTTATTTGTCTAGTCCAGCAGTTGCAGCAGCCAGTGCGGTTGCAGGTTATATTACAATGCCAGGAGGTTCAAATGACTAATATACATATTTATGGGGATCACATAGACACAGACATTATTATTCCAGCACAATACTTAAATGTATCAGATCCAGATCTTTTAAAACAATACTGTATGGAACCGATTGATTGTGAGTTTAGTGATAGAGTAAATAAAGGAGATATTATTATTGCAGGTGAGAACTTTGGTTGTGGTTCTTCTAGAGAACACGCACCAAGTGCTATAAAAGCTTCTGGTGTATCGTGTGTAATAGCCAAGTCCTTTGCAAGGATATTCTTTAGAAATTCCATTAATATTGGATTACCAGTTATAGAGTCACATGAAATAGTAGATGATATAAGACCAGGTGATATACTTTCAGTGGATTATATGAAGGGTCAAGTGACTAATCAGACTAAAGATAAAACTTATTATATACCTAAGTATCCCAAATTTATGATGGATATCATTGAAGCTGGCGGTATAGTGGCTTATCAAAAGGAGGGGCATCATGTATAAAATAGCAGTATTAAGAGGTGACGGTATAGGACCAGAAATTGTTGATGAATCCTTGAAGGTATTAGATTTTATAGCTGATAAGTACCAACTTGATTTTGATATTTCCTTCGGGCACTTTGGAGGAGAGGGTATTGATAAAGAAGGTTGTCCCTTTCCAGAAACTACTAAACGTATTATAGATCAAGCTGATGCAGTTCTACTAGGTGCTGTTGGTGGTCCTAAATGGAACGATGCACCTAAAAGACCGGAAGCTGGTCTTTTAGAACTGAGGCAGTATATTAAGTCTTATTGTAATGTAAGACCTATTATAGGTTTTGAACCTTTACTTGATATGTCGCCTGTAAAACTTGATGGACCTGTAGATATTTGTTTTATAAGAGAATTAACAGGTGGAATCTACTTTGGTGAAAGAGGATTTAATGAAGATGAAGCATTTGATGTAGAAAAGTATTCAAAGTCAGAAGTTCAAAGGATAAGCAAAAAAGCTTTTGAATATTCGAAGAACAGAAGAGGTAAAGTCACTTCAGTTGATAAAAGTAACGTATTGTCTAGTTCTAAATTATGGCGACAAACTGTTAAGGAGATTTCTAAAGCATATGATAGTGAACTTAATCATATGTACGTTGATAATGCAGCCATGCAATTAATATTAAACCCCTATCAATTTGATGTTGTCTTAACCAATAATATATTTGGTGATATTCTATCAGATGAAGCAAGCGTACTAGCTGGCTCTATAGGTGTATTACCATCTGCTTCTATTGGTGATGGTATTGGCTTGTTTGAACCTATACATGGTTCAGCACCAGATATTGCAGGTGAGGACATAGCCAATCCTATTGGTATGATTATGTCTTTAGCTATGATGTTAGATTATTTAGGATATAAGGCAATATATAATGATATATATGAAGCTATCAATAATACTTTAAAAGAAGGTTATGGTACCATAGATCTAAAATTAGATCGCCATATTACAACAAGTGAATGGACCAATCGATTAATTAAAACTTTAGGCATATAATGCTTAAAGTTTTAATTTTTTTTAAAGACTTTATGGATTGACTCTATCTGTACTAGTGTGTATAATACAGTGGTGTACTATACGGTGTAGTACAGTGTAACAATACTAATTGGGTGAATTATTATATCAAGTTAATAATGGATTAATTGTTTTTTAATATTTGTATTAACATAATTTGTTAAAATTAATTTGGAATGTATGAAACTTTTTAATCATAAGGTTCGTCTAATTATATAGGGTCTGGAGGTGATTAAGATTAATAAAGAGGTCGTAATTGAAGTTAAAGATTTAAGAAAAGTTTTTAAGTTAGGTAAGGAGAAGGTTGTCGCTATAAATAAAATGGATTTCACAATCAACAAAGGTGAAATATGTTGTATTTTAGGAACATCTGGTTCAGGTAAATCAACACTTCTAAACATGATGGCTGGACTAGAAAAGCCGACCAAAGGATATGTTAAGATTCTTGGAAAAGAAGTTACAAAGATGAATGAAAAGAAGCTGGCAATATTTAGACAGAACAATATTGGGTTTATATTTCAGTCATATAACTTAATGAATGCTTTGACAGCAATTGAAAATGTCAGTCTGCCTCTTGTTTTCAGAGGAGTATCTAGAGTTAGAAGAAAACAAGAAGCTACTAAATTATTAGAAGCTGTTGGACTTGAAAGTCATATGAAGCATAAACCAACACAAATGTCCGGTGGACAACAACAACGTGTAGGTATAGCAAGGTCCTTTGTTGGTAATCCAAAAGTTATATTTGCAGATGAACCAACAGGAAATCTAGATTCGAAAACATCAGATGAAGTGCTTCAGTTGATGGAGAACATAGTACGAGAGAAAGAACAAGTATTGGTTATTGTAACCCATGATAGATCTGTAACCCGATATGCAGATAAGATTATTCATGTGTTAGATGGTAATATCCAACAAGTAGAAATTATCGATAAGAGTGAGAAAAAAGAGGAGATTAAACATGAAGAGAAGTCAGTTTAGACTATCTGTCACATTAATGCTTGTGTTAGTTCTAATACTAAATATGAGTGTGTTTGCAGTGTCTGATAGTAATTATGAGGTAACTGGTGAGAAAAGCAATAGTGGTGATGTTAATGTAGGTGATGTTTTTATTTATAACTTAACAATTGAAACTAAAGGAGATTGGGGAACGATAACCGCAAATGTAAGTGGTGATTTTACTGCAGTAGAATCCTCTTCTGTTGATTTTGGTGCAATGGGAACTAGTACAAAAACTTTACCAATTGCATTAAGAAATACTGGATCTGGAGATTCATTGAGTTTCTATATAACAAATGATGATAATAGTAAAAGTATTGTTTATAATACGACTGTATCTGATGTGATAAGCTCATCAAGCGGCTCAAGTACCCCTACAAATACAGATAAGTATTATCCAGATTTTACATTAGATTTTGGTGAAGGTATTCCTAAGTTTTTCTCAGGTCAGCAGAAAGAGTTTACTTTTACATTGAAGAATATTTCGGATTATTCTTCTAAGAACACAACTGTAAAATTTGAGATTGGTCAGGAATTACCTTTTGATACAAGTAATAATAGTTTAGTTTCAACTAAAATATCTGTAAGTAATAAGAAATCAAAAGATATTACTTTTTTGGTGGATACAAAAGCAAGTGCAAAAAGTGGTTTCTATACAATACCTGTGAAGATTACATATCAAAACGTATATGGTGTTGAAAATACTATGACTAAATCATTCCAGGTAGAGGTGGTTAACAATGAAATTTTGCCTACACTTGTTTTATCTGAGTTAAAGATTGCTAATGATGTATTAACACCGGGTCAAGATAATACAATATTATTAAACTTTAAAAACTTAGGTACCTTAGATGTGAAGAGTTTAAATGTAGAGCTAACAGGTTTAGCTATGGATAAGATTTCTTTAAATGCTGATGCACCGAATAAGCAAATTAGTCAAATTGATTCAAAAGCTACTGGATTTGTTACTTATAACATTTCAATCAGTGAAAAACTAAAAGAAGATCAAGAAGAATTAACATTAAAGTTATCTTATTATGATGAAAATGGTACAAAGTATAGTCAGGAGTTACCTGTTTATTGTGATATTTCTCAGGTTGGTGGAGACTTATATGATTATGATTTCAAAATTACTTCTAAACCTAATACAGTAACACCTGGTGATGAGTTTAGAATCAATTTTGATGTAACCAATACAACAGCATTAGAGCAAGATTTAAAAGTCTCTTTAACAAGTGATGCAAACTTTATTTTTAAAACACAACCTATTATTATAGTAAAAGATATGCAACCAGGTGAAACAAAGTCATTTTCTTATACTTTATTATCAGACAAATCAATGACATCTAATAACTATCCAATCTATGCAAACATTGCTTATAACTCGGATGATTCATCTGTTAGAAAAGAGTACATGGGTGTATTTGTAGATGGGGATTCAAGCAAGAATTCAAAACCTAAAATTATTGTAGATAATTATAGTTTTGGTAAAGAAGTTATTTTAGCTGGTGAAACATTTGAGTTAGAAATGGTATTCTTTAACACATCAAATACTATGGGGATTCAAAATGCCAAGGTATCAATCTCGTCAGATGAAGGTGCTTTTGTACCTGTTAATGCATCAAGTTCTTTCTATATAGAAAAGATTGGTGCTAAAGAACAATACACACATGTTATGACGTTCAAAGCTAAATCAGACTTAAATGTTAAGACATACAATGTAATTGCAGATATTGAATATGAAGACAGCAATGGTAACTCATACGATAAGAGTGATAAACCATATGTTGCAAATGAAAAAATGGGTATTCCAGTTATGCAGGAATTACGTTTAGAAGTAGAAGACATTAATGCACCACCAATGGCTTATACATATCAACCGTTTGAACTTTACGTTGAATTCTTCAACATGGGTAAATCACCATTACAAAATACTATGGTTACAACAACAGGTGACTTTGAAGTTCAAGATGGTAAATATTTCGTGGGTACATTCAGTGCTGGCTCAAACGATTATTACTCTTGTCAGATTATTCCTACTGTAGAAGGTCCTCAAACTGGCGTTATTACTTTTGAGTTTGAAGATGCAGTTGGTGAAAAACACTCTGTTTCAAAAGAGTTTTCATTTGATGTTATGCCTATGCCGGAACAAGATATGGGCGAGTTTCCACCAATAGATGGTGGAGGTGAGTTCCCTATGGATGAAGAAGAAAAAGGCTTCCCATGGGTACTTGTAATCACAATAGTAGTTATTGTTGTCGTTATAGTTGTTGTAATAAGAAAAAGAATACAAAAGAAAAAGGAGATGGCCTTAGATGAGTAGTCTTGATCTAATGTTAATGGGGATAAAGAACCTTTGGCGTAGAAAGACTCGAACCATACTAACTGTACTGGGTGTTGTTATTGGTACAACAGCTATTGTTGTAATGTTATCTCTTGGATTTGGACTTCAGAAAGCAAGAGATGAGCAAATAGAACAGATGGGTGGTTTGACAACCATTGAAGTCTCAAAACCATATTCCTATGAGGGGAGAGATGGAAAACCAAGTGAAAACCAAGTTTACCTTGATGATGAAGCGGTTGACTTGTTTAAAAGTTTCGAGAATGTAGATGGTGTTTTAGCCACTCGACGAACCGGTATACAGTTGAAAATTGGTAAGAAGCAGTCATGGGCTGATGTACTTGCAGTAGACTTTGAAGCACTACAAACATTTGGTTATGAACTTGAAACTGGTGAATGGCCTGGAGAAATAGACAAAAACACTATGGTGGCCGGTGGAAATACTCACATGAATTTCTATGATCCTACATCAAGATATGGTTATATGGATGAAGGAGAAGGAGAAGATCTTTTATCTGGTAATTTAAAAGCTTATATCAATGGTGAGTATTATGGTGATAATAAAAAGAAACGTCCATTTAATATGAACGTATCAGGTGTCCTTGTTGGAAAAGGTGGCTGGGAAGACAATACATCGTATATGAGTTTCTATGCCTATGATAAAATGCTTGCAGAAGACCAAAGGAAGTATTCTGGTGGTAACAGAGAAAGAAAGAAACCAGGTACTAAAGAAGATAAATACGATACAATAAAAGTTAAAGTGAATGATATTGACAATGTTATGATCATTCAACAACAGATAATAGATATGGGTTATGAAGCATGGTCTAATGCTGAATGGCTTGAAGGTGAACAAAACCAAGCACTCATAATACAAGGTGTTTTAGGTGGTATAGGTGGTGTGTCACTTCTTATTGCTGCAATAGGTATTACCAATACAATGATAATGTCTATCTATGAAAGAACAAGAGAAATTGGTGTTATGAAGGTATTAGGTGCCAAGTTAAGAGATATCAAGAATCTCTTCTTATTCGAAGCTGCCTTGATTGGTTTGATTGGTGGTACTTTAGGTTTAGGATTAAGTTTATTAGTCTCCAACATCATTAATAAAGTATCTGCAGATATGATGGGAGGTTTCGTCAGTGATGGGATATCTTATATTCCTATGTATCTGATGGTTGCTGCACTAATATTCTCAACATTAATTGGTATCGTCTCAGGATACTATCCAGCTAGAAGAGCTATGAAGTTAAGTGCTTTAAAAGCAATATCAACAAATTAAGACTAATCGTGAAATATGGAAACATGTTTCACGATTTTTTTTAGTTGTTGGACATAGTTCTGGAGATAAGGAATAATATTGTTAAAATAATCACAATATTATTTTGGAATAAAACGAATAACGCTGGTGTTTTGTTTCGATTCTGTAATAAATTTATATATAAATCGTAATACAATATATTAGGCTTGACCAAACTATATATATATCGGGTTTTTGTTACAAAAAAGAAACAATTAAAACGTTATCATGAAGTATTTGTCATTGTTTTTCTTCTGTTTTTCTATAGACATTTAAAAAGATTGTGATAATATTAACGATGTAAGGACGACATGATCCCTCGAAAGGAGAATAGAGATGCGAGTGAAAACAGTAGAGGAATTAAATAAGAAGATGGAGCTTATAAGAAAAGCTCAGGAAGAATACGCAACTTACACACAAGAACAAGTAGATGAAATTTTTAGAAAGGCTGCAATTGCTGCTAATAATTCTAGAATAGACTTAGCCAGATTAGCACACGAAGAAACTGGCATGGGTATTGTAGAAGATAAGGTGATTAAGAATCACTTCGCTTCAGAATACATCTACAATAAATATAAAGATGAAAAAACATGTGGTGTTATCGAGAGAGATACTTCATTTGGATTATTGAAAGTTGCAGAACCGATTGGTGTTATTGCTGCAGTGATTCCAACAACCAATCCAACTTCAACGGCAATCTTCAAAATCTTATTAACACTAAAAACTAGAAACGGTATTGTTTTATCGCCTCATCCTAGAGCAAAAGGTGCAACAATCAAAGCGGCACAAATTATACTAGACGCGGCTGTAGAAGCAGGTGCGCCTAAAGATATTATTGGATGGATTGATGAACCATCATTGGAATTGACTCAAACTGTTATGGCAACATCAGATATGATTTTGGCCACTGGTGGTCCAGGTATGGTAAAAGCTGCATACTCATCTGGTAAACCTGCTATTGGTGTAGGAGCAGGTAATACACCAGCAATTATTGACGAAACTGCAGATGTAAAGATGGCAGTTAACTCGATTCTACTCTCAAAGAGTTTTGATAATGGTGTTATTTGTGCATCAGAACAGTCAGTATTAGTACACCAAGATATCTATGCAGATATTAAGAAAGAGTTTGTAACACGCGGTGCATACATTTTAAATAAAAAAGAAACAGAAGCAATGAAGAAAGTTATCCTGGTTGATGGTAAGTTAAACTCAAAGATTGTAGGTCAAAGTGCTGCAACAATTGCTGCTATGGCAGGCATTAAAGTAGATGAGGCAACGAAGGTATTAATCGGTGAAGTAACATCTGTTGAACTTACTGAACCTTTTTCACATGAAAAACTTTCACCAGTCTTAGCTATGTATAAGATAAAAAACTTTGATGAAGGTTTAACTAAAGCTGAAAGATTAGTAGAACTCGGTGGCTTTGGTCATACGTCAGTTTTATATACAGATCAAATGAAGTCAAAAGATCGAATTGAAGCGTTTGGTGCGCGTATGAAAACTGGTAGAACTATTATTAACATGCCGTCATCTCAAGGGGCTATAGGAGATATTTACAACTTTAAGTTAGCGCCATCTTTAACATTAGGTTGTGGTTCTTGGGGTGGTAACTCTATTTCAGAAAACGTAGGCGTTAAACACCTACTGAATATTAAGAATGTTGCAGAAAGAAGAGAAAATATGTTGTGGTATCGTGTACCTGAAAAAGTATATTTCAAATATGGGGCATTAGGTGTAGGACTTAAAGATTTGCATGATTTGAAAAAGAAAAGAGTATTTATAGTAACCGACAAAGTATTATATGATCTTGGTTTTGTAGAAAAACTAACTGGAGAACTAGATGCAATGGACATAGATCATCAGGTATTTTATGATGTAGAACCAGATCCTACGCTGAAGACGGCAAGACGTGGTGCAAATCAGATGCTTGTTTATAAGCCTGATACAATTATTGCACTAGGTGGTGGATCGCCTATGGATGCAGCTAAAATTATGTGGGTCTTATATGAACATCCTGAGGTTAAGTTTGAAGATTTGGCCATGAGATTTATGGATATCAGAAAGAGGGTTTATCCATTCCCTAGGCTTGGAGATAAGGCAATGATGGTTGCTGTTCCAACGTCTGCTGGTACAGGATCTGAAGTAACACCTTTTGCAGTAATTACAGATGAAAAAACTGGTGTAAAGTATCCTTTAGCTGATTATGAACTTACACCAGACATGGCTATTGTAGATGCTGAACTCATGATGTCTATGCCTAAATCACTAACTGCTGCATCTGGTATTGATGCATTAACTCACGCAGTTGAGGCCTATGTATCAGTATTAGCATCAGAGTTTACAAATGGTATGGCTCTAGAGGCTATCAAGTTAATCTTCGATTACTTGCCAAGAGCATATGATAATGGTTTAGAAGACGTAGAAGCAAGAGAAAAAATGGCACATGCATCAACAATTGCAGGTATGGCCTTTGCAAATGCTTTTCTTGGTGTATGCCACTCGATGGCCCATAAATTAGGCTCAGCTCATCATATTCCACATGGTATTGCTAATGCATTATTAATTAATGAAGTAATTAAATTCAATGCAGTGGATAACCCTAGAAAACAAGCGGCTTTCCCTCAATATAAGTATCCTAACGCTAAGTGGCGTTATGCAAAAATTGCAGATTACTTAGAATTAGGTGGTAAGACAGAAGATGAAAAAGTTACGCGTTTAATTACAGCGATTGATGGTTTGAAGAAACATTTGAACATTCCAATGAGCATTAAAGAAGCTGGTGTTTCGAAAGTTAACTTTATGAAGTCACTAGATGATATGAGCGTTAATGCATTCGATGATCAATGTACGGGTGCTAATCCAAGATATCCACTTATATCTGAAATCAAGGAAATGTATACAAAGGCATTTGAATAGGAGTATATATGATTATTAAAGTATGTATTGGCAGTGCATGTCATTTAAAGGGTTCATATGATGTCATCAAAGGTATTGAAAAATACCTTGATGACAACAATATTCAAGATGTAGAGTTAAAGTCATCTTTCTGCTTAGGCCATTGTTCTCAAGCAGTTTCTGTAGAAATAGATGAATCTTATGTTGTTTCAATGTCACCAAATGGTGTGAAGGAAGCAATGGATAAGGTGATTAAGGGGTGATGATGTGAAATTTATAGAATTTCACCACGATAAGTGTGATGACTGCTTTAAATGTCTAAGATCTTGTCCGACTAAGGCAATTGCATTTATCAATGATAAAAGACATATAGTTGATGATTTATGTATCAAATGTGGACAATGTTTGGTTCATTGTAAACAAGGTGCCTTAACCATTCATAAAGATGAAAATAGGGTTAAAACACTTTTGGGTTCGACACACAAAGTTGCTGTCTCATTAGCACCATCGTTTGCAGG
>Ga0070725_10000631_pt1 | contig 23145 bp, 7 predicted proteins | sample tdDd002_FD_69781 | JGI IMG/M metagenome (GOLD analysis project Ga0070725, IMG submission 69781) | Marine sediment microbial communities from the Atlantic coast under amendment with organic carbon and nitrate - tdDd00.2 | ecosystem: Environmental > Aquatic > Marine > Coastal > Sediment | place... | reverse complement strand
GATCTGCACCAACGGCTGTAACACCTATTATTGTTCTTTGAAAATCTGTATTCTTTACCGTGCTCAGTCGCACACTATTTTGTACTTCTTCTTCACGGAATGAAACAGCGTTTTTACCTGTCGTTCCTGTCCACTTTTCACTGGTCAATTCTTCACCAAATGCAGATAAGCCCACTGCTGGCCAATCCATTAATCCGTTATACTCTTGTTCTTCAAAATTTTCATGATAATAGTGAATCGTTTCCAGTGCATTTTGGTATAGTGCCTCTCGCGTTAATGTTGATTCAGTTGCAAAAACCACGTTTGAGGAAAACAGTATCGAAAATATCGTTAAGCAACACAGTATCTTATTGAACTTCATTTTGTACATTTGTCTCATCCTTTCTAGACGTCATCCCGATCAATGGAAATGTTGTTAAAAGAGCTGTTAGGAGTCCCATTACAATCAATGGCCAATAGCCAAGATAATTCATATTGATCGTTTGGCCAACTATATAACCAATCCCACAATAAATGACATTCATCGCAGTGAGCGCTGATAAATCATTATCAAATACAGTCGTTATGACTGGTTTCTCTAAAAAAATACGACACAAGGTCATTAGCGGCACTGCAAAATACGTCACTAACAGAAAACACCAAGTTCCCCACCCGCTATAGAACGGCAAGCCTACAACATAAAGCTGAATACCATAGAGACATAAAATGACATACGTCATCCACAATCCTATGAGTGACAGTTGAAATAATTTATACACTAGAATTAGACTGATTAATCCAATACAAGTATGAAGACTCCAACCCTCGTGATTCTTCGAAATCATAAAGGTCATTAAAAGCATCGTTACAGTAAAACAACAAGTCGCAATCATCACATTCATTGAAAGGTCATAACTCCCAGTGACTTGTCGACATAAATAAATACTCATAAAGAGCAGTATACTGATACTCCAGTGCAACGTAACAAGCATCTTATTCATTCAAATGCCCCCTCTCAGTAGAAAGTTCTCTGACATAGAATACATTTCTATTATCTTCTCTCTGGAATCCTCCTAAAAGAATCTTAGCATCCTTAAAGGTATTAGACTTTTGATACCACTGTTGGAACTCTTTAAAAACAAGGGACTCGCTCATAGACCAACCTACATTCTTTACAAGTGTCACTTGACGCTCATAGTTTTTCTTATCAGCCGCATTATCACTTAGCCTGTAATTCACATTCACCTTTTGATTTGGCTCAATTCTTCCCACCGGAATTATCTCATCCGTCACTGTGATGAACCCTTTGTTTAGCGGTCGATCTTCTAACCAGGTAATGGTACCCACTAAGTAATTCTCCTCTAAATGAAGGGTATGCTCTAACGATTCAACCTCTGGTTCTGAAAAAACACGTTCATAATAAACAAGGTTTTGCTCGCCCAGTTCATCTTTTAAATGCGAAAATGCTTTACTGTCATTATTTAAAAGTGTGCTGATACCGTCACTTATTAATATAGATGTCTGCTTGTCGCTGATAACAGAAAGTGATTCCTCCTCCATCGAATGTAGATAGACCAGCGACCGTCGTGCATTATCCTTGTGCCAATGAATCTCTGTTGTGCTCATCAGCGGCTTGACAAACATAAGAACCATGACAATGAAAAAGGATAAAGTCAAGCCACTATAAACGGCTATAAAATGTCGCTTTGTGAACTTTGGCAACCACAATGTAAGAACTCCAATTATTGCAACACCAAAGAAAACAATAATAAGCCGCAGACTCGATTGCTGATCAAGGCGAATACCATCTTTTGAAACACCTCTAATATTGTTTAAATCAACGTCTGGATAAGTCAGCTGACTTGAATATGTTTTTAAAAAATCATCCAGTTGTCCAACGGCAATGATTTCACCAAACATATATTCAACAGAATTTTTACTGGCCATACCTTTTAGGAAACCAGAAAAATTCTTATCTTCAAAATTGCCTTTCTGAACGAGCAAGGTGCCTCCCTCAGCAATCCACTTAAGTAGATTCTCTTCTTCAACTGTCCCTAACGTCTCAGTATAGAAGTTATCAATATAGATCGCTTCTAACATCCTTAGGGTTTCTAAACTTTCAAGATCTTCAGCCCGCAATGTATATGATTGATAAATTTCCGACGATAATGATACTGTCCCCAAGTCCTTTAATACGCCAATGGCACCTTTTACAGAGAAATTACAGACCAGCTCATAAGTATCTATGACTTCGTCATTACGTATATGGCTATAAATAATCGTATCTTTCTCTGAATCGACAAAAATAGTTGTCGTTATTGGAAATACATCTGTCGCATTATTTTTTTCAGGTATCTCCACTCTGACTTCTTTAGAAGAGGTTGCAAAGACAAGCATATCACCTCGTTCATACTCATCAGAGGCCTCAATCTGAATCGGTACTGGTTTCATAACAGGCGCGATTCCACGAATACCTACTTCTATATTACTCTCCTGTGCAAAACAGCTACCACTACAAAAAAGTAATACGGTTAAGAATCCGATTATAATTTTTTTCATGTTTCGAATCCTTTCTACTCTACATATGGACAATTAACAATTTCATTACTTGTCACCACTACACTAAACATTTGCTGTATTTTCTCTGGTGTATTAATAAGTACATCAACTGCACTACGTACACCCTTATCATCAACACCTGTGATACACCAAAATGGCTTGAGGGCATTAATGCCTGGTGAATGGGCGTATATAAGCCCTGCTTCTTTTGAATAGGTTTCTATAACTTGTCCCTTAAAATCAATGGTGGAGAGTCCTTTATCAGTAAATTTTCCGTAGACACCGACCATCTTATTTTTCTTGTTAATGGTTTTAAGAAAATCACTTTCATTAGACAGTTCCGACCATGAACCAAGGGCAATGACATATCGATCTGGATCTTGAAGTAAGTCTGGCGTGTATTCTGTTGTTGTAACCACTGAAACACCACTTGATAGTAAAGACTCCTGAAGGGCTACCGCATCATCTTTAAAGGTTTCTTCGTACAAAATAACCGTATCGCTAACTTTACCCCAGAAACCATTTTTAAACGGTTGTGGGTAAGAGCCAACGACTGCTGGTATAAACATTGCAACCGACCAGTCATGATAATCCCACCAAATAACATCACCTGGTTGTGGACGATATTCTGCAACACCAACAGGTGCTAGGATGCCATTTACCCAGTAAAACCAATCTTCTTTTCGTCTCTCCTCACCAGTGTAAAATGTAAAGCCTGATTCCAAGCCATTAATTTCGTTAACAAAACCACCACCATAAGCAGTAGCGATGTCTAAGTTTCTAAATAACACTTCCATACCGACTTCATCTTTTACAAGCCCTACTTCCTTATTAAACATTTCCTGATGACCGTAATTATTGGTGACGATTAGTTCCACTTGGTATGGACTCCCAATATCACCAGATGCTTTCTGCACTGTCGCATTCTCATCTGCCGGTCGCCCTTCTTGATACTTGATTTCTCCTTGAACAGGGCCTTTGTAATCCATATAAGTGATACCATCTATGGTAACTTCTTCGACAGTTGTAACTTCTTCTTGAGCAATGCTCTCCGCATTTGTAATAACAATGTCTGCTGTTGTTTCCCCACAAGCAGAACATAAGAGTACGAGTAGCATACACCCTACAATAAATAGTGTTCTTTTCTTTTGAAACATTTTTTTAGACCTCTCCCTTGATTGATTTACAAAAAAATAAAAGCAACAAAACCCTAATGTCTATTAGAGTCTTGTTGCCTTCAGTTTTCTGATCAGCTAGATATTTAATTATCCTTCACTATTATATCAGCTAATTGGCTAGAATAAAAGATTAAAAAAGAACGAGGAAATCCTCAGAAATAGGATTCCTCGTTCTTAAAGTTAATATGGACTGAGTTTATAGAATGCTAGTTTGTAATAAGGATTTTTGATAATTCATCCAATAAAACTGCTACTTCATCTCTTTGTGCTTTTTCAGTAGGTTTAAATCCTCTTGCACTTAAGCTTTCAGTTAGTCCAAGTTGCTTGATTAACGTTACCGATGGTTGTGCCCAACTTGGTATATCACTATCGCTTGCTATCGCTTCAGATAGTGTATAGTCATATTCAGTAAGGGCTTTGGCAATAACGCATGCTATTTCCTGTTCTGTTATATAACCATTCGGATCAAATCGATCTTCTGATTTTCCATTCATCCAACCTTTTTCACATACTTTTTTAATTGTTGCCGTGTACCACTGACCATCTACAACATCCTTAAATGAATTTGTTGAAACAACACCGGTCGCTGTCTCTGGTACAACATTCATCAAACGGCTGAGCATTGTCGCAAATTCGGCTCTTGTAACTTTTTCCTCAGGCATGAAGTTATATTCGTCTTTTCCGTTAATAATATCTAACGCACTTAAACGTTCAATAGATTTCTTTGCCCATGAAGCATCTGTTACATCATCGAACTTTGATTTTGCAGGTTTAACAAAAAACTGTGACAAGTGTGTTGTTTTAAATGTTACCATTTGTGTGTCTGGATCATATACACCAGCAAGTTTTTCGAATGTACCATCTTGTTTCTCATGATATACAACCAATTTATGCTCCGTATCTTTACTCGAGTCATATGGAATCGATACTTCAACAGGTGTGTCAAATGATGTTTTCGATATCTTGTTAACAGATAGTTGAACATCAATTACTTGACTATCATTTTTAATAAATGACTTTAATGCGTCACTTTGCGTCTCTCTCGGAACTCTTTTTAAGGATACTTTGATTTGGTTGCCTCTATCAGCTGTTCTAATTTCATTAGGAATTTCCAAAGATCCTATTGGAGTACTGACAACTACTGATGCTTCATCAGAAAGTCCTGCAGCGTTTAATGACGGTTTATCAATATAAGCCACTACTTGATCTTGTCGTTTCGTATCAACACTTAACATGATAGATGGTACAACTGCCTTAATTGGTGTTGTCTTTGTTTTTTCAAGTAACTTTTTCGTCAATTCTATTGTTCTTGTATTTAGAACTTCTAAATCTACTAATGAGATGTCATTAAATAGTGCAACATAGCCATCATCTCTTGTTTCAGTAGTAATTCTTGTCTGTTTATTCAAGAACTCCTGTGTAGAATTTGTTATCAATGCATCTAACTGTTGTTGTGCTTCTGGTGTAATATTTTTCTTTACTTCTAATACTGTTGCTGCAAAACTATCAACTAAATCATCAAGGGTTTCTGTTTGATTACCTTTTTTCAGAATTATATTAATAGTGTTTAATGCATTGTCAGTACTGGCTTTCGTTGCCTTTAGAGCACTTTCTGTAGCTGCTTTTCTTTCTGTCGCGTCAGACGTAGAGTCTACAAGAAGTTCTGTTGACTTGGCAACTGATGTCATTAAGTCATTGGTATAACCTAAGGTATCTTTGGCTGCTTCAGGCGTTTCAATCTTATCTAATGACCAACGGATTAATTCTGCTGCATCCTTCGCATCACTAGACAACTTCATCGCTTCCTCATCAGTGTCCGCACGAAGCATTGCACCGTATACCTTGTCCCTTACGTTATCAATGCTCTCAATTGCCTCAACTTCAGTTGTGCTATCTTTTCTTAAAGTCGCATACGCTTCTGTATACTGTGTTGCGATTGGTTTTTTTGTATCCTTTTTAACTGATGAACCACTACCTCCGCTACTACTGCTTGAAGACCTAGGGTTTCCTGCAGTGATTTGAATCGGTGTCGGTGGAGCCATGTCATACAAACCATTCTTCTTATGAATCGCCGAGATGTTATAGTAGCCATCTTGATCAAAGAAAAGAGTTACCTTTCCTTCATCATTTGTTTTGTAAGAAGTTTCTTCACCGTTAATAATGATAATAGCCCCTGCAATCGCAGACTCATCTTTGCTCTCAGCATGAAGATTCTTTAGTGTTATTTCAATACTATCGTCAAGTTTAATTTTTGATTTACTTGTCTTTATACTTGGTAACAAACCATCAAAACCATATGCAGAAAAATACCAAGTAATTTCATCGTAGTCATTTAATACTTTTCCTTGACATCCGACATTTGGAAGTCTTCCGTTAACATCATACATCCAACCTGATGTCCCAAGAATATCAAATTGCTCTTCACCATCAATCATTGACATATAAAGTCCGTCACCATAATCTTCAAGCTTATAGGATATACTATTTTTCCTTAACACACTTTCAATAGCGTGTCCGTGTGTCGCACCACTCGGGAACTTGTCGACATCCCATCCTGTTGAAGGTTTAGCAGTTTCTCCAGTGCCTGCTGATAGATAAGGTGTTAAATTATAATTATCAACGTAAATAAGCTTTCTTGGTATGATGTCTCCATCGTAACCAACTACACGCATATACACAGGAACACCGTTTGGTTTGTTGTCATTGTCTCCATTCGAATTGTTTTTCGCTGGGATTACAGTGGCAATAGTACTCAGTGGAGATTCATTTCCAAAATGATCAACTGCAACTATTTTATAATTATATTCTTCGCCCGTCGTTAGTTCTGTATCAGTAAATGCTGGGCTTTCAACAGACTTATAAACATTGCTGAAGTCATTTCTATAAATTTTATATGATGTAATTGGTGACTCATCGTAAGCAGTAAAGTTAAGCTTAACACTGTTGTTATCCAGACACGTCACTTTTATAAATACATTTTTAGGGCCTGTTGTATCTGCTAATACACCATAAGTAGAAAAATGATTCACTGAAGCAACAAAAGTATCTTCTTCACGTGTAGATTCAACAAATTCCCAGGTGTTTTTACTCTCGTTATAGTAATAAATCGATGATTTGTCAGCTAATTCATTGTTTGTTATCGGTAACTTGACTTTAGCAGGAGAAGTTAACGTTGCGTTACCAATATTTACATCTACAACAACACCAGATTGTTTTACGCCTAAAGTTTGAGGTATAACAGCTTTTTCGATATTTTTTACTGAAATCATAGTATCTTTTTCAGCTGTAATCCCACCAAATGTGATCGCTTCTCCACTTGGGAACACAAATGATGTTTCTTCCTCTATTTTATTGCCTTCGTTGTAAGTTGCTTCAATAACATTAGCATACTTCAATGCAAACAAGTAACCACTGTCATTACTGTAGTAAATCGTTCCATCCTCATCAGAGATTGGTGATGACAAACAATAATTCTTATCTGTAGGAATGTAAATGTCTACAACTTCGGGTGCAGTCGTATTGTCTGCGAAGTCTTTAATCATATACAGGCCACCAGGATTGTTGTTACGTGTAAAGTAAATATTGATTTGATGATTGTTCTCGTCTGTTCCATATGCTGTTGTTGCTAATAGACCACCTTGGATTCCTCCAGCCCCAACGTCAGCTGTATAGATTTCAGACAAATCACTTAAGTTAAGTACTGTAATGCTGCCCTTGCTCATTTGTCCTGAGCCAATGTAGACTCTGTCATTGTAGACAATTGCAGGTGAAGTACTTTGTGCAGGTATATCTGCTGAAACATAAGTATCATCATCAAAAGTGAAGTCATCATTTAATTCAACAGAATGAACCTTTGAATCTTTTGCTCCAATGATCAACTTGCCACTTTCTTTATCATATACAACACTGTTTCTAATCTGACCACCAAGTGTTAACGTATCTGCAATTTGACCCGTCTTAAGTTTCGATGAAACTAATTCACCATCATCTCCAGCAAATACAATAACGTCATCAATGACAGCACCACCACTCCAGTAGTAACCTTTTGACGACTCATGTTTCCATGCTGGTGCATTTTCTTCTGTAGTAGATGAAGGATCTAAATCCTGTACCTTAATTCCTACATAGCTACCACTGTTCGATGCATTTGGACCAGAACCAGTGTATACATAGCCATCCTCATAAACAATTGGTGACAATGTATCATAACCATCCCCTAATGTTGATATCCACTTGGATTCAAGTGTCTTTGCATCAACTGCTTGGATACGTCCTTTTCCAATATGAGCATAGATCAGACCACCACCAGATGCTAAGAAGTTAGCATAATAGCTTGTCGATCCTTCTAGTGTCATTGAATCTAACTTTGTACCATCTTTATCAAATACTGAAAGTGTCTTTCCACACACCACATATAATTTATCTTCCACTATTAGTGGTGTAGAAATCGCTCCACTCGTCCAACTGATTGCCAGTTTTTCTTTCCAAACCTCAATAGCCTCAGATGCTTTTTCAGGCAATTCAATATTAAGTATAGCTGAATTATGATTGTTCTTTCTGTACGTAGGCCAGTAAGCACTTAACTCAGCTACCGCTTGGTCAGAAGAAGACAATTCATGCTTCTTGTGATACATAGATGTTTTATTATCAAGATCAACAAGTGCTGCCAACGCATACCCTGAACTAGATTCATGATACACTTGATATGATAATTTTGACTCATCGTAAATAAAATGTTTGTCACGTTTAAATGCCATAAGCCCATCAACTGGGTTCTTGCCATTAATCGTGTACTCCTCTGACTCTGGATTATCACCTATAGCAATAATCGCTTGAATTGCAGCTGAATCATACTCGGAAACTTCTGATGCGTTAGAAGATTTACCATCAGAGTAATCAAAACCACCAGTTTCCATTTGCATTTTCTTCAAATCAGATTTACATGTTTCGATCATAGCTGATACATTATCAATGTCCTTATTCTTTGAAAGAGCAATCAAAGTTTCAGAGACATAAAATATACTTAATTTATTGTCATTCTTTTTAATATTATAAAGTTCAATTAATTTATTAATAGATTTTACTTTATCATAATCGAAGCTAGCCATATCTAATGCTATTATTGCGTACGCCTGAGAGCTAATAACCGATTTGTCATCTTTCTTAAATGTACCATCACTCTTCAGTGTCTTAAGCAATTCCTGTACTAGATTCATATCATTGTACGAATAAGGATTTTCATCTAGACTAACAAGTCCGATGATATCTTTTGCTATCATTTCTACATCATTATCATAAACGATATAAGTTCTTGAAGCCTCGTCTTTTCGTGTTTCAAGTTTTGATAGTATGTCTGATTTAACACCATTTGTTGTATATAAACCAGTAGCTTGTAGATAATTTAATTTGCTAACTTTATCATAAAACTTATGCAGATCTTTAATATTATTCTTATAGATATCATTTGGGTCTAACTCTGGTAACACTTCCATGTATGGTGATTTTCCAGTGATTTGTGAAACAAGTCCAAGAAATGCCATACCAGTCGCCTCTACATTTGTAGTCGCGTCTTTTAACTTGAATGTTCCATCGTTCAATTGTTGACTTACTATATTCTCTATTAACGAACTAGATCCTTTCTTCCATTGATCAGCTGTTGCTTTTTCGCCGGCAGCAATAATTGCTTGCAGCGCTAAACCACTTTTTATCGTATCGCCAAAACCAGCATCATTCATTTGATAATCAGATAAATCATCTAGGAGTGCTTCAAGAGCATCTCGGCATTTATCTTCATCATATCTTGAAAGTGCAATAATCGACCAGCATATTTCTTCTAGAGAATCAGCATCATCATTCATTATTGACTGTAATAAAATCTCAATAGCACCATCTCTGTTGTATATTGAATCCATCATATCCAGTGCTATTATCGCCTTAGCTTGTGTAATCACATCGTTCGAAAAAGCACCATTGGTCTGTTGTTTTTCTATTAAGTCTTCATGATATTTCTCATCGCTTAAGTCAAGAATCTGACCACTCGCTATAGCACTAATTGTGTTGATTGCAAACGATTCAGCTTCATCACCTTCTGCAACAGATAACTTCTCCTGAATCTCAGCATACAATGATTTTTTATCATCAGAAGCTGCATTTAATGCAAGTGCATCAAACCATGAGTAATACATATCTGATATACTCCCATCATCATTAAGGCGAGTTTCTGATGAAAGTAAATATTTTTGTGTCTTCTCATAAGCTGATTTAGCAATTGAGTTTATACTTTTACAATTCTGTACGTTACTAAAAGATGACTGTTGATTGAGTAAATCAACCATTGCAATAAAGACTTGCTCTGTAGCTTCATCTTTATACATCATATCTCCGTACATATTATTATAAATGAAGTAATTAAGTTTTTTATACGACATTAAGACATCAAAAAGCGTTTTATCATTTTTGACCCACTTTGATTCTTTCAATGGATTAATGCCATTTGCAATTAGCGCAGAAATAACAAAAGCTGTTGCTTGAGTATCCTCACCGTATCCTTTTAATGTTTCGAAGCCACCAGTACTTAATTGCTGAGTATTTATAAAATCAATTTTTTCATTTATGAAATTAGAAACCCCAGATATGTCTTTGTGGTTAGACAACGCTATCAATGCAGGCGATAGAAGTGCTACACTTTCCTCATCCCCATTGTCAGCAATAACAAATTGTACAGCCTTCTCAATATTGTAATCAGCATTAGCCATATCAAGTGCAATCATCGACCACTCAGTTTGCTCAACGCGACCTACCTTAAAACTGCCGTCCACTTGTTGGTTGTCTACTAACAAGTCTGCGAATTCTTTGGTGCTTTGACCCGTAGACTTTAACCCAATGATATTCATAGCATATGGTAATGTTCCTTCAGATGTATTGAGAACAAATTTTTCTGCAATGGCATCTACATCACTATCAATTTTCTCGCTGCTTACATTTAGTGACATTGTTTCCAACGGTCTGAAGAATGCTGGATGTTCCTTCCAACTTGAATCTCTTCTTGTCTCTAATGAATGTAAGTAAACTGTTATATCGCTAATAACAGATTTAAGTTTAGATTCTATATCATCACCTTTAGGTGGTAATGTAAATGCATCGTAACCAGACTGTCCTGATGCATAATCGCTTAGTGCTGCAAAGGCCAACGTCGTGGCTGTTGTGTCGTCATATCCTCCACCAAATCCTTCGACAAATTCAAATCCTTTTCCATCTACTTTACAATCTAGTAAAGCCTCAACGATACTTCGCGTTTCTTTTTTCCATTTAGTATCTGTTAAATCTTGATCTAATCGTACTAATGCTTGTAATACTGGTCCGACAGAATATGGACTATTACCATAACTAAACGCATCGAAGCCTCCGTTGTCTAATTGCTCACTTGCCAAGTAAACTAATGAGGAATCTATGATAGCTTGAACGTTGTTTAAATCATGATGTGAAGCCAATGCCAGTAATACATAAGCTGTTGTTTCTACATCGCTAAAATAACCATCACTTTCATAGCTCAGCAATTTCTGTACTGCTTTTTCCTTGTCATAAGAGGCATTTGCCATGTCCAAGGCTAATATTACATTCGATAGATTTGTAGCAGATGTGCTTTCACCATCAACTTTAAATCTCCCATCATCCTGCTGTGAATTAACTAACAATTCTAAATAACTGCTTGCATCTTGCTGAGTAGCAATACATCCTATAATGTTGTCTGCTAGTCCTGCGTGTTTATCGCTATCGTTTTTCTTGAACGTCGTGATGTATTCAGAGGTATCGGTCATTAGATTATTATAAGCCAATACTTCTGAACAACTCAACGAATCTTTGTCTTTATAAATTGCTAATAAATCATCAATAGCACTATTTACATTAATGTCATTTTTACCTGGACTTGCTACCGTGTATGCATGACGGACAATATATGGATAGTGCTGACCAGTTTCTTCATGTACTAGGAATTTTTCTATAATTATGTCATAGTCTGCAGCCTGATTAAGCTTAAATACAACATTTCCATCTACATCTGTTTGATATTTTCTTCCGTCGCTTAATGAAATTGTTACATTCTCAATAGCTGGTGTACCAACTTCATTACTTCTAACATTGACCGTAAATACTTCTTCAGTATTATCAATTGTCACAATTGGCATCTTAGTGTACAACGTAGCACCATTATAGTAAGTTATATAGAAAATTAATTCTTTTACCTGTAGGTTGCCCTCGTTATCTAAAAGCGCATCATATTTATCAACACCGACAGTTGGGAAAATGAAGTCATCTTGATTTGTCAGTAATCCATAAGTCCAACCTAAGTTGTCTTGTTGTGATTCACCGAGTAAACCAGTAATGAAATAGCCATTTGTAGTTGTTGCATCTACTTTGTGTTCGCCTATTGCAGTTAATAAAATATCTTTTGGCGTAATAGCATCATCTAATGCAACTTCAACATTCTCATCAAAGAGTGTTTCGCTTGCACCTTCAATTCTGACACGTAAAAGGTCCTTTTCTAGTTCCTTCTCGCCACTAGGATCAGTTGGTATAACGACAGTTCCTGCACCTGATGTTAGTGTAACGACAGTTCCAGCACCTGATGTTGGTGTAACGTCTTCTGATGTTGCTAAAACTTGCAATGGATTTTCTGTTGAAGTCTCTGCAAAAGCGACAGCTGTCTGTGGTAAAAATGAGGTTAAAACCATCATAAGTGCCAAAAACAACGATAAAACTCTTTTGTTCATTTGTATAGCCCCCTTAAATAATTTGATGTTTCCATTGTTCTGTGATCAAAGTCATTCACTTATAAGTAAATAACTCGACAAAAAAAGACTAAAGGCAACAGAGTCCTATAATGTTAATAGAACAGTGTTGCCTTCAGTCTTCTGATCAGCATAATAAATTATGTTTTATAGCTTTATGGACCTTTTAAGCTCTTCGACACGGATTGGCTTGTTGTCTTGAATGATGACCCTAAGTTCTCCATGTCCAACGGTTCTGATTAACTCACATAATCGTTTTTCCTGATTAGTGATTTTTGCAGATACGGTTGAGTTGTTCACGTTAATCCCTCCCTCATGAAATACTTAGGGATATGTATTCGCTCATCTATGCGCCACTTACAGCTAATAGTGCATCGCTGGACCCAATAAAAAAACCTTGTCTTAGGACAAGGTAGAATATCATATTTACGAGAATCTTCTCGCGTATAGAGTATCGCCTTTCCTTGGAAGGTATATCCCCGTCGACATTTAGGCAGGTCTCCTGACTTGTAGATCAATGCTTGTCACCGCCTTCCCAGTTTCCCAGTGGCTTAGTGGTGAGTCGCTCCCTACTTACAGTGGCCGGACCGTTCTGGATTCTAACCAGATTCCCTATTAATCCTTGAATTTCTCTGTTACCCAAAATCAAAGAACCTAAACACGTACTTATAAAGTTTTAACGTACATGACTATTATAACAGCTCCATAATAATTTACAAGGGAGATGTTATTATAGTCATGTATTTTTTGCCAAATTACGATTGATATGATGTCTACTGGCCTATCGGGCATTAAAAGAAAATGTATGTCCATTCGATTTTATTGAATACCTCATTATTCACAAATATAATGCTGGCCAGTATAGAATGTCTTAATCGTCAATGTGTTATCATCGTTAATGATCATTTCTTCAACTGGGATTAAAGCATCTCCAGCTACCGAATAACATTTGTATTGGCTGACCTGAGTATCGGCCATTGAACTAATTCTTATTGTTAGAGGATTATATAATTCGTGAATATCTTTATTGTTTTTTTCATAGTCAATAGTAAAACCAGTTGTTACTTTTACATCTTCCTTTATCAGTAAGGATAAATGATCCGCTAATATACTCGACTTCTCTGTTAAAGTTATGTTAGGTACTGTAAGTGTATCTAACTCAGTGCTACTTAAATTCATCCCAATACCATCCACTATTTCAATTGATAAAGTATCATTTAACAAGGATGTACGCGATGTATTTTCATAACCAACCATTTCTTGTATAGCTTCTTCTAGCTGCTTAATTTGGGTATCTGGTAATAGCTTATAAAGCTCATATGGTAAAAAGTCAATCATCCATTTTGACTTTTTAATCTTGTTATAACTCATGTTAGTTGCAATGTCCAATTGATGAATTCGTTTAAGTGCGGCTTTACTTAGTGTTGTAATTGCTTCTTCCATGAGTTGCGTATCTTCTTCAGTTATGCCTTCGATAGGCAAAGTAGTCCAAACAGTTAATTTATTTAGTGCAGTCATTAGTTCCACATAGGACAATGTTGTCAAGCGATCATCTACATTATGTTGCTCTGAAAAGGTCTTAATATACGAAGGTGTTGGTATCCTTTCAACTGATGCATCAACAAATGCACCGTAAGCTGGTTTAGACAGTTTAAATTCGCCTTTTTCATATCTATACGCTAATACGTCATCTACTTTTTGAATATCCTTATGCCATACATAATCCTCATCAACATGTATTCTAACTTTCTCTGGCAAAATCCCCGTTACAACTTTAAGATCAGCAGTATTGTCCAATAAATGTACAAGCTCTCCTACAGGTCTTTTGAATAGGGATTTCTTTAACCTTAGAGCATTTGGGTCATATTGTAAGGAGTTATTTTGATCAGGAAAAACACGTACATATTTTACTGCAGGTGCAACTGGTCCAAAACCTTTAAATTTGTCCAATGTATTTGAATATACTTTTACAAAAGCAATCTTATCTAATATTACTGGGTTTCCGTCAGCATCAATTGCATCATCCAAATCATAGCTTTCTGTTTCAAATGACATTGACGATATTTTACTGTCATGCAGACTATGTAAAACACCTGTGACAGCCTCATACTTTCGTTTAGAACTTTGGTCATAGGATCGTTCCCCTAAGTAATGATAATAACCTCGATAAACATGTCCTATATCCGTTTTTATAGAAACATTCACTTTTTTTCCATCTTTATCACGGGCCACATCTTCCGATTCATACGTTAATTGATAATCTATTTCCTCGTGACCATTAGCAAAATCATCTTCAATAAAGTACCATGTTTCGTCAGGGAGTCCATTTCTATTGTTGTCCTCCATCACCATTACTGAAGTTAAGGGAACACCTTGATCAGACCAACTAGCATTGACTTCAAAATCATCTCCTGCATGGTTGATAATTGGATAGTCATGACTTAATGTCACGTACCCACCGTATGTTCCTAAAGTAGTGATGTTTGATTTGTCATGTGCAGCGCCGTATTCTGATGAGAACTGACTTTCAATGAATAATGGCGTCTTTTCCGCAACTTCTGAATCTATCCAATGATGTGCCGCATAAATACCTTGATTTATCTCTGTCATGAAGTGAAGAATATCTCTATCGACACTTCTTGGAAAATGTATAAGGTGATATTCATCCTTAGTTGAATTACCAGCTTCGTCTATTGCATGAAAGGTAAGAGTATACCCTACAGGCTGTTTTTGCTCGGTTAAACCTTCTTCTCCATAATATGTTTGTGCTTCTTTGGACTTAGGTATACAAAAAGTTACAACATTGTTGTTTACGGCTTTTTTATTGCTATTTCCTAACACCTGTACCATCATGTTCTTTTCTGAAGAATAGTTATCCTTAATTTCAAATGATATGGCTTGCTTATCATCATAGACAATCATATTATTATAAATTCCTTTTACATTAAAGATAGGTGGTTCCTTATCTAAATAGACTTTGTATACTTGTTCGAAATAGTCACCCTCTATAGCAAACCGGATTGTAATATGATTTTCTCCATCTACTAAAGTCCCTTTATAATTATGGCTATATGCAGGTAAATTTTTATTGTTTAATTTCACGTATTCAGGTTTGACGTAATCAATACCACCATTTTCTCCAGGTGCGCGAATGGTGATTTTAAATTCTAGGATTTCATCGTTTTGCACATGTCCATCCTTAAGCGTAGAATAAAATGTCACGTCATTAGGCAGAATTAATGATTCTGCATAACTAGAGGCAATACTATTTGTTGAAAATAAAAGTATGAGGCTCAGTGCAAGTGTTTTTAATCTTTTTATCATAATGATCCTCCAATTTCAGATTAAAGAAGCCTCTTTAACAGAGGCCCTTTAATCTGACTAGTATAATGTGTTATATAAATTATAGAACATGACAGCTACTTCACCCTTCGTTGGTTGATGTAAGGGATCAAATGTTGATGTTGTCAAGCCTTCGGTTAATCTTTCACGTTCGATTGTAGCGATAGCACTCTTGTTGAAATCTGTTACAGGTACTAACGCTGTTGATTGTTCACTATCCAATACAATTTCCAATGTGTAACCGTTTTCAATTAAAACATCACACATCAGTTTTGCAAGTACTTGATTTGTCATCATTGGATCAAGAGCTACTGCCTCTTCTACAGGTGTATCTACTATTACTGTTGTTGTAGCTTCAATTGCTTCTTTTTGAGTCATTTGATTAATTGCTAATCTCACTTCACTTAACTTCACAGTCTTATAAGGTGAGAACGTATAATCTGACGTACCAGTCATAATATTTTTAGCAGCCAAAGACTTGATTTGCTTTTCTGCCCATGGGTACGTCTTTAAGTCGACATAGTTAACTGCCTCTTCTTTTGCAATGAATTGACTAAAGTGTGCGGTCTTGAACGACACAGTCTTTGTATACTCATCATAGACGCCCGCCATTGGTTCTAAAGCACCTTCGCTATTTAAGTAATATACAACCACTTGTGACGGATCTGTTACTTCCTCCGTATATGGAATCGTTATTTTAATTGGCTTCTTAAAGTTAGAAACAGTAGTTTCTCCTGAAGATGCTTTAAACTCATATACTTTGCTCTTGCCAACTTGTGCTATTTGCTCTGGTGTTAATTTTGTTGTATCCGCATTGCCTATATCAAATTGAACAGTCGATGTCTTATTCATTTCAGCAAGTACTTCTATAGGCACTTCTAATTCAGCTATTGTTGTTTTAAGAACAAGTGCATCAATTTCCTTATAACTCATTCTATTAATACCAGCTTTGTCAATTTCAACGCTTTGCTTTTCTTTATTGGCTGAAGTAATGTCTAAAGTGATCTTTTGTTCAATTGGTTTTGTAATGTTAATGCCGTTAGTTGCTAATTCAGTATTGTAAGATGCAGAAGCCACATTAGATTTGTTAATAATTGCTTCCAAGTCAGTGGCTTTTACTGTTGCCATTTTTCCTGTAACGATTTTCTTAACGTTGAATTTGTTTACTGCTGTTTCTGCAAGGGCAACAACTTCTTTCTCAATGGAATCAGTTGATGTTTCAGTCATCTCCTTCTTAAGAGATCCAGCACTCTGAATGAGGTCTTTTGCTACTGTTTCTACTTTGTCTGCCGAGTAAATCTTTTCAATAACATCCTTCGTCGTACTGATGTTTCCTGCGACAGCTTTTTTGATTTTTGCTTTTTCATCCGGCGTTTCTGCCTTCGTTACGTTAGAAGCTAATGCATCAAACAATTCCTTGTTCGTTGAGGCAAAGGTCATCGCTGATTTTTCAGAACGAATTGATTGAACCTCTTGTTTTAATAACTTGTTGGTTTCAACGGCATCGTTTACAAAAGCCTTAACTTCTTCTTTAGTTTTTAATTGACCAGCTTTTTTAACTAACTCTTTCTTTGCTTTATCAACTTTTGCAAGAACAGCTTTGTCTGGTGATGGTGCGACTGGTCCTGACGATGAGGAACCACCGCCTCCACCACCGCCGCCTCCGCCACCGGAACCGCCAGATTTTCCAGAACTACTTGATGTATCAGAGTCACTAGAATTATCTGCAGGAGATTTCTTTTGTCCACCACCTTTAACCCATAGGGTTTGGTTGTATTCAGAAGGTAAACCTTCTTCACCTCCAAACATTAATTTAACGTGTACGATATAATTCTTGCCAGGTTTATGTTTATAAGTCTTTAAAACGACAATATCATCATTGCTTGGATTATTTTTAGTGTTTCTTTTATAATAATTCGCAGAATAAATCGGGTACTTATACGTACCATCAGCAAAAATATAGTTATCTATATCCTCAGCTTTTTCTTTATCGATACCATCTTCTGAACGAAAACTTAGTGTAACCAGTTGATTATTTGACTTACTCGTTTTGGCTGCAATAAGTTTTGGCCTATAAGGCTTGATTAAATCATACATATTGAAGTGTGGAATACTTTTATTATCTATCAAAGTATTATCCTGATTATCCTTTACACCATTAATTGAAACCCTAAAACCATCAGAACTATTATCGAACATATCTTTTACAAATAAATCGACTTTATAACCTTTAGAATCAATTTTTTCAAACTCAATCTTTTTAATTTTTAACTCGCCATTATTTATTCGATAATTCATTACATTAGATAAAGTAGATTCATCTATACCACTGTCATCTGATAGATATAGTGAAATAATGTTGTATTTCTTAATTTCCATATCTTCAAATTTAGGGCCCGCTAACTGTTTTAATGATTTTAGCTTTAACCTTTCTACCATTGGACCATCGAAAGTATATTTTTCAGACCCAGCACTTTTTATGTTTGATATTATTAGCCAAAGATCATCATCTGAGGTAATTGGTGACGTCGTTAACTTCACCATATCATAAGAATTAGATAATGTTTTATAACCATCTTCAATAAACTCTACCTCATGTATATCTACACCATTTATAAAATAATTCGAAATATTTTCAGCTGTTGTTGAGTCAATCCCATCTGTCCCACTAAAAGCGATAATTATTTCAGTGTTGCTTTCAACACACAAATCAACACTTTGAATCCCTGGGCGTTTACCACCAGTTCTATCAAAGATATATCTTGAATCGAATAAAATGGTCTTTGGCTCCATGATATTACCTGAATTGTCTTCAATACCACTTACTTCATATAAGTAGACGTGGTTACCAGAATTATAAGCTAATTCGGCTTTAAAACGATACTCACCATCATTTTCCTCTCGGAGTGAGATGTCTCGAATAAATGTATCGCCATAAAGCAATTTGTAATTATCCTTGTTATAAACCGAATCCATGTTTAGTGAGTTATACTCAATGATTTCTAAAGTTCCCCAGTGAACATCACCGAGACCGGAATAATCATTGTACAACTCCGGCGCTTCATCGTCACCTTCACCACCTAAAAATGTCACTGTTTGAAATGAGTCATCAAATAAATGATCGTTTGAGTCGTCAGCAATTCTACTAGTTGAAAGAGTGTATAACTTACCACTCTCTTGAGCATCTGTATGTAAAGTAACTAGATTTTTTGTATCTGAAGATAAAGAAGCTCTTTTCACACTTAAGCCGTCAATTCTGTAATTATCGATATTTTCCGCTGAAACTTTATCCAATCCGAATTCACTTTCAAAGAATACATTAACTTTATAGTTGTTTGTATCGCTTACTTGAACTCTCTTTAAAATTGGTCCTTCATAATCAATTTCATATTCAGGTAAAGACATTACAAATGTCGTTATTTGATTTTCAGCAACATTATTATAGTTGTCGGAAACACCGTTTACTATTAACTTGTATGATAATGTTGAGACAAGATTATAGGTTAATAGTTTTACTCTAATTTGGTCTTCAAATTGTTGTTTATCATTAGGTATTAATTCTGCACTATATACACTATCGATAGTGTCCTCAATGACATAGTTGTCTGTGTTAGTAACAGTTTCTCTAATTAGTGAATTCTTTTCGTAAAAGGTTAGTATGAGTTCATTATCACCAACGACTTCAACTGAATTATATCTTAATCGAGGTTCACTTTTATCCTCTGAGCCTCCTCGAAAAGATGCTTTTAATCTCGATATGACATTTCCTCTAGAATCATTTAATCCATTAATATCAATAACATATTTCTTCGATTTCAATTGTGGTGAAGTTTTTAATATAACTTTGTCATAATACCCCTCATCCAAATTTGGGGAGGATTGGAGTGCCAAAGCCACAGATACTTCAAGACCTTCAATGAGATAATTATCAATATCCTCTAGAGATTCTTTAGTTAAACCATGCTTACCATAAAATTGAATGTATACGTCTTCGTTATTTGTACTGACAGAAGTGGCTTCTACATCGTAAATCCCTTCGATATCTTCTCTTATTTTTAGCGAAAGATCATTGTAACGTCTACCCATTGTATCAGCAATATTGTTGATATTTAATGTATAAGATGTGTTAGTTTCCATTCCATCAACATATAAAGAGAAAAGTACACTGTCCTTATTATGATTCGTCATAAAAATGTGTTTGTCTTTTAAAGTCAATCGATCATCAAGGATATAATTCATATTATCTTTTATACACTCTAAATCTATAGAATGATCACTATTAATTTCTATACGAATTTCATCATTATTTATGATTTCAAATTTCATATCTAAATCCATACTTGGATTCTCATGAAATACGCCAGTCTTAGGTGAAATAAATCCCTGCTCAATATCTTTAGTTGTTGAATGATCATTGATATCACCATCCATCATACCATGAATCTTTAAGATGTAATTCCAATTATCAATTAGCGGACTTGTGGTTAAGGTAACCTTATCATAATAGGAATTACTTGATGTTTCGTCTTTGTAACCTGCTTTTGCAGACAGAATCTCGATACCTTTCAAGTTATACTGTTGAACATCTTCTGCTATGGATTTATCAACTCCATATTTATTATTGAAGAAGACATTTATTTGATCCGTTGTGCCTCCAACTGGTATTACGTCATCTATTCTTACTTCGTGAATAAATTCGGGATCTTCAAAAGTACATCTTAACTTTACTTTAATAGTTTCGATTTCTTCATCTGAAAAGGATTTTAAATTCCGTATATATAATTTATAACTTTCGTCTTCATCTAAATTTGTAAAGTTTATACTAACTATCATTTCATCAAAATCATTTACTCCCGAAAACTTTATTGACTTAATTTTAAGTTCACTATCATCTATTATGTAATTACTTTTGTTTTTTAATGTTGATAGGTCGTAATTGGATACGTTGGTTATTATTAATTTGTACGTTCCAAAGTTCTTAAAGTCCCCCTTAAAATCTTCATTCCAACTCTTTGATTCCTTAATTGAACTTACTAATGTCGCTGGACCAGTCGAGACATTAACTGACATATCTCCTTTCTTTGCTTGTTCTTGTAAAACTATTGGTTCTAAAGAATTATTTGCTGCAAAACTACCCATGGGCATTGCAAGTTGTGAACATAGTGTTGTTAGAATTAGTAAACGTGCACCATATTCTTTCCATTGTGTCATATGAATCCTCCTTATGTATTCGCCATTTATATGTAGTCCTATGAAATACTGATACACCGAAATTGCTCTTAGCAAAAAAATTGCCTAGATTTATCAGATCCATACTTTGATGGACACTTGTTCATTATAACACCATATATTGTAAATTAATATAATTTCAACTATATTTAAATGAAACTGGAGTTACTGAATTATAAGTATCGAACAAAGTATATTTAAGGCACGAACCGTAGATTTACCTCGAAATTAGTATGTTATTGCTATGAATGAAGTCATAAAAAAAACAAGTCTCTACTGTAAGAAACTTGTTTGTCTTATGATACATGTATTTATTCTTTTCCTTGTACATTGCATAAACTGCATCAATTTGAAGGATTAATCAATTGTAATGAGGACGCCATATGATAACGTCGTGACAGATAATGATAACCTCATCACCGCCAGTTCTTCTACATTTTACTCCAAGAGCCCATCTCTCTCCATCTGAGACAGACTACTCATTACACCAAGCTTGCCATGATCATACGTCAGACCACCTTGGAAATAGACAACATATGGTTCTCTGATTGGTGCATCAGCGCTCAGTTCTATTGAAGAGCCTTGAACAAAGGCTCCTGCAGCCATGACAACCGGACTGTCATAGCCTGGCATATCCCATGGTAACGGTGTGACAAAACTGTCTACTGGTGACGCGCCTTGAATGCCTTTACAGAACGAGACGATTTTTTCCTCTGAACCCAATTTGACGGATTGGATGATATCGCTTCTATAAGCATCGGAACTTGGACACACTTCATAACCAAGAGTCTCATAAGTCCTCGCACACAGCACCGCACTCTTAAGAGCATTTACCGCTACTGTCGGTGCCATAAACAGGCCCTGTAGAATTGAACGGGTTTGGCCAAAGGTCAGGCCACATTCTTTCCCGATGCCAGGCGAGGTCATTTTTGCCGCAATCAATTCGATAAGTGACGATTTACCAACAACGTAGCCACCGCTTAACGCCAATCCACCACCAGGATTCTTGATGAGAGAGCCTGCCATAAGGTCTGCCCCAACTTCAGTTGGCTCTCTATAATCCAGAAATTCCCCATAGCAGTTGTCCACCATGACTACAACGTCTGGCTGTACGGAACGTACTTTATTGATAATCGCTTCGATATCGTCTACTTGAACGGCTTTACGGAAACTATACCCTGCAGAACGCTGAATATAAACCATTTTTACCGGTTCCTCTTCTAATACTTTTAGAATAGCTTTCTCGTTAAAAGATCCATTTTCCAAGAAGTCTATTTCCTCGTATTTAACACCAATCTCCATCAGTGATGAGCCATTGGGACCAGCAGTACCGATGACGTTTTCCAATGTATCATAGGGGCGTCCTGAGATTGCCAGCATCTTGTCCCCAGGTCGAAGAACACCCGTCAAGCAAAGAGAAAGTGCATGGGTTCCATTTACGATTAATGGTCGTACAATAGCCTCTTCTCCTCTAAATACATGGGCGAATATGGATTCCGTGATTTCTCTACCTGAATCATTATAGCCATAACCTGTATGCCAATTGAAATGTGTATCACTTAATCTAAAGGCTTGCATGGCTTCTACAACCTTTAACTGGTTGTAAGCGATCATTTCATTCAAAACATTGAATTGATCCGATATTTCGAGTTCTGCATTTTGAACCGTTTCTCTTGCAAATGGTGTTATGTTCAATTTATTATATAAGTCATTTATTAATGCTGTTTTCATCTTCGTATACTCCTGTAAGTGTTATAGTGTTTTTGTCCACTACACATTATATCAAAAACTTTGCAAAAGAAAAACGGGCAAATGCCCGCTTTAAACATCATTATCCATATTAATCAAAAGATGATGGTTTTATTCCGGTGATGATTGAGTCGCTGCGTTAAAATTGACAGCTTTACTCGGAATAATCGTTGAAATTGCATGTTTGTAAATCATTTGTTGTTTCCCGTCACTGTCTAAGATAATCGTATAACTATCAAACCCTTTAACGTACCCCTTGATTTGATACCCACTGATTAAAAAGATGGTAATGGTAGTGGAATCCTTTCTGACTTGGTTAA
>Ga0070725_10000624_pt1 | contig 23328 bp, 22 predicted proteins | sample tdDd002_FD_69781 | JGI IMG/M metagenome (GOLD analysis project Ga0070725, IMG submission 69781) | Marine sediment microbial communities from the Atlantic coast under amendment with organic carbon and nitrate - tdDd00.2 | ecosystem: Environmental > Aquatic > Marine > Coastal > Sediment | place... | reverse complement strand
GTCACTTGTTTAACGGCTTCAATTTTAAATTCTTCTGGATATCTCTTGCTGCTCATAAGTACCTCTCTATTAGTCATTTTGTCTAACTAAAAGGTGTCTATCAAGTCGGTGGCTATTCAAGTTGCATTCAGATGAATTGTTTCACCTCCCGAAAAAGTATCATTCTCTATTCTTTGATTCATAACTATGTCCTGCAATACAGAAAAAAATCATTCAATAAAACATATCATTATGTTTATTAACCATTTAAAACCTAAGATAGTTTACTTATTACATGGAGAGACTTTTCTTGTTGTCCATCAATTTTTGCTACATCCATATCGATGATAACCAGAAATAATCAAGTAAGTGTTGTCCAAAGAAGGACAGTGTAAACTAATAAAATTCAAACAAGTTTGGTGGTGCAAGGGGACAAACAGTAAAGTATGTTATGACCTCGTGACCACCAAAATTATCAAGTTGCTCGGGATTAGGGAGCTAAATGCTAATTTACCTTGGCTACTTCTTTTACACTCTTGGCATCGACAATTTCTTTCTCTGTTAAGGCAATGAAGTGATAAGGTAGATCTTTTTGATCGATATTAACTGCAATAACTAGACAATATTTTACATGGTCAGGGTCTAATCCCATTGACGATGCATTGTCAATAAAGTCATAGCGCTTTTCACGGTTTTCATTTTTAAATAGTACGACAGCTAAAGCATACTCTGAGCTCTCCGGGGGACTGTATATCAAACTATTTTTGTGTTCTTCCATTCTCCAGTTTCTCTGAACAATTTTCGAAAGATCTTCAATATGTTTCACTATCCTTCTTTGATCGTCTGGAGGAAAACGATTCAAAATGCAGCCGATTTCACTCCATCGAGGCGTCGCTCTTTGTTCAAGTGTATGGAATATATCTCTGAACCAACGCGACGTCTTAGGCTGAGGCTTATCTACATTAATCCCTTGTTCTTTAGACATATAGTAGAGATCTATTGGATATGACATGTCAGTAATAACCATCTCCATAGATGGGTCGTCAGCCATATTTCCCATGTTCAGTAAAGTTGAAAGATACAGTCCTAAGAAGTCTAATTCATCACCAACAAACTTGTAATTCCCTTCAAGTTCTGTCCTTCTTAATAGGTAATGAACTATCTGAACTGGATGTTCTAATACATCAAACAAGGTTTCGAAATCACCGATATTCATAGAAGGACAAGCTATAAACTCATCAGGAAGCCAGCCAGTAGCTTCGAACAAACGTAGGTTTGACTGAAGAGTAGCAAAATCTTCCAATGATACTGAAACTCTCAGAACCTTATTAATACCATCAATATTAATTGGCAAGTTTTTACCTAAATCATCATGTAAGTTTCCATCTCGAATTTCATTAATTTTTTGCTCTAAACGATAGGACTGAACGCTAGGGTCAATGAGTACTTCTTGAAGATGCCTTCTTATTCGATCTGGGGCACCTCTTAGCGCAGGTTTTGAGATTTTATGAGATTTGGCTTCTATGATAATCGCATGCGAGTCGATAAAAGCGATAAGATCAGTTTCGTACTGTGCATCATCATGGTTCCACTTTACACCAGAGATAACCTTAGATGTCGGAAAGCGCGTTTTTACAATGCTTTCAATTTTATGCTCCAAATATAGAGCTCGCCGCTTATGTAGCCCCTCTTTATCATATTTTTCAACTATCTCGTCTAACGTATCTAGCGCGAAGCTAAAGAATAGCTGAGGTAAAATGCAATAGTACTTATTATCAGAAACAATGATTGGTTTGTGCCAAACAGGGTTATCTAGAAAAAAGAAGAGGGTCTCTTTCTTGTTCAAATCACCAAGAGAATACGAGAACAAGTCAGCAATATCTTTTATTATGCCAGGTTCCAAGCCTATCGCTTCTGAGACCTTATCAAAGTCAATCAGATAGTAGTCCGCCATTCTCAAATCGAAATGGGACAAACACATTGCAAACACTTTCTGTTTAGACATGCGCGATATATCTATTTGGCGTGCAAATTCTTCTGCTTCTTCCAGTCCTTGACCAATCAACTGGTGATACCTTAACAGCAGGTCAAATGGTTTCTTTGCCGTGGTAAGCTCAGACAGGACTTTAAAGCGTTGTGATAAATTATCTTCCATGATGTCTGTTAATGCTTCGAAAGTTGCAATGATATCTGAAGCGGTAAAGTTCAATTTAGTAGACAGCAAGCCGTCAAAATTTGAGTATAACTCTTTGCACACAGTTTTAACTTGAGAGTAGAAACCCCAGTTTCGAACTATCTGAGTGTGACCTCTTAACTTTTCTTGAATGAGGCTTATTGCACTTTCGCTATCAGAAAGCTCAATCGAACTATCACTAATTCGACTAAATGCAAACGCCTGACTAACTTCCTGAAGCTTATCTATAACAGTTTGCACAACATCAGGGGTTATCGGGTATAAACCAATTTCATCTTCAGGTATTTTTAACAAGATTGCTTGTAGTAGCTCTACATGCGCTTGATGCACTCCAGAGTCAGACTCCCTTGACGATACTCCTGAATCACTTACACCAACAGTAAGACCATAACACGAAATATTTGAGATCAATGTTATAGCGTCATACTTACGCAACGTATCCTCAAGAAATTCGAGAGATTCAATGACGACCTCTTTACTTTTCTCTCCCATCTTAGAGAGTGCTTCTTTGCGTTGTTCGTCCGATAATCCAGAAAATGGGTTGTTGATCTGTGTCATAACTGGCATAGAACCAGAGTCTGATTTTTGTGGGGCAGAGTTTGTATTATTGTTCTCTTTTTTAGCTCTTTTCCGTTTAGCATCTCTACGAAGCTTACTATTTTTGCTCATGATTTTGCCTGAGATATTTCATTCTTTATATGCAGTTAATTTCAATGTAACTGTCTACACTGTTATACTACCTCCAATAATATCACACTGTTGCATATCTAAATGTGCTTTTGCGCAAAATAGGAGGGGTAATAACTTGGGGCATAAACGGGTTCAGGCTACAGGTAAGGATTTCTTACTAGTTGCCAGTACGCTATGGGGTAGAAACATTCTCTCAAATATTCAAAGACGAGGTTTTGGTTAACCTAAATGTTCTCGATATGCCTACACTTCGGAAATGAAGAACAGCCATAAAACTTAGAACCCGCATAGGCGCTTTTCGTTGCTGTTCGTATGACTAGCTCAGAATTGCATTTCGGGCATATTTTTTTGGTTATGTCGCTGGCTTGTGAAGGACTTTGTTCTTTAGGCTGACTTAGGGCATGTTTGCCGCTTTCTATCATGTTAACCAGTTCATCGCCGCTCACTAACCAAAACCGCTTTCCTTTAGCAAACTGACGAGCTTCATTAGTGAAGTTTCCTGTCGTGACAATGATCATGCGTGCTGCTTGGTTATCCAGCATGACACCGTACATTTCTCTTAGCACTTGAACGCCAACACTTCTGGTTTTCCATTGCTTACACTGGATAAGAGATAGTTCTCCCTCTTTTTTAAGCCAGATATCGACCCCACCATCTGCGGCGGGTGAAAGCTGTTGCTTTACCTCATAGCCATTACATTTAAAAAACTCACCCACATAACTTTCAAACTCGATCCAATTCATTTCCCTAAGTGGCTCTGTACTCTTCTGGCGTTTGATTTTTGTTGTGGTGCGTAAGAAGTGCTGCTTTCGATTCCACTGCTTGAAGAAGGCGATAGGGGTTGGAATTAAAAGCAGAAAAGTGAAGTAAGGTGCAAGCGTTGGTAACTGGGAGGCAATGGCGGTGAGGAATATATTGCTCCCATCTAGCATCAAAGCGGGTGCGATGTAAGTCATACCAAAGTAGGTTGTGATCGCTAGAATGACACTTAATTGCCAAGGGGCATCCATAAGGTGCCAAATTATGCCGTCGTTCTTTTTAGCCATAACCGTGATGTGATTGTTGTATTTATACTCATTTAATCACATATCTAGTTTGTTTTATTTTGAACACACTAGCAAAAATGAACATTTAGGTATGGGGCATAAAGTGCCATGAGATTGGCTTTAGAAAATAAGCATTGGAAGAAAAATAGCTGTTAAAGTAGTGCTGCTACATATTTGCTACACAGAAGCTTAAAAAAGCAAAAGGGCTAAGAGGTTAAATTCCTCTTAGCCCTTTATTTATATGGCGCTCCCGACAGGATTCGAACCTGTGACCTGCCCCTTAGGAGGGGGCCGCGCTATCCAGCTGTGCCACGGGAGCAATTCACTTAATGATACACAAATCGTTAATTTTGTTAAGCTTTTTCCATTAATCGAATATCTGTTTGTGCATTACATCGCCAATTTGAATGCTTTGAGCCAAGTTAGGTTGGTTGATCATCAGCTCAGCTTGTTGGTCGTATACACGGTTAACCGTAAGCGTAATTGCGCTTTTCGATACGCGGTTGCGTGGGATGCCATGTTGGTCTACAAATGCGCCGGTATGCCATAGCTGTAATGTATCGCCTTTTTGTACACCATGACGGCGGCCTAAGTCGATGGTGACCACATTGTCTTTGATGGCGACCACTTCCGGCAGTGTAATTTTGCAAGAAAGCTCTGCCTCAAGGTCGAGCATAATGTTACGGCTGACGCGTAGCATCATTTCACCATAAGTTGATGACCAGAATCGTGCCCCTTTGGTGTCGATTTTACTGGTTTTAGGAAATGGCCATAGGGCCACTTCGCGGTAGTTTTTGGTGTATACCTCAGCGCCTGTTTTACCGTCGAACACCATCACTTCCATGGCAAATTGTCGATTGATCTCATCACCCGCTAATAGGAAGCTTTCGACTGTTGCCGTCAGATCGGTGATCGCGCCGCTGACAATATATTGCGCACCGTTGTCTTGGGCGATCATCTTGATCACTTCTGGCTGGCGTTTGTCGATGTTATAAGGGGTTGTGCCTACCGAGATAAAACTCATTGATTGTTGGGTGAGTTGGCGGTTGATGATCTGGCTAAAATCGTCGCCGAGTTCGTAAACTGCTCCCATTACTGCTTGTTGTGGTGAAACGAGATCTACTTTTCCAATGACAAATGTTTTTTTGTATTGGTCAACATGGCAACCCTTTGCCGAAGGGTAGATGTCTAGGCGCACTTTTAGCCGCATTTTGCCACCACCACTATCTTCATCAAGTACTTGGATATAGCGTACCTCGTGGTTGGTGAATTGGTATTCTTCACGCGCTTCTTCTAAGTAAGGCATTAGAAAGCTAATAGTGCCGATGTCTGCACCGGAAAAACTCATTGCCTTAAAGATCGCGTCCTCTATAGCATGGACCCTTGCGGTCTCTTTTGATGAAACAATAGCTGCGCTACCGTCTACTTCGTACCAGGAAGCGTACGTAGAAAAGCTCGATAGGGTGATAAAGAGCAATGTCATGAGGCGGAAATAAATATTTTTCATCAGTTTTACCATTTGGGTATATTTTTTGCTTAATATTTGATTAGTAGATTTCGGTGTCGCTTTTCTTAATTGGCACATTTAGGAAAGCAAGTATTGTTCCAACTCGTAAAGTAGTGTGTAGGGGCAATGACACTCAGTATATCCGGAGATGAAAGAAATGAATAAATGGCTTGTGATAGTGACAACGATGTTCTTATCATCGTGCGCTTTTTCACCCATCTATAATGGTAAAGATACGTATTCAGGCAGTCGTTTTATGCTAATGGATACACCGCGCCATACGATGGACTTTTTTGTCGAGAGTTTGGCGGAAGAGCTTATTCTGTCGAACACTAGCGTATCAGCTCGAACGCCAATTGCGGTCACTTCGTTTGTCGATCTGCAAAATATGGATACCACTAATTGGCTTGGTAATTCGGTGTCGGAAGGGTTTATCCACCAGTTTCAGCGTCGAGGGTTCAAGGTGGTCGACTTTAAAACCACGGGCTCTATTCGAGTGACTCAGCAAGGGGATTTTGCTTTTAGTCGAGATTGGAAAGAGCTTGCAGAAGAGCAAGACGTCAAATACGTGCTGACGGGCACGATGTTGCGTCAAGATGGTGGCGTATTGGTCAATGCTCGAGTGGTTGGTATGCAAACCCGAGTAGTGGTGGCGACCGCGCAAGGTTTCCTACCTGCAGATAGAATTGGCCGTGATCTAGAGTCGCTAAACAGTATTCGAACTGAGGAAGGGGTCTTGATCCGCTCAGATCCTAGCTTGAAATATCCAAATACGATTATTTTGCGTCCTTAGTGAGTTAGAGATAGGTGAGAGAAATGAAAAAGTTATTAATGGTAGCATTTGCTCTGATAGCAGTAGGCTGTCAGCCTTTAAGTAAAGAAGACAACTCGCTCATGGCGGTTGGATATGCCAGCATTAGTGAGCAAAAAGGTCGCTCGGTCGAGGAGCAACAAGTTCGTGCGATGCGTGCATCGAAAGTTGATGCTTACAGAGAATTAGCCGAGCAGGTTTATGGTTTGCGAATTAGTGCTCGCTCTGATCTTGAAGATACTCGCTTAGGTACTGAGTTGACAACGGGTTCGGTGGATGGCGTTATTCGTGGTGCAGAGGTCGTGCGCAGCTACGCGGTCGGTGATAATTATGTGACTGAACTGAGCCTAGACATCGAAAAGATGGAACAGATGAAACAATATGGTGACGTACAGCAGGTGCCGGTGAAGAAGAAGGTCACCTTGTTTTAATGTTCTAGATAACAGTACTGAAAAACCTGTCGCTCTTTTCATCTCCAGAGCGGCAAAAAAGCGGCAATTCAATTGCCGCTTTTTTATGCTTCTTACTTAGCACTTAGCACTTAGCACTTAGCACTTAGCACTTAGCACTTAGCACTTAGCCTTAAGCCTTAAGCCTTAATATTGGTACCTAGCGTCGAGGTGGTATGAGTTTGGCCTTCGGCGTTATAGGTCATGCCAATTTTGCCGCGGCTCTGCTGCATTAAGTTGTGCAGTTTGTTAAAGCTAAGTTGAGCGCGCTGAAGGGCTTCGCCGTTGATCTCATTCATTTGCTGACAGTCATGCACGATGGATTGGATATGAGAGACTTTTTCTTGATACTGAGGATTGCTGCTGAGTTGTTCGACATCTTGGTGTTCTGCCAAGCGCTGATCGGTTTGCTGCAGTTGGTTTATTAGGGCGAGTTTTTGCTTAGCTAATGCTTCGATATCGGTAGCGATACGCTTAGCAATGGCTATTTTTTCTTGCTCTAGTAGATCCGATAAGGATTGAGCATTTTGAACTTGGTATTCAAGTAAACTAGTTAGTGTCGCCATAATTTAGTCAAGAATAGCTGGACTGCAACTACTACAGTCCGGCTAGATCGTCTTCATGTTTCATCATACTTTCGGCGAGCTTTTCCGGATCTACCGTGTAAGAACCGTTAGCAATCGCCTCTTTGATAGCAGCAACTTTTGCGCTATCAAAACTTGGCTCTGAAGCCATTGTTTGATGAAGCTGACCAATCGCTTTACCTTCTTGGCTAAGCGAGACAGCATCTTTGCCGCCTTTAGGTTCGGCGACAGAGTCAGAACGCGACGTAGCGTTTGAATCTGTTCGGGATTGAGTGCGACTTGTCGTCACTGTTTGCCCGGACCTGAGTTGATCAATGCCTGCCATAGTTTGAGCCTTATTCGCAAATGATAGTGAACCTGTACAAATGATATCGACAGCTAAGAATAAAACTTTAACAAAAATTTGATTCTATTTTTCATCATTTGTGTGGGGTTAATAAGTACCGTCGGACAGTTAAAAATTGACGGTAACTTCGGCAATTCCTGTCACTATAGCATTAATTATACGATTAGATTTGTTATTTTTCACCCTAACTTGCTCTCCTGGTGCACCGTCAGAGAGAGCCGTCCCTTTTGTTGTGATAATGAGCCCACCTTTGACCGCTTTGATCACAACACTTTCATTGCGGCATACAACACAGACGTCCCCTTTTTCTATAACATCACCCTGACGAATATTTTGTTTGAGCTTTGCTCCAACAACTTGATTAACCTGATTGAAACCAAATCGACGATAAGCGCGTTGTTCTACAAAAGATATGCTAATATCACTGTTACCGACTATTTCTCCACGCGAGAGCGGTCGATTTGCGGTAACTAGAGGTCGTAGCAATGAAACGCGAACTGGAACGTACACACGCCAGTTATCGGGTTCACACTCTACCAGTACGGTTACGTTACTACTGGAGCGATTGTTTGAAGGCGATGATGCCGTTAGGGGAACAGGGCAATCTGTTGCTTTGATCCTGCTATCAATGTTTGCTGCAGTCACCGTTAACTTATCATTTATACTAGCTTGATAGGTTTCGGTTACGTAATCTTGCGCTGCACTTTGGATTGCTACTATTTGTTCTTCGGTTGCGGCAGAGCACAAAAGGCTAAAGAAAAATGAACAAAAGCCGATAGTTTTACCAAAATTTCGACAGAAAGCTCTACACTTAGATATAGATTGCATACAGATAATTGCCTTATAATACGCTATTTTGTAATTGTATGTTTTGTATTCGGTGTTGAATTATTACTTTACTAAAATGCTTGAAATGGAGATGCGCTTATGACGGGCATTCTTGATTCAGTGAATCAACGTACGCAACTCGTCGGTCAAAACCGATTAGAGCTATTAACGTTTCGTCTTATGGGACGTCAGCGTTATGGCATTAATGTCTTTAAAGTTAAAGAAGTTCTCCAGTGCCCCAAGCTTACTTCTATGCCTAACTTGCACCCGCTGGTTAAAGGTGTTGCCCACATTCGTGGTCAAACGGTTTCCGTTATTGATTTAAGTTTAGCAACTGGTGGCAGAGCTACAACAGATATCGACAAGTGTTTTGTTGTGATTTCAGAGTTTAACCGTACGATACAGGCGTTTTTAGTTACCTCTGTAGAACGTATCATCAATATGCATTGGGAGTCTATTCTTCCACCTCCCGACGGTGCAGGTAAAGAAAATTACCTCACGGCTGTGACCAATATTGATAACGAATTGGTCGAGATACTTGATGTCGAAAAAATCTTAGCAGAGATATCTCCGGTCGATGAAACCATGAGTGACGACCTGAAAGAAGAAATTGCAGAAATTCAGGAAGAGAAAAACGTTGTTCGTAGAATTCTCATCGCTGATGACTCGACGGTTGCTCGTAAGCAAGTTCAGCGTGCGATTGAGTCGATTGGGTTTGAGGCTATTGCCGTAAAAGATGGCAAGGAAGCATACGAGAAATTGGTTGAAATGGCTGCGGAAGGCAGTATATATGATCAGATTTCGCTTGTGATCTCTGATATTGAAATGCCAGAAATGGATGGTTACACTTTAACAGCAGAGATCAGAAGAAATTCCGACATAAAAAACTTACACGTTATCCTTCACACTTCATTGAGTGGCGTGTTTAACCAAGCCATGGTGGAGCGAGTAGGGGCGAATGAGTTTATTGCTAAGTTTAATCCAGATGAACTGGGCTCAGCGGTAAAAGCTGCGGTAAATAACTAATTAGAGATCTGAATGACAGCCATAACAATAAGTGATCAAGAGTATCGCGATTTCAGCCGTTTCCTCGAGTCCCAGTGTGGGATCGTGTTAGGAGACAGTAAGCAGTACTTGGTGAGAAGCCGATTAAGTCCGCTGGTCAATAAGTTTAATTTAGGTTCATTGTCGGATCTGTTACGCGATGTTGTAACAGGTCGAAATCGAGAGCTTAGAGTTGCGGCCGTAGACGCGATGACAACGAATGAAACGTTGTGGTTTCGTGATAGCTACCCATTCTCGGTGCTATCCGATAAATTATTGCCAGAAGTGGCCGCGAATAAAAGACCAATTAAGATTTGGTCGGCGGCCAGTTCCTCGGGTCAAGAGCCTTACTCCATCGCCATGACGATTCTTGAAACTCAGTCGCGTAAACCTGGAATGTTGCCTAGTGTTTCGATTACGGCAACAGACATCTCTTCGAGCATGTTAGATATGTGCCGAGCTGGGGTTTACGATAACTTAGCTTTAGGACGTGGTCTTTCGCCAGAGCGTCGCCGAGTCTTCTTTGAAGACGCAGGCGATAACAAAATGAAAGTGAAAGATAACGTTAAACGCATGGTGAACTTTCGTCCGCAAAACTTGATGGACAGTTACGCCTTGCTGGGTAAGTTCGATATCATCTTCTGCCGTAACGTTTTGATCTACTTTTCACCTGATATGAAATCGAAAGTACTCAACCAAATGGCTGGTTGTTTGAATCCTGGCGGTTATTTGTTGCTAGGTGCATCTGAGTCGCTCACCGGTTTAACCGATCGCTTTGATATGGTGCGCTGTAACCCAGGTATCATTTATAAGCTAAAAAGTTAGTCCCCACATTATTGCTCAACACAATAAAATCTATAAAGGCTAGGTATCGCACCTAGCCTTTCTCTTTTCTAGAATTTCAATCTATTCCAAACTATCGCAATACGCTGGCGCACTTATTGCAAGACTAGCATCGGTGATACTGCAATTAGTGAAGAGTCAACCAAGTTGGCACGTATGTTGCAGTATTTATCTCAGGTAAGTCAGTTCTTTTTAGTAGAGGCAAGATATGGCTATTTCGTTTGATAAAGCATTAGGTATCCACCAACACACGGTGGGGCTTCGTGAGCGCAATGCAGAGGTTATCTCGACTAACATTGCACAATCGAACACGCCTGGCTTTAAAGCGAAAGGCATGGACTTCGATAAAGCCTTAGATGCGGCAAAGTCGGGGGCAAGTTTTGGTCTTACACGGACCGATGGTCGGCATATTAATGCCACTACTAATATTGCTGGGGATAGTTTGTACCGTATACCCACTCAACCTGATACAGGTGATGGCAACACGGTGGATGTCGATTTGGAGCGTAACTTATTTATGCAAAACCAAATTCGTCATCAAGCTTCGCTCGATTTCTTAGGCAGTAAGTTTAAGAATTTAACTAAAGCTATCAAAGGGGAGTAATTTAGATGGGCTTATTTAATGTATTCAATGTGACCGGTTCTGCCATGAGCGCTGAGTCTGTTCGTCTAAATACCACTTCTAGTAACTTAGCGAACGCGAACAGTATCAGTAGCTCTGCCGAGCAAACCTACAAAGCGCGTCATGCGGTGTTTGGTGCTGAGTTAAGCAAAGCGAAGTATAACCGTGACCATAATGTACCGGTAAAGGTGTTGGGTATTGTTGAAAGTGATAAACCACTGGATTCAGAGTACAACCCAGAGCATCCACTTGCGAATGATGAAGGCTACATTTTTAAATCAAACGTCAATGTGATGGAAGAAATGGCAAACATGATTTCTGCTTCTAGAGCGTATCAAACTAACGTTCAAGTGGCAGATGCAAGTAAACAAATGCTGCTGCGTACGCTGCAGATGGGTCAATAGGGTAAGGAGGTAACGTCATGGCCGGAATAGACAATGTTGGTCAGAGCGGCTTGTCCTATGTTGATCAGCTTAAAAGCTTGCAAGAGAAGAACAAGCCAGAGGAAACCAAGACAGGTCAGAATGATCTTAAACAAGAAGATTTTCTTTCCTTGCTTACCAAACAGCTTGCTCAGCAAGACCCTTTTAAGCCGGTCAGCAATGACCAGATGATTGCGCAAATGGCTTCATTTGCGACCGTTGATGGCATCGGGAAGATGAATAACCAGTTTGAAAGCTTAAATTCATCAATGACGTCTAACCAAGCACTGCAAGCTTCATCTCTTGTTGGGCGAGACGTTTTAGTTCCCGGAGCCGCAGGCATGAAACCCGCTGATGCCGGTATGGCTGCAATGGTTAAGGTACCTCAAGCGCTAGACAACTTGTTTGTGCGTATTGAGGATGCTCAAGGCCAGCTCATCCGTACTCTCGATGTAGGTGCGAAACCTGCAGGTGATGTGAAGGTGGAATGGGACGGTTTAGATGAAAACGGTAATCCATTGCCAGGGGGCAAGTATAAGGTGAAAGCCGGTGGTTTGCTCGATGGAGAGAGTCGTGAGTTTGAAACATCAACTTACGCTAACGTGAACAGCGTGCTCTTAGGTAAAGGTGATGGAAATGTACTGCTCAATCTGGCTGGCTTTGATTCGCCAGTTCGACTAGCTGAAGTACTAGAAGTTGGTAAAGCGTAAGCTAGATAGGAGATTTTGGAATGTCATATATTGCACTTAGCGGGTTATCTTCCGCTCAATTAGATTTAAACACGACCAGTAACAACATTGCGAATGCCAACTCGTACGGCTTTAAAGAGTCCCGTGCGGAATTTGGTGATGTATACTCAAACTCGCTGTTTACTAACTCAAAAACAGCAACGGGTGGCGGTGCACAAGCGAATAAAGTTGCTCAACAATTTCATGAAGGTTCAAGTATTTATACGAATAACCCGATGGATCTACGTATCTCTGGAACCGGCTTCTTTGCTGTTTCTAAAGACCGTATGGTGCCGCAACAAAATGAGCTAACTCGTAATGGTGCGTTTCACTTAAATAAAGATAACTACATGGTAACTTCAAATGAAGAATACTTGCTTGGTTATAAAGTGAACCCTGATACTGGTGAGGTTGCTTCTTACGAGCCGGAGCCTCTCGATATTCCTGCAGAATATGGTCGTCCAAAACCGACCGAAAATGTTGAGCTTAGCGTTAATTTACCGGCAAACGGTGACCTAAAAGATCCTGCTCTGTTTGATATTACCGATCCTACGACTTATAACCGTTCGACTTCTTCGACGGTTTACGATTCGATGGGTCAGTCGTACAAAATGACCACTTACTATTTGAAAGACGTTACTCAGCCAAACACCTGGCAGTCATACTATACATTGACAGATGGTGATGGTGAGAAACCTATCAACATTGAGGGTGGTGATGCTCAAACGCCTACAGGTCACGTAGGACACACTCTTAAATTCAATAATGATGGTACCTTGAACAGCGTTAATAACGGTTTAGCGATCAAAACGGCGGCACTAGGCGTTGGTGAGAATGCGATAAACCTTAATGGCGCGGATGTGAACCAATCGATTGAACTTAACCAACTTGGGGCTACGCAATACGCCGCGCCGTTTGAACTGGTTAAATTTAGTGAAGATGGGGCAACAACGGGTTTCCTAACTAAAATTGATTTTGATGAGTATGGCAGCGTGTTGGGCACGTACTCGAATGGTGAGGCGGTCACGTTAGGTCGTGTGGCCTTGGTTCGTGTTCCTAATGAGCAAGGGCTAGACAAGAAAGGCGGCACCCAATGGGATGCAACTCAGTTGTCTGGTGGCAAAATCTGGGGTGAGTCGAATAAAGGTTCGTTTGGTTCTGTAACTAGCGGTACGTTGGAGCAATCGAACATCGATATGACCCAAGAGTTGGTGGACCTTATCTCTGCTCAGCGTAACTTCCAAGCGAACTCACGTTCTCTAGAAGTACACAACGGCTTGCAACAGAACATTCTTCAAATCCGTTAATCTACAATCATCTGGCATTGCCGCTTTATTGGTGGCAATGCTTTTTTTTGCCACCTACCTGCATATCCCCCCCCCCAATATCTTTGTTCAAATTTCATATCCTACTGATAAATAACAATTAAATATATTGGCATACATATTGCTTTATTGCTTCTAGATACTATTTTTGGAGCACGATATGGATCGTTCACTATTTCTCGCAATGAGTGGTGCTAAGCAGAATATGCAGGCGATGCAGCTTAGATCTAACAACCTGGCCAACGTAAGCACAACGGGCTTTCGAGCAGACTTAGCTCAAGCTCGCTCAATGCAAGCGTACGGTGAAGGCTTGCCTACTCGTGTGTTTAGTATGACTGAGCGTCCGGGGCAGAGCTTTGCCCAAGGTAGTGTGATCACAACCGGTCGTGACCTAGATGTCACCATTGAGGGTAATGGTTGGCTTGCGGTTATGGATAAAACAGGCAAAGAAGGCCTCACTCGTAATGGTAACCTCCACATCGATCAAACGGGTCTTTTGACCAATAGCTCTGGCCACCTTGTTCTTGGTGAAACCGGTGCTCCAATTACGTTGCCAATCCCACTTAGCAAAGTAGAAGTAGGCCGAGATGGCACTATTTCGGTGATCCCTCAGGGAGCTCCCGCCGACGCTATGGAAGTGATTGATAGAATTAAACTGACCAGTACCGATAACCGCTCTTTGTATAAAGATACTAACGGCTTGTTTCGTGCAAAAGGCAATAACCAAGCCTTTGAAGCCGATGCGAGCGTTAAGATTATGACCGGAGCCGTTGAGGGCAGTAACGTCAACGCAGTTGGTGAAATGACCAGCTTAATCGATTTACAGCGCCAGTTTGAGATGCAAGTCAAGCTGATGAGTACGGCAGAAGAGATGGACAAAGCGTCTGATTCTCTTTTGCGTATGAGCTAACAGGATAAGAGGGATAGAGCATGCATCCAGCATTATGGGTAAGTAAAACTGGTTTAGACGCCCAGCAAACCAACATCTCGACCATTTCAAATAACTTGGCGAACGCCTCTACCGTGGGTTACAAAAAAAGCCGCGCGGTATTTGAAGATCTCTTTTATCAAAACATTAATCAGCCTGGTGGTCAGTCGTCGCAAAATACTGAACTGCCGAGTGGTTTGATGCTAGGTGCGGGTTCGAAAGTGGTTGCGACACAAAAAGTGCACACTAACGGTAACGCCCAAACCACCAGTAACAGTTTAGATATGATGATAGAAGGTGATGGCTTCTTCCAGATCCTACTTCCTGATGGCAACATTGGTTATAGCCGCAACGGGCAATTCACCTTAGACAGTGAAGGGGCGATTGTCACCTCGGGCTCTGGCTATCGTTTAGAGCCAGAAATTGTTATCCCAGAAGATGCGATTTCCATTACGGTTGGTAATGACGGTGAAGTGTCGGTGCGGGTACGTGGCCAGCAGAATAACCAAGTGGTCGGCCAGATCACAACGGCGGATTTCATTAACCCGGGTGGTCTTGAACCGATTGGGCAAAACTTGTACCTGCCAACAGGGGCAAGTGGTGATCCTCAAGAAGGAACTCCTGGCCTTGAAGGCTTAGGGTCGGTACGCCAGTCGATGCTTGAAACCTCGAACGTCAACGTTACCGAAGAGCTGGTTAATATGATTGAAGCCCAGCGTGTGTATGAGATGAACTCCAAAGTAATTTCGTCGGTCGATAAGATGATGAGCTTTGTTAATCAGCAACTTTAATAGGTTGAATGTTATGAAACGTATTATATTTGCCGCGATGGTTTTAGTGATGACGGGTTGTTCTGCTTTGCAACAGCCTGAGTTGACCGATCCTGAACAAGGTACCACGGTCGTTGACGCGATTGAAGGTGATAAGTCAGACAGTTCTGGCGGTATCGTTGATTCACTACGTGGCCGAACTGATCCAGTTTCTGGCGATCCGGCTTGGTCTCCTATCCACCCAAAACAAAAGCCTGAGCATTATGCCACGGCAACAGGGTCGCTGTTTAATACCGATTATGCGCAGAACTTATACGATGACAGTAAGCCGCATGGGGTTGGGGATATTGTTACTGTGATGCTCCAAGAGAGCACCAAAGCGGCAAAAAGTGCTGATGCCGATCTTAATAAGTCTAATGATGCCAGCATGGACCCACTCAGTGTGGGTGGGCAGGAACTCAAGATCCAAGACTATAACTTTTCTTATGAGTTGAGCAATGAGAATAAGTTTAAAGGAAATGCATCGGCGAACCAAAGTAATAGCATCAGTGGCTCCATTACCGTCGAAGTGATAGAGGTGCTGGCTAACGGTAACTTGATCATTCGCGGGGAAAAGTGGCTCACACTCAATACGGGTGATGAGTACATTCGCCTAAGCGGCACGATTCGTCCCGATGATATCTCATTTGATAACACCATTGCCTCTACTCGAATTTCAAACGCAAGAATCAAATATTCTGGCACTGGAAATCAACAAGATATGCAAGAGCCTGGATTCTTGGCACGATTCTTCAATGTATCTCTGTAGCAAGCAGATTACAGTCGGAGTTTTGACATAATGAAAAAATTGGCACTTTTATGGTTAAGCGCGTTGATGTTGTGCGTGAGCACGGCGCAGGCAGCTCGCATCAAAGATGTGGCCAAAGTTGCAGGCGTACGTAGCAACCAATTGGTGGGTTACGGTTTGGTGACAGGCTTACCAGGGACGGGAGAGTCGACACCATTTACCGACCAAAGCTTCAACGCCATGTTGCAAAACTTCGGTATTCAATTGCCACCGGGCACCAAGCCAAAAGTTAAAAACGTCGCGGCAGTCTTGGTGACTGCCGAGATGCCTCCTTTTTCCAAGCAAGGCCAACAAGTGGATGTCACGGTCTCATCGATTGGTAGCGCAAAAAGCCTTCGAGGCGGCACGCTAGTTCAAACCTTTCTAAAAGGTCTCGATGGTGAGGTGTATGCAGTTGCCCAAGGTAACTTAGTGGTGAGTGGCTTTAGTGCTTCTGGCGCCGATGGTTCTAAAATAGTGGGCAATAACCCAACGGTTGGCCTTATTTCAAGTGGCGCAACGGTAGAGCGCGAAATTCCTACTCCTTTTGGTCGTGGTGACTATATTACCTTTAATTTGCTGGAATCGGACTTTACGACTGCGCAGCGTCTCGTTGATGCGGTGAATAACTTCCTCGGGCCCCAAATGGCGCAAGCGGTTGATGCAACTTCAGTAAAAGTACGAGCGCCGCGCGATATTAGCCAGCGTGTTGCATTTCTTGCCGCAATAGAAAACATCGAATTTAACCCAGCCGATGGCTCAGCAAAAATTATTGTTAACTCTCGAACTGGTACGATTGTCGTGGGTAAACATGTTCGTCTTAAGCCTGCTGCGGTTACCCATGGTGGTATGACAGTAGCGATTAAAGAAAATTTGAATGTTAGCCAGCCCAATGCCTTTGCTGGTGGTCAGACGGCTGTGGTGCCGGATACCGACATTGAAGTCTCTGAGCAGTCAGGCAAGATGTTTAAGTTTGAACCGGGGCTAACGCTAGATGATTTGGTTCGAGCAGTAAACGAAGTAGGCGCTGCGCCTTCAGATTTAATGGCGATTTTACAAGCGCTTAAACAAGCGGGTGCCATTGAAGGTCAGTTGATCATCATTTAAGGAATGTCCCATGATTAAGAACCCCAATGACATTGGCTTTATTCATGATATCAGTAGCCTAGATAAATTACGTCAAGGTGCCGTTGATGGTGATGACCAAGATAAGCAAGCGGCATTAAAAGCGGCAGCAAAACAGTTTGAATCGATTTTTACCACTATGTTGTTTAAATCGATGCGTGACGCGAACTCGACCTTTGAGTCTGACTTAATGAAAAGTCAAAACCAAGATTTCTATCGCCAAATGTTAGATGAGCAGATGGCGAGTGAAATGAGTGATTCTGGTTCGCTTGGCTTAGCCGATATGATCGTCGCCCAGTTAAGCGCTGGCGCAGGTGAAGATCAGTCAGAGCTTGCCATGCGTAACGCAGCATTAGATACATCACTACGTTTACCGGTTGATCCAGAGACGGCAAACCGTGTAACCAATGAATCGGTTCAAGCGGCGAGTGCTTCTCAACCTTCCCGTTTTGAAAGCCCGCAACAGTTTGTTCAGTCGATGAAGCCTTATGCCGATCGCGCGGCAAACGCTTTAGGAATTGATTCCTCAGTGATCCTTGCTCAAGCTGCACTTGAAACGGGTTGGGGTCAGAAGGTGGTTAAGAACTCTCTCGGCTCAAGTAATAACTTATTCAATATTAAGGCTGACAGTCGCTGGCAAGGTGGCAAAGTGGCTACTCAAACGTTAGAAGTCTATGACGGCGTTCCAGTAAACGAACGAGCAGCATTCCGCTCCTACGGCTCTTATCAAGACAGCTTTAATGATTACGTACGCTTCTTAAATGATAACCCTCGCTATAAGTTAGCTCTTCAGCACCAAGGCAACTCAGAGCAGTTTATCCGCGGTATCCACCAAGCGGGTTACGCAACCGACCCTAAATACGCCGACAAAGTAATGCGCGTTAAAGCGCAAGTCGATGAGATGTTGGAGAAGTAGCCTGTAGGACGGACTTCGTCCTACAGGCTACAGGCAATAGGGAAGAGATCAAAATATGGATGAAGGAAGCTTCGCTTGAGAGTGAAGGCGAGGATAAGTTAAATCTATCGACTTTATTCCCGCGTCTTTCGCCTTAAGCCTTCTCCCTCAACCCTGATCTTTTATGCTTTTTCTGTAATCTGTAATCTGTAATCTGTAACCGCTCTCCCTCCCTTCTTGGCACACATATTGCAATCTATTCCTTAGTAACAGTATTCACTGGCTTTTTAGTCGTTAATTTTGGGGGCGATATGTCATCGGATCTACTTAATGTAGGTACACAGAGTGTCTTGACAGCGCAAAGACAACTGACAACCACAGGTCATAACATTGCAAATGTTAATACCGAAGGTTACAGCCGTCAGTCGGTCATTCAAGGCGCCAATGCCCCTAAACAATATGGTGGCCAAACCTACGGCATGGGCGTGCATGTGGAAAATGTTCGCCGCTCTTGGGATCAGTTTGCCGTCAATGAGCATAATTTAACCACGACAGAGCTGCACAACAAAAAAGACATTGAAGAGAATTTGGATAATTTAACCAACATGCTCTCTTCAGTGGCGTCACGAAAAATACCAGAGAATGTCAACGAGTGGTTCGATACCTTGAAAACACTCGCGGACTCACCTAACGATGTGGGTGCGCGTAAGGTGCTGCTGGAAAAATCTGAGCTAATTACTCAAAACCTTAACCATTTCCACGAAGTGGTGCGCAAAGAAAAAGACAACGTTAACCAAAAAATGAGCCATGCGGTTGAGCGAATGAACTCGCTGGCGGTTGAGCTTAGAGATTTAAACCGTTTGATAATGCGCACTCCTGGCCCGCATAACGATCTGATGGATAAGCAAGAAAGCTTGGTTAACGAACTGTCGCAATACACCAAAGTGACGGTGACGACGCGAGGCAAAAATGAAGGATTTAATATTCACATCGGCAATGGCGATACATTAGTTTCGGGAACAGAGGCAAGTCAGCTAAAACTGATTAATGGCTCGCCAGATCCTAAGAAACTGCAGTTGGCGATGGTGGAAGGCAAAGGGATCAAGGCCATCAGTCATAAAGACATAAACGGTAAACTAGGTGCATTCTTAGAAAATCGTGACCAAACGCTACCGTATGTCATGGATGAGCTTGGTCGTATTGCGACGGCACTTTCTTTCCGCGTGAACGAGTTACAAAGCCAAGGTCTCGATTTGTATGGTGATGTTGGCCGAAATCTTTTTACCGATGTGAATTCTGAAGACATGTCAAAATCTCGCGTCATATTAGGTGCCGGATCTAAGACTGACATGTCGGTTTATATTGACGACCTATCTCAATTGAAAGGTGGGGAGTATGCGGTGCGCTATGATGGCTCAAGTTATCATGTTACCAAACCCTCCGGCGAAACCGTTAGCGTATCGAAAAGTGTATTTAATAATGGATATAAAATAGACGGCTTACGAATCGATGTTCGAAATGCTCCAGAGAATGGTGAGAGTTTTCTCATTCGTCCAACTGAGCAAGCTGCACGTTTAATGAAAGTCGAAATGTCCGATCCAACGCAAATTGCTGCTCAGAGTTATCAAAGTTCATATACCAACACAACCGGTGATGCCGATTTTCACGTGTTGCAAGCAGGTCTACAAAAAGAATTTCAAGTGGTGATCTCTCCCACTGGAGACCAATATGCTGTGTTAGATATGGAAGGGCGGGTGATCTCTGAGCCTAAGTCCTACCCTCCTAGCGGACCTGTGACCGTTAACGGCACAACGTTTGAGTTAACTGCAGGTGCAAAAGCGAACGATCGTTTTGCGGCAAACCTTGTTCCATCAGAGGGTGACAACGGCAACTTAATTAAAATGCAGGAACTGCAATTAGCCAAAACATTGGATGACGAGAACACAACCATACTCGGCGTCTATCAGAACCTAAATACAGACGTAGGTTTGAAGACGGCGACGGCCGTTCGTAAGGCAGATATTGCCACCCTTGAGAGCGAAGCGGCAAAAGAACGTATTGCTTCAGTTTCAGGGGTCAACTTGGACGAAGAAGCGGCGAATATGATGAAATTTCAGCAAGCCTACATGGCATCGTCACGTGTCATGCAAGCTTCGAATGATACTTTTAATACCATTTTGGCACTGAGGTAGGAGGAAATAGATGATCAATAATCGTATTTCTAGTTTCCATAACTATCAGTCGGTTCAAAATGACTTGCGCCGTCAGGAAAACAAAATTCACCATAACCAGGCGCAATTAGCGTCGGGCAAAAAACTGCTCACGGCGTCAGACAATCCGCTAGCTGCTCATTATGTTCAAGGGATCAGTCAGCAAACAGAAGAAACAAACCAGTATTTGGACTCCATAGTATTGATCCGAAATCGTCTTGAACACCAAGAAGTGGTGATTTCGAGCGCTGAGCAGCACGCAGATAGTGCGAAACGATCGGTAATGGAAATGATCAATGGTGCGCTATCTCCTGAGGATAGAGCGGCAACCGCTCGAGAGCTTGAAGAAATGGCAACCAATGTGTTGAATTTGGTTAACACCCAAGATGAATCAGGAAACTATATTTTTGCGGGAACTAAGCCCAAAAATCAGCCATTTTTTAAAGATCATGATAGTAGCGTACGGTATGTCGGTGATACCTACCAGCGAATGATGAAGATTTCAAACGGGTTAGATATTCCGGTCAATGATCCGGGAAACAAAGTCTATATGGAGATAGATAATCCACTTGGTGACTATAAGGCAAACTATAACCTCCAGGAAACCTCTGAGCTGTTACTCGAGCGCGCGGTCAATAACGATTTTGTTGATGACGCCTCTTATAAAGTAACATTTGTTGATATGGCGGATGGTAGCTACGGCTATCAGTTGGAAAAAAATGGCAAAGTCGTTGCGGCTGATGCTTACGATCCCCAAGTTGGCATTCGTCATGAAAAGCTGTCGTTGCAATTTAAAGGGCAGATCACCCCTGGCGATCAAATAGCCTTTGAACCGCAGCGAACTTTTAGCATCTTTGAGAGTTTTAATGATGCCATCGAAATGTCGAAAAAATCTGTGTCTGATGCTTCGGCTACAGCAGAACTGCATCAAGTAACCGCGCAGTTCCATGCTGCATTTATTCACTTAAATAAAGTGAGGACAGATCTTGGCGCTCGAATGGGGACCTTAGACATTCAAGAGCAACAGCATGAAGATTTTAAGATCTCCATGGCCAAGTCTAAAAGTAATTTTGAAGATCTTGATTATGCAGAGGCGGTAATCGAGTTCAATGAGAATTCACTTGCACTGCAAGCGTCTCAGCAAGCTTTTGGCAAAACCAAAGACCTGACTTTATTCAATTATATTTAATTTCTCTTTTTCAATATGAATGCCTTATGTGCAATGCCGTAAGAGCGATGAAGAGAGTATGAGCGAATAGGGAAAGGAATTGCCGCTTACTAGGTTGCCGAAAAATGCGGCAATCGCTTGGCGGTAAGGCGATAACTTGAACACGCTATATTTATTGAATGTGCGCCTGAAATGTCAGTTGCCCACGATTTGAATTACTTTAAGTTATTGTTATTTAGTGATTAATTTGTGATATAAGAAAAATATATTGAGAGTCGTAAAAGTTGGCACACTAATTGGATAGTAATTAGTATAGAAACAACTTAGGTGCGATTTGGAGTTCACCTAGTAAGTTGAACTTCTGAATGCAACTAACGGTCAGTGCTTATCCAAATGAGAGTAAAGCTGGCCGCTTCGCAAGCACTGCGAACTCAATAGGAGAGCAAACTATGGCTGTAACTGTTAGCACTAACGTTTCCGCAATGACGGCACAACGTTACCTAAATAAATCGACGGACGAGCTTAATACCTCAATGGAACGCTTGTCGTCTGGGCATCGAATCAATAGCGCAAAAGACGATGCGGCAGGTTTGCAAATCTCTAACCGTTTGACTGCTCAGTCTCGTGGCTTGGATGTCGCAATGCGAAACGCCAACGATGGTATTTCGATTGCACAAACTGCGGAAGGTGCGATGAACGAAGCGACTAACGTGTTGCAACGTATTCGTGACCTCGCAATCCAATCTGCCAATGGTGCAAACTCAGACGCAGATAGACGCGCGATCAATGAAGAATCGATAGCGTTGCAAGACGAGATCAACCGTATTGCAGAAACCACTTCATTTGGTGGTCGTCGCTTGCTTAACGGCTCCTTTGGCGACGCTGCGTTCCAAATCGGTGCCAACTCTGGTGAAGCCATGGTGATGGCCTTAACCAGTATTCGTGCCGATGATACACGGATGGGGGGCACCACCTTTGTTGCTGAGCAAGCAAAAACCAAAGATTGGGGTGTGCCGGTTGGTTCGGAGCAAATGAAGCTTGAGTTTACCACTAAAAATGGTGAAGACATTGTCATCGATATTACTGCCAAAAACGGTGATGATATCGAAGAACTGGCAACCTACATTAATGGTCAGTCAGACAGAATTAATGCATCGGTAAGTGAGAACGGCACGTTGCAAGTTTTCATGGCTGAGCCAAACTTAGAGGGTGATTTAACGATTTCAGGTACGCTTGCTACTGAACTGGGCTTGAATACTGATAATCCGCAATACACCACGGTGCAAGATATAGATTTAAGGACGGTCGCTGGCTCACAAAATGCCATCAGTATCGTCGACTCGGCACTAAAATACGTTGATAGCCAACGTGCTGATTTAGGTGCCAAACAGAACCGTTTAAGCCACAGTATTAATAACTTGGCAAACGTACAAGAAAACGTAGACGCGTCAAATAGTCGAATTAAAGACACTGATTGGGCGAAAGAAACCACTCAGATGACGAAGTCTCAAATTTTGCAGCAGGCTGGTACTTCGATATTAGCCCAAGCAAAACAATTGCCAAACTCGGCGATGCAGTTACTGCAATAGTAGTAGCTCAATTCATTAAAAGGGACAGACGTGGACCGTTTAATGGAAAGCAAAGTTGGCAATTAGCAGAAGGTATAAAAATCAGGCGGCCCTCTCATCTCTCACCGGCCAATTGTAATTTTTATACTGGAGCACTTGGCTAGTCAGTGAAAAGTTCATTTCTCTGATCTCCGTAAGGCTCTGACTGGTAACAGCCCCGGTTCTCTCAAAGGAAAAGGGGCTCTTTCTTTCTTCTTTGGTGTTTCTCCCAGAATAGGAAAGTGACCCGCGTTAGCGGGAAGAACAATAAACGGCCGCATATCCTAGTCAGATATGCGGCCGTTTTGTATTCGAAGTACTAAAAGCGAAGTGCGAAAAGCTAAGTATTAAGGGCAAAAGATAAAGAAAAAGGATTGATAG
>Ga0070725_10000620_pt1 | contig 23472 bp, 9 predicted proteins | sample tdDd002_FD_69781 | JGI IMG/M metagenome (GOLD analysis project Ga0070725, IMG submission 69781) | Marine sediment microbial communities from the Atlantic coast under amendment with organic carbon and nitrate - tdDd00.2 | ecosystem: Environmental > Aquatic > Marine > Coastal > Sediment | place... | reverse complement strand
ACTCCTCAACTTTGGATTAAATATTTCATCCATACCGATGTTCATAAGATACAATGAAAAAGTGACTAACCCTACAATACCTGCTGCAGGTATGAAGGTCCACCAAGCGCCAATACGAGGTGCTTCAGCCATTATTGACCAGTTAAGCATCATACCTAAAGATACGCCGCTGGTCGGTCCTAAACCAAGCATAGATATCGCAGACTCTTGTAAGATACCTGATGCCAATTGAATGATGAAGGCCATAACCACATAAGAAGCTACATAAGGTAATATCTCAAGTAGAATAATCTTGGCAACTGAGAAACCTGATATTTTTGCTATATAGATATGATCTCTATTTCTAAGTGATGTTGCTTGTGCTCTAACTGCTCTTGCCGTCCAAGGCCATGATGTAAAACCAATAACCATAGCAGTTAGCCAGGCCCCTCTAGAATCTATAGACATAGATATCAAGATCAAGATGATAAAGGGAGGTATAATTGTAAACATATTGGTGATGAAGGTCAGAATTTCATCTAATAAACCACCGACATAACCTGCGAATAAGCCTACAATTAATCCAATAATAATCGCAATAACACCTGATAAAGCACCAACATACAGTGATGTTCTTGCAGCATGTGATAACTCAAGGAGCACATCGCGACCAAAGTTATCAGTACCTAACTTGTATTCAGCATTAGGGGGCTGAAATCTCATACCATCCATTTCAAAAGGATCACCGCCATCTAAAATTGGATATAGGAGTGTAAAGGATAGGATGATACCTAAAATGATAAAACCTATCATAAATTTTCTAGATGATTTTAGTGTTTTTATCATTAGTTATCCTCCGTCTGTGCTGCTTTTATTCTAGGATCAATGAAACCATAAATTATATCTAATAAGAAAGATGATATTAAGATGGTTACTGTCACAATGAGTGTACATCCTGAAATTAATGGATAGTCTCTACCTCTAATGGCTTCAAACATAACTGTACCTAAACCTTGATAGGAGAATACAATTTCTGTGATAAGACCACCTGCTATAACTGTACCTAACGATAAGACCAAACCTGTGATCTGTGGTAACATAGCATTTCTAAATACATACTTGATGATTTTAGATTCTCTAATACCCATTAACTTAGAATATTTTACATAGTCTGCATTAAGTTCATAAATAGACATTTCTCTCATACCAATCCCTTGACCACCAATCATAACCAAAACAATTGATAAAAATGGCAAGGTATGGTGTCTTATGGCTGAAAGTATAAATGGAATAGAGAATTCTATGTCCATACCATAAGCATAAGACCCTGAGGTTGGGAAGATTTCTGCTACGATTGCAAAACCATAAAGTAGTAAAATTGAAAAAATGAAAAATGGTATGGATGAAATAAATAGGGCCATTGGGAAGATCACTTTATCAAATACACCTTTTTTATAAGCTGCAAATGCACCTAAAATATTCCCAAGTAACCAACCTGTGATAATTGCAGGCAGTTGCAATGCTATGGTCCAAGGTAGTGCATTTCTAATGATATCTGTTACTTCTCTTGGATATTGTCCGAAGGATGTACCGAGATCACCCCTAAAGACACCTGTGAAATAGTATAAAAACTGTTGCCATATAGGCAAATCTAATCTGAACTCTCTTAAAAAGTTATCATACATGTTTTTAATAGAATTACTGTCTGTCATCCCCTTTGAAATCCTAGCCATAATGGTATCAACAGGATTACCATCGATGAGTCGTGGTAATGCGAAGTTTAGGGCAATGGCAATTACAAATGTTAACATGTACCAACCGAACTTTTTGAGAAAGTACTTGAAATAATTACTCATTTATTCTCCTTTGTAGAAATGTAGATTCCTATAAAGGAATCTACATTTAAAAGTTACTTGTTCTTTAAGTTATATAAACCTCTGATACCTGCACCATCAAAGAAGAATGCTGGTAAATTATCTTTCGCTTGAGGGAATCCAGTCCATACAGATTCATTAACCGTGTAGTAGTATACAGGTCTGTACATTAAACCGATAGCTGGTACATCTCTTAAGTAGATTTGATTTAATTCAGTGTAATAGCCTTTTAACTCATCTTCATTTGCATGAGGAATTAATTCCAATATTTCATTGGCTCTATCATTATGGTATCTACCATAGTTCCAGAATGCCATCTCACCAATTTCTGGTACACCTACTGAACTTAATACTTCAGAGTAAACTTTCCATGGGTTAGCTGGTGTAACAAAAGCAGCCGGCGTATTCATGATCAGGTCAAACTCACCTGTTGTCATAGCATTGAAGTATGGACCCCAATCTGGGAAGTCTACAACAATTTCAATACCAACTTCTTTAGCTGATTGAGAAACGATCTCTAATGCCATGTTCCACTCAGTCCAACCTGCAGGACATGTTACATTCCAAGGTCCTAAACGTGTACCATCTGGTAATACTCTGATACCATCTTCACCACGTTCTGCCCCAATAGAATCTAGGATAGCGTTTGCCTCATCTACATCGTAAGACCATTGTAAGTCTTCTAATTGCCCTTTATCTACAGTTGCTCTAGAAGCATCTGTGTTTACAAATAAACCCGCCTCGATTGGAATTGAATAACCTGACATTGCTGTGTCTGCAATTTTCTTGTAATCGATCGCATGAGCTAATGCTCTTCTAACATCCACATTATTTAAACCTGGTCTGTGTTGATTTAAGTAAATAGTAGGTGCTGTATCATTTGTGTAATATGGTGCATCTGGTAAGTATGTTTTGATTGTGTCGCCGAAACCTTCCATTTCCCATACAGATGGCATGTAGTTTTCAGTATAATCTAAAACACCTTTTTCAAATTCAACTGTTGCAACATCATTTGATGCAAAGTCTAAGTGAGTAATGTATTTAGGTGCTGGTAAACCACCAAATAAATCTTTACCCCAATAATCATCATTTCTTACAACTGTGATTTTAGTATCATCATAAGAATCGATTTTGTAAGGACCTGACGCTACAGGACTTTCATTAAAGAATTCTGTGATTTTACCTGCATCAAAGTCATGCTCTTCTTCGATTTTTGCCCATACATGTTCTGGGTGAATTGGTGTTTTACAAATAGACTCTAAAATAGCCACGTGGATATTTCTATCTGGGTTAGCATGCATGATTAATGTATACTCATCTACTAACTCAATAGAATCTACTTCTTCCCAAATACTTGACCATGTTGCTGATGGGTATTTCTTACCTAAGTCATAAGTATAGATAACATCCTCTGCTGTTAATTTCTCACCATCTGAGAATCTTGCTTTTTCATTGATTTTAATTTCTAATGAATCCTCATCAATCCATTCGTAACTTGTTGCTAATAATGGCTCAAGAGATTCTGTCACATTATTGTACATAAACATAGTTTCGTATAATAAGTGGTTTGAGTTCATGTTACATGGGAATGCAGACCAACCTGTTAAATGGTTAAAGTTATTCGGTGGTCCCCACCATAAACCTGTTATGTAAAGTGTCTCTTTTCTTTCATCGCTTACTGATCCACCTGCTTCTTGATTACATGCCACTACTGATAATGCCATAGCTAAAGCAAGGATTAGTACTAAGATCTTCTTAAACTTCATTTTCCCCTCCTATAATATTTAAGACTATTTAGGGGGTATGTCTGTTGTAGCTCTTTTGATTATTTCAGGCTCTAATTTCACTACCTTGTTTACTTGCTTCTTTCCATCCATCTGATCAAATAGAGCCGCTACACCTTCTATACCCATGTCTTCAGCAGGTTGTCTTACTGTAGACAAACGAGGATGTAACTTTGATGCGAATGGGTGATCATCAAATCCCATCACGGATACTTGGCCTGGTATCTCGATGCCAGATAATCTTAAAGCATCAATAACACCAAAGGCAATGTGATCATCACCACAGATTATAGCTGTTGGCAAAAGGTTGTTCTCAATCCATCCTTGTGCTACTTCAAAACCTGTTTCAATATCAAATTCTCCTCGTTCAACAACGAATGGTTCAAGTCCGACTTCTTGAAGGGCAGTTTCAAAACCGTTTACACGGTGTTCTGCAGATAAAATATCCTTAGGTCCACCTATACAACCAATTTTTTGGTGTCCTAATTCAAGTAAATGACGGGTCATTTCATAACCGCCTTTAAAGTTATCAACGACAATAGAAGAAACTGTATAAGGAAACAATTGATTATCCATAATAACAAAAGGAATGTCTTTGGATTTCAAATGGTTCACGTAATCTTCTTCAAATAAAGGTGTTAATAGTAAAACACCATCTACTCTTTCGTGTTGGAAAAACAAATTACTACGATTGTCAGAGTCCTTATCATTTCTACCAATAACTGATAAAGCTAGGAAATAGCCTTTTTTAACTAATTCTCTATCTACTGAATCCACCACTTCCATGATGAAGGGGTCTGTTAAATCTGGAATCAAAAGTCCTATTACTTTAGACTTTCCTCTTGCCAGACTTTGTGCAGCAGAGTTTGGTTCATAGTTCAACTCTTTAATCGCTTTCATTACTTTTTCTTTACTAGTCGCTCTTACTGTTGGGGCGTTATTGATGACACGTGAGACTGTTACAACAGACACACCCGCCTTCTTTGCCACGTCATAAATACTTGCCTTCATAGCCTAGGGCTCCTTTTCAGTTTAAAATGTTTTAAGTTTAATCGATCTAAAAACATTATAACACTATATCAATCATTTGACATACAAGTTCTGAAAATGAAACCGCTTAAACTTTCGTTGCTTATATGTTAGATATAAATAAGTTGTTTGTCAATAGGGATTTTTCATATACACAAGAGGAAAACTCATAGAAATACACACCAAAGCCTTGAAATATAACAAAAGATATCCCATATAAAAATATTTAATAATTTTAACAACTTAGGCAAAAGTAGCTTGGAAGGTATAGATGCAAGCGTTGGCATCACACTATTACACACTAAAGTTAAAGCGCTTATATTGCATTCTTTTATTTCATGTGTTAATATGGTTGTATTCCATCATCTGATTTGACATTAAGGAGGATTACGATTGAATTACGTAATAGGCTTTGATGGCGGCGGAACTAAAACAAGATGCGTTCTGGGCGATCTTCAAGGTAATATTCTTGCTGATGCAATCAGCGGACCTAGCAATCATCAAATGACAGGTCCAGACACAACAAAAAATGTTCTCAAAACATTGTTTAATCAAGTATTAACTCAAACTCAAGTAAATAAAGACCATATATCTTTTATATTTTTAGGATTGGCTGGAGCTGATATTCCATCTGACTTTGAATTACTAAATGGTATATGTAAAGACTTATTTGGTCAGATTCCATTTGAAGTCGTTAATGACTCATGGATCATTATGAGGTCTGGTACCAAAGAACCTTATGGTGCAGTATCTATCTATGGTACAGGTGCTAATGCAGCTGCTATAAATTCTCAAGGAAAAATGTCTATTCTTAGAGCCTTAGGCCATCCCTTTGGCGCAGCTGGAGGCGGCTATGAAATTTCACAAGATGCTCTTCACTATGCATTTAGATCTAACGAAAAGACATATAAGAAGACAGCTTTAGAAGACCACATTCCAAAACTTATGGGGTATAAAGACATAGAGTCTTTGCTTTCAGATATGTATCCAGAAAATAAGTTAGGCCAGGATATCTTAAGAAAGATTACACCACTGGTCTTTGATCTAGCACATAAGGGTGATGAGGTCTGTATTGAAATACTGGACCGTAAGGGCAGGACTCAAGGTGAGATGATCAATGGTGTCATTGAACAAAGTGGTATGACAGGTCAGGCCTTCCCTATTATTTTGGGCGGCTCTGTCTTTAAAGGTGTTGGCCATACCTTTAAAAATAGTATTGCAAGAACAGTTCATTCAAAGTCACCACAGGCAGACTTTATATTTTCTACACTCGAACCTGTGGCAGGTGCTTATTTATTTGCACTTGATAGAATCAAGGTATCACTTGATCAAAGGGCTTATAACAATTTAAAAGGTGCACTAACAATTTAAGAGGCCATTAGGCCTCTTATCTATATAAATAAACATATTAGTTTTTTAGACACCCGATAGAAACAAGATGTACACCATCCTTACGAGTATAAGCGTATTCTGTTCTTTTATTAATAGCTATCCCAAAACTCTTTAAGTCATCGAGATCGGCAGTTTTTCAAAAGAGACGCGGCTTTATCATTTAATCCGATGTAATACCTTACCATAAATCTTCCTCGCCTTTATACCATTAGAGTCGCACTAATATGTTAATATTTCAACTGTTACGGTATCATCGTTATACAAAATGTCCACGTTCTGTTATACGAGATGTCCGTATTTTGTTATACAAGATGGTCATTTTTTTTTGCGAAAATAGTCAAAGAACCTCTTATCTATCCTTCAAAATTACGTATAAAATCTATCAGATTCATCCACTCAATGCCATCTCTATTTCCAGCTTGCATACGGTCTAAAGAAATAACTATCTTTCTATGATTATCTTTAACATTTAAAAGTGGTTTAAATTCTCTTTCTATAACCTCTTCACTTGCCAATAAATAAGTCACTTGGATATAGATCTTTTTGCCACGCTTACTTGCAATGAAATCAATCTCCCTTTGAACTTCCTTGCCCACATGAACTGTGTAACCCTGTCGTTTTAATTCCAAGAAGACTACATTTTCTATCAATTGACCTATATCTGATTGTCTAAATCCTAATAGGGCATGTCTAATACCTAAATCCGAAAGATAATATTTTTCCATCCTATCTAATATCTTCTTCCCCTTTACATCATAACGTTTGGCTGAATAAATAATCATAGCACTTTCTAAAGCATGTATATAGGAATATACAGATTCTATACCAACTCGTCGTCCTTGGTTTTTCAAGTAATCTGCAATTTTTTTTGCTGAAAAAATCTGACCGATATTATCTGCGATATACAGAAATATCCTTTCTAAGAGTTCTATATCTCTTATCTGATTTCTCTGAACAACATCCTTAAGTACAACGGAGTTGTATATCCCTTTGATGTATTGAAACTTCAAGTTTTCATTCTCAGGCATTTGATATAATCCTGGAAATCCACCATACTTTAAATACTCATAAAAGTTATCCTCATAATTATCATCAATACTATAAAAATCCAGATATTCATTTAAAGACAATGGATACAATTCTAATTCTACATATCTTCCTGCCATATAAGTCGCTAGTTCACCTGATAACAAGTGAGCATTAGAACCTGTAAGGTAAATATCACAATCTATATCAACTAAAAATGATCGAATTGCTTTTTCCCATTGGTCTACCTCTTGAATCTCATCAATTAGAATGTAGCTTTTACCCTTGTTCTTATCAGCGAGTGCCATAACATAGTCGTACAAAGCCTTATAGCTTCTATAAACCTCATTTCTTATAGATTCAAAGTCCAATGTGATAATTTGTTCTTGTGATACACCTCGATTTTCTAATTGCTTAATTAGTAATTTCAGAAGATAGGATTTACCACTTCTTCTAACACCTGTGATAATTTTTACTACTGGTGTATCTATATACTCTTTTAACTGATTAAGATATAAACTTCTACTTTTCAAAGTAAACCTCCATCTAATTCTAACGTAATAGAACAAAATCATACAATTTGTAATTAGTTCTTCTATAATAGAATTATATCTCAAAACCTACTTTTAATCAAATTTAGTTCTACCATAGTCGAATTAATCTTAAAAACATGCATTTAGTTCTATCGTAATAGAATTTTTTACACATCTAGAGTTCTAATCCTCAAAAAATTATTTTATCGGATTAAAAACCAATAGATTATTGATGTTTTTCCTTCTAGACTAAAGCATTTATTTTTTATTCGTCTTCTATACAAAGTAAAAACTGCATCCATAGGATACAGTCTTTACTGTTGGTTTATTTCTCTAGGAATAGGAACATCATAGCCGAGGCTTCAGCTCTTGATGCATTTGCTTTTGGTTTGAAGGTATTGTCTGGATAACCAGATATGATACCTGTTGCCTTCGCAGCATATATAGATGCTACAGCATATGATGAGATATTGTTCGCATCAACAAATGCATGCTCATCACCTACTAGTTTGAAACCATGTTTTACTTTGTATGCTCTTACAAGCATGGTTGCCATCTCTTCACGGGTAATGGCATCGTTTGGTCTAAACATGCCTGATTCTACACCAGCTACTATTGAGTGTAGACCTGCACGTCCAACTTGTTCATAGTACCAATCATCCTTGCTTACATCATCGAAGTTTTGTTTAACTTCATCACCTAAAGCTAGATAGTTCATCAACATACTAGTGAACTCAGCCCTTGTGATGATACCATTTGGATTAAACTCAGTATCACTATAACCACTTACTATACCTCTAGCAGCTAATGATGTGATATAAGTTTTAGCCCAATTATCTTCAATGTCATCAAAGTTTGGTGAATATACGGCTAATGAGTAAACTGAGAAGTGTGGTGCCCATGATGACAGTTGATTGTCTGTCATGTCATAACTTAGTTTCTTCCATTTACCCTCTTCATGTAATCCCACCATCAATTGATCTTTAAGAAGCATTGAAGCCTCTTCTACTGATAATAAGATTTTTATTCTATCATTGATGATCTCACCACCACTTGTTACTGTAATATCAACTAATACTAAGTCTTTCATATTTGACTTCATTTCGAGTGCAGCCTTTTCAGCCGAAGATAAATCTCTAACTGTAAACTCAAGACCATCTGTATATGCTTTTAGCTCTTTTGCTGTAATAGAAATACTTACATGATCTTTAGTCACTTGAAGACCAACACCTGCATCTAATAGCATTGTTACTTGTTCAGATGTTAGAGTTATTTTATCACTTGTCATCACAATCTTTACATATGCTTGAATGTTTGACTTGTGTTCATAACCACTTAAAACTTCAGTAATTTCATCATGAACTTCTTTAGATAACTTAATTGCACCTTCGAAGTCATCACCTTCTAGACTTGCCACTTTTAGAATAAGTCTGTTCATTGCTAAGTAAGATCTTTCAAAGGCTAATCTAGCTGTTAACTTATCTTTGTCATCTCCTACTTTAACTGCAACAGGATTAAATGCCTTTTCTATAAAGTTCTGAACTAAGGCTCTTGCCTTATCAGAATTGATGTTGTCATTTTGCATCACATCATTCACATACCCAGCCAATAGGTTTAGAAGTGCTATAGCATCTTCTAAAGACTTACTTTCAAGGGTTGTTGCAAACTCATCAATTAAGTTATTCACTAGTTCGTCTGCATTTGATGCTGTTTTAAGATTTGTCAGTTCACCTAACGGTGTATCTTCTTCATCACCTACTAAGAGAACATCTACTGGTATTGTTGCTGATAAGCTTGTACCATCAACGCTTACTTTGATTTCTGTAGAACCAAAACCTATGGCTCTGATTAAACCGTCTTCATTAACTCTTGCAACTGTAACATCTAATGATTCATATAAGATGTCAGCTGATGAATTGGTAAGTTCAGCTTGAATCTGGAATGTTCTAAACTCGTCTAAGGCTTCTGAACCAGTTTCTAATTCTACTAAAACCTCTGATACTTCTAACTCAGGGCTTGTAGTTGGTCCTGATGGTACAAATGTAGGTGTAGAACCACCCGTTTCTGAGCCACCCGAAGACTGTTGACTAAAGTTAGCTGATATGAATACATTTCGACTTGGTACAGTATAGGCCATAGAAGCACTTGAACCTGATACCGAGTTACCCCAAGACGAGAAATTATAGCCACTTGCTGGGTTAGCTCTTAATGACAACCTTGTACCTACTGGCACTGTTTGACCTGATGTTACTGTTTGACCTTGAGCATCAGTCACATTAATAGAACCGTTGCTTGTAGCCATAATGGTAACAGTTGGTTGACTCGTTATAACTTCATATACAATCTCTTGTCTTACATTGGTCATTTTAACTGTTACACTGCCATCACTATTTACGAGTGATGATACTTGGTTTACACCTTCATTTTTACTACCACCACCTAATACATTGACACCTTCAACTGTTAAGGTAGAGAAGTAATAGCCCGTCTTAGGTTTAAAGGTAAATGTTGCTGTACCCCTATCTCTAATACGACTTTGCTCACCTACATCATTAGGTAATCTTTCATCTACACTTACAGTGTAAAGTTCACCATCAAGAGGTAATGCAAAGGTTAAGACTTCCTCAAACTCTACTGAGATATGAGTATCTGAATCTAATGCTTTAAGACTTAGTTCATTAGATATTTCATCTAGTATTAAACCATTCACTATCCATGACTTAACCATGTAATCTAGGTCTGGTAATGCTGATATCATAGCATCCATTCCAACGACAACTTGAACTGAGGCACCTGAAAGGTCTACTGTATTGTAGTCGTTTGGTGGATAACCCACTTGAACATTAGCTAAATCCAAGCTACCATGTTCATCATTTTCACTGGCTGACAATTCAATCATGACCGCTGGGTTAAACGCAGCATCAATGGTCATATCATTCATAACATCTGTTAAGATAATTTCTAACCCATTATCTTCATGTAAGACACCTTGAGGTAAAGTCCAACCGCCAAATGCATGACTTTGGTCGTATCTTGTAGCAATCAACTTTATCTGACCATGACGTAAGATTGATACCGAGTCACCTTGAACTTCTTGGTCATCTACAAAGATAGTCACTGAACCTAAACCAGAACCACTTGTTGTAACTTGAACTGTATAAGTAGGTATTTCTTCAAATTCTACACTGACAGTCTTATCACTGATAAGTGAAGGAATTGTAAATGTTGTATCTTCACTTGCTATACTTACACCATTTACCGTCCAAGCTTTCACTTGATAACCAGGATCTGGTGTAGCTGTTAATGTTGTATCTTGATCACGAGGGACTCTATAAGAACCTTGAGTTTGATTATTGAGTATACCAGAACCTATAGCAGAATAATCTACTAAGAAATCAGAACGTTCAAATGAAACTTCAACGTCTACTGCTCTATCTACTGCAAACTCATAAGTTAAATCATTTGTTTCTATAATTTCTGATCCAACCTTCCAAGATTTCACCCTATAATTGTCTTCGTCACCCTTTGATACTTGATCCGGATGTGCTGTAAATACTATCACATCATTAGATGCTGCTAATCCACCCGATACAAAATCTGCACCATTGTTTGTAGCTGAAATACTACCACCTGGTGTAGCAGTCATATAATTGATTTCTAAGTTTGCATCCTCTTTAAAATATGCATAAACATCAAGATCACCTAATACTTGTAAATCTATTTCATTTGTTGTTACTTGTGACTTTTCACCACCTACAGTCCAGAAGTCAAATGCATAACCCGGACCTGCAATTGCAGTAAATGTCACAAGGCTATCACCAATAACAGATACAGGACTATCACCTAATAGTAGGTTGTTTATATCTGCTTTTACCTCACCATAGTCACCACCATAAATGATGTTATAATGTAGTCTTTCTATTGTAATAGTGACAAGGATACCTTGTCCTGCTATTGCATCATATACAAAGCTTGTAGAAGGACCAGATTGCATCAAGGATCCATTGACATACCAGCCTGTAATTTCATAACCAGCATGAACTGAAGCATCAAATCTAATAGAACCTGATGTTGTTAATATGTCACCTGAACTTACAGCTGTTTCTTCACCAAACTCATTTGTAAGTAGTGCTGAGTCTACGGAACCATAAGGACTCATCGTACCATAAGCTACCCTTTCACCAGTTACGTCAAATTGAACTTGAATCTCGTGTGTCAATAAAGTTGTTTCATCTAATGTTAAAATTAATGAATTACCTACGACTTGATAATATGATGAATCTGACATAATAGGCTGACCATCAATGTACCAGTACTTGACTGAGTAACCTTCAGCTGGTACAGCATTAAATGTAATTTTTGTACTTGGCCATGCATTATATGCATCAGAGTAGCCTTTAAAAGCTTCAATTGAACCTGAATTTTCAGGATATGATGCACTTGTAATCACTGAACCATCTAAATTCTTTCTAAGAAGCTCAGCTGATAATGTACCATTTACATCACCACCATCTGCATTGAAAATAGAATAGTTAATTGTAGACGGAGGTAAAGCTTCATAGTCTGCAGAAATAATTACATCTGCAGCTGGCATTGTGAAGGTTGAAACTGAAGCATCATATTCTAAGCCATTCACGTACCACTTGTCTAATCTATAATCTAAGTTTGGTAAAACATCACTTAATGAAATTAATTCACCTTCAATAGCTCTACCAACTTCTTTTGATGTTGTCACATCAATAGAACCATTTGTACCTGCAGCAAGAGATATTGTATATAAAGGTACTGCATTAACATCTACCATCACAGGACCTGTTATAGCATTAATCTTAAATACATATGATCCATCTTCTTGTTCTAAGCCCTCTATACCATCAACTTTAGCTGATATAATTCTATGATCAGCATCTGGAATCATTGTAAATGTTGCCATAGCACCATCACGGATACCTGGTGGTTGGTTGGTATCAAGAGGAAGAGACATAAATGTTGCTGGATCTTGATCCACTCTTACACTTGCACTATTTAAGTTATAAGTCACAACATGCATCTCTACTGGCTTGAAGTAAGCTACAATATCTACCTGACCATCTGCTGCTAAACTATCAATGATTAGTCTTTCACCAACAAAAGTTGTATTGTAAATAGATTTAACCACTTTTCCATCAATGGTCCAGTAATCGATCATATCTCGTCCTAATGGTGTCGCTTCTAAAATAACCTTAGAACCATTACCCACTATATCTCCACTTTCAAATACAGAACCATTGGCTGTAGCTGATGAAATCACACCACCAACTGCGCTGTAATTGATATAGGTAAATGACATTGGGATAAATCTTGCAATAACTGTATGATCACCGTCAACAGCATCAAAGGTATATCTTGTATTTGAAACATCCACCAATTCATTGTCTATTATCCAGTTTCTTAACATATAGTCTTGTCCTGGTTGACCATCAAGGTGAAGGGTATCGCCTTCATAGACTGTGATGATTTCACCAGAAGTTATCACTTGATTATTTGGTGCATCAGATGCTCCATTACCATTGTAATCAACAGTATAAGTTAAGTGACCACCATCATTATTTGTAACTGTCACTTGATGAGTTGCTGTGTTCTTAACAAATACAGCTGTTACTTCTAAATTAGATCCAATCTCATCAAATGTAAGTATTGATTCATTTGCACCTGCTGGTGTCACATCTATACCATTTTCTTTTACAGCCCAATGAGAGAAGACATAAGCCCAAGCAGGTCTTGCTTCAAACTCAACTTTTCTACCACCAGAAACACTAATAGGATTGGTGATATTAACTATTGAATTATCTACTCTTACTCTAGCATCATTAAGATGATCAGCATCAGGTGCTTGTACAGCCAATGACACACTGTATGAGTTTTGGTTTGTACCAACCTCAATTACTGTATCATTTGCAATTGAGAAGGTATAAATATTATTATTCACTTCAACGACTTGATCATTAACAACCCATGATGCATCTGGTGCTAAATCAAAGCCTGATTTTGCTTGTACTGTTACTAATGTATCTCCTCTAATTGACATAATACCAGAGTTTGTCATCTCCACGCCGTCAACTGTATATTTTGCTTCTAAACCAGATGGCAGCGTCAAGCTATAGTCATCTCTTTGGAAGATACCTGTTAAAATTGTTTTTTCACTACCCATAGTAATTGTTGTTGTAGATACACCAGTATCCGGATCAATATCACCTGGGAAGTTAAGCGTTTTTTCACCTGTAAGGTTCCACTCTACAAAGTGATAACCTGGTGATGGTGTAGCAATAAATGTATACTCAGCACCTTTTTGTGCATAAGCACCACTTTCAATGGCATTGTCCTTAGCTACAACAGTGCCCATGTATGCTTCTTTATAAGCTTGGAAGAGTAATTTGTTCTCAGTTACTTTAAAGGCTGCCTTTATTTCCGTTGTATAGGCAGTCATCTCATAATTTAATACCGGTGTTTGACCAGCTGGGATGATTTTTTCATCCTTGATATTTCCACCATCATATCTTATGATATGCCATTCTTTTAACTGATAGCCCGTTTGTGGTTTTGCCTGTAATACAACACCTTCAGAACTTGAGAAAGCAGATGAAATTAATATGCTTGTTTCTTCTTCAGAAGTTACTGTATTAAACACTTTACCAGCTTTTTTAACAACCGGACTTAGTACTTCAATAGAACCTGCAAAGAGATTTTCATCACTAAACGGTGTTGAAGTTACCCTTAAATCATATCTCGGTCCAGTGATAACATAGTACGAACCTAGTCTAGTAATATCATAATTGTCATACTTAATCTTTTGTGCTGGTGTTTGATTTGGACTCGCCACAACTTCAAGTTCGTATAAACCTGGTGGTGTAGAAGATGAAATTGTCACCTTATCACCATTTGTTTTATATGCATTGATTGCTAGTCCTAATGACTCTATGGTATCACCATATTCACCCACTAAGCTTGTGCCTAGATATAAGGCTAAATCATTATCCGTTGGATGAACCACGGCTGGATCACCAGTTACACCGTCAAAAGAAGACTTTGGACCAATAGCAACTTTCTTTTGTGTCACTTCAAAGGATCTATCAGCTACTTTACTACCATTTAAGTAAGCTTCCAAGATATATTCTCCAGCCCTAATAGCTGGTAATACACCATTGTTATCTACAAACTCTGTCATGTCTGTTTCTTGCTTGTAGATTCTTACTTTTTCCTCATAACCAATTAAGAACTTGTAACCAAAAATTTCCCAATAAACTGGTACCATTTCTCGTTCTTCAATGATTTCTTCTTTAATAACTTTATATGTTACATTTTCATTTATTTGATCTACGATAATATCGTTAGATACTTTTTTAACATCGACTAGTTTTGGAACAATATCCTGACCATATTCATAGTCATCATTGATGTTCAAGAAGTAACCAGATGATCCACCTTGTACATAGTAGCGTACTTGGTCTATGGCTAATTCTTTAAATACTCTAGAACCGTTGTAGTTGGCTGAAATTTCATATACACCATCTGGTAAATCAGGACCCTCTCCATCACCATTTAAGTCAAACATATTTATGCTTGCAAGCGAATGATATTGACTGGTTGGATCACTTAAGTCTTCTGAGTATTTCTTTTTAACGTCTTTACCTAATATTCTAAAGGTTACACTACCTGTAGGTGTATTGGTATGGTTAAGATGAGAACTCTTAAGTGCTAATGACACCTTCTGATCAGCTACATCTACATTGAAAGAACCATCTACAAGTTGTGGTGTTCTAGTTGAGTAAATAATTTCATACTCATCTGAATAAGATGTAATATAATAGATTTGCCCTCTTGGGACATCTTCGTAAATTACATTAACACGACACCTATATAAACCTTCATCAGCATAACCAGAATTGATGTACATATAATCACTTCTAGTGGCTCCTTCTAGGTCTACCCACTTACCATTTAATAATCTTTGCCATTGATATCTAGGTGGCTGATCGTAATGTTCAGCGACTGATACCGAAACGCCTTTAGACTTATCTGGATAGACAAGACTAAAGTAACGTGTAAATACATCACTTTCTTGTCCAACTTCATCACTATAAGTAATGACTTCTTCAGATGTTACACCACTAAGCGAAATAGTCGGATACCCGATATCTGATTTAGTTCTTGCTGTCACAATATCACTTTGAATAGAATGTGTTGGTACAGCTGCACGAATAACCTGTATTTGGTATTGATAATCCGTATAAGCAGCTAGTCCATCATCTATAAATTGATAATGTCTAATTCTATTACCATCTTCATCTTCAGTATAATGGTGTACCCTTGAAGCTGGTACAAAGTATAATTCATATAAACCTTCCCCATCAGGGAATTCATAATATCTATAGATTTGGAATCCAGAAACTGTTGAGTTTACAGGGTATGACCATGAAAAACCTATAGCTTCATCTGTTGTAATTTCTGAATTTTGCTCAAAGTCTATTGGTAATTTTGGTGGTGCTTGAACATCTTTTACCATGTAGTTTACAACAGGGAACTCCATGCCATCTACATTTTCGATATAAGAGAACATCTTCCAAGCATAACCATAGTTAAACTCTTCAGCTTCTTTCGGCATATTATATATGGTTCCAGTATAAGTATTACCTTCAGTCCCTATAAAAGTGACACCATGACTTGTTTCTAACTCTGATTTTGCACCAATAATTAAATCTTTGGGTCCAACACCAGCTGAAAACTCAACGCCAATAGAGAATGTCACATCATGAGCATCAGAAGTCGTTACTTCAACTTCTTGACTAATCAATGATCCAACTTCGGAATAATCTACACCAGCCCATTCTCCATTATAAACAATTGGCTTGTGGAAACTATCTGCACTAACTGGATAAGTGGTAGGATCACCCACCTCATGAGTTAAAATATCACCAGAAATTTGAGGTAATACACCCTTATAATCTGCAGCGATTTTTTCGTATTTTTCAAGAGATAACACCTTGGTTACCTTTGTATGAGGCACATTAATTGTAAAGTCATCTCTTGTATAACCTATGATTGCACCAGATTCATCTACTATTGGTGAGTATAAGTCATAATTATAGTATTCCACTGGAATTGAGAAGAATACAACTGAATCTTCTCCTACATTGGTTTCATAAGATACTGTATGTACTTCTTCACGGCCATGAGTATATTCATAGGATAAGTTAGCCATGACTGAGGCCTCAATTTCAGCACTATATACTGACTCTACTAACATAGCACCAGGCGGGCCTACAGCAATAGACTTACCTAAGTCCACACTGAAATAAGCCCCTACACCACGAGAAACACCATGGTGATTTTCAAAGGTATTACCCTTTGACGAAGCATAACCAGTAGTCGACTCCATGTAAGTACCACTTAACTGGTCCGAACCTAAATCTTTAAAGTAAGGTGCAGATGCTAATACTGCCAGTACTTTAGGGTCAGAATATCTAACGCCATGTTCATTCCTATAGCTCATAAAACTTGTATCATTGTCTGTATTCAATTTAGTTGTTGAAACAGATTCATCAACTTTTTTGTTTCTAAAATAGGTTTTTAATTCATATGATTTTACGCCGTTCTTTTCAACTTCTTTGTTTTTAATTTGAACAGCGTTAAGGTAGGTTTCACCAACAAAATCATACGTTTCATTAACAGTTGTTGTTGAATCCCATTTAAACAACAAACCAAAGATAAAGTCAAAAACAGGTTTTGAGTATGAATTGGTTAAATGTTCATCCTTGTAATTGATGACAACTTGAAGAGATTCAGTACTATCACCTGTAAAATCCCCTGCAACAACTTCAAACTCATTATAAAATTTACCCACATTATTTAAATTACTGATGTAATCATTGTAAATAAACCCATCGTAATGATTAAAATCAGAATTTCTATCTAATGTATTAGATAACTTCAACTTATCATTTTCAAAAGTAAAGATTAAGGAATCCAAGTATATCTTCGATTCACTACCAATACCCAATGGTTTGAAAACAGCCAGATTGGCCACCATTGTTGGTAAAGAATAAAATGTTTCATTGTGATCTTTCATCACATCATGAACATATGATTTCTCTCCATTCACCAGATTATATTCAAAGAGATCAAAGTTTTCTGCTATACCTTGATCAAATATACCAGCTTCATGGTTGTAAGTATATGTTGCAATAAATCTTGAGTTTAAGTTGTCTCCAGCTATGTCATTTGCCAGTTGACCACCTAAAATCAAATCCTTAACGTCATCATCATTGTAATCATTACTTACAAAAGCAGCTCTTACAATTTTACTTGTTTCTGTATCACTGACCTCATATTCCAAATCCACGTTGGCAAATCTAGTCAACGGACTATTAGAATCACCAAATAAAACAACGGCATTGGAGTCTTGTGTATGACTAGGACCATAATAATAACCATATGTAAGACCTAAATCATCTACACCATCTTGGTCAAAGTCACCTGTTGTTAAGGAAACCATATTCGATACAAATGGGTCTTCTTTAAATGCATGTGTCCAAGAGCTTACCCATTTTGAACTGCCTGATTTATTATAATTGATAAACAAATCATCTGGTTCACTAGAGTCTGTTTGCAAGTCAAAAATCTCAACTCTTGACCCAGACTTTTCAATCTCAGCTGCTGTACCTTGACCAGAACCTATTTTCTGTTCAGGCACATAAACTGCAATTTCATCTATACCATCATTATCAAAGTCACCTGTGGTAATCTTTAAGTAATTTCTAAGCAGATACTTAGCATTTACAAAATCTTCTTCCATTTGACTGCCAGAGTTACCAATGGTTCTGCCTGGCTCAATCAACTCAATTGGATCACTTTTCTGACCTGTGATAGGATCAGTAAAATAAAGATACAAACCACTCTTAGGATCAAAACTTGGTACACCTATAGTCGCGATATGACCGACTTTACTGGCATCGTCATCTTTGCGTTTTGCAAAATAACCTGATGCAGATGCTGTCATAACATAAGAATGACTCAAGTTATCATTGGTACCACTGTCATGAAAATCATTCCAATCCGACTTGGCTTTTAAGTTATGTCCATAAAGGGTCCCACCTGAACTTTGTAAGTTGTACAATTCGTATACAGGGTTCATAGCAATTGTATTTCTCCCGTATGGATTGTCTGCACTTAGCAAATCCACCCCTTCTGGTGTCACAGACGTATCAATACCAATTGCCTCTAGGGCATTCATGTCATTGATATCTGTTTCTTCTTCACTGGATGTTGATGCTGTTACTACTGGTGTAGGTGCTGTATTCAATGACACAGGTTCACTTACAACAGGATTCGCATAAACAAACAGATTAGACATCACCAAAGAGAATATCACTATAAGCGATATACACCTCTTTAGGATTCCACCTCTTTTTTTGCCTCTCGTAATCATAAATCCTCCTTCTTTCAACCAACCTCAGACAATTAAGTAACAAATTATGACATTATGTCTATTCCTATCTCACAGGAATAAAAAAACCGACCCTAAGGTCGGTTACGCTACTGGCTCCTTTATGAACAAGCGTCCATATAGTATCATAAAGTCTTTGCCCCCTGTTACTTTTTTATCTACATTTAGTATATCGAATAAAAAATGATCTAGGCAATTTTCTGACTATTTAGACGTATATCTGGCTATTTAGACAGGATTGTTCAACACCGTTGAACATCAGTATTTTCAATAGTTTGAAGTGTATACTTACATAGCACAACAGAACTCAATAAATGTACGTTTTTTTCCATCTGATTTCCTGCAGTAAGGACTATAAGTACATCATTTGTAACTCCGGTGATACTCAGTGCATCAATACATTTATAACTTACTCATTTATGGACTTTACTCAGATATAATGTTAACGATTGATTTTATTGACACCATATACGGTGTCATTGTATAATTAAGAGGAATAATCATTGAGTAAACGAGAAAAACTACTTCGAAAAATACGTAATAATCCCTCAAATATGAAATTTGAAACATTACAAACTCTTTTAAAACATTTTGGTTTTCAAGAACGACAACCCAGAGGTGGTTCTAGCCATTATACATTTATTCTGAATGATATGATTATCACTATTCCAAAAGATAAGCCTGTAATTAAAATTTATGTAAAACATTTTCTCAAACTCATTGATCAAATAGATAATGATTAGGAGGTCTTAAATGACGCAAAATCTCGAATTCTACTTAAATCTTAAATATCCAATTGTCATTAAGGAAGACGATGATGGAACATATTATGCTGAGTACCCTGATTTAAAAGGTTGTATGACTGTTGGCGAATCTCTTTCCGACATTTCTCAATCTATTCAAGATGCTAAAATCGCATGGCTAGAAACAGCAATTGAAAATGACATAGAAATTCCACTTCCAAAATCCGAAAATGATTATTCTGGTTCATTTAGATTAAGAATGCCAAAATCTCTTCATAAGTCTCTTGCTGAAGATGCAAAACGCGAAGGCATTAGCATGAATCAATATTGCATCTATCTATTAAGTAAAGAAAATCAAAAGGAACACTGCAATAGCTGATAACAGCTATTTTTTTTACAATAATTTTTTGTCTTACTCGCATTTTAACGACATACTTTTTCGAGTACTAGTCGTAAAACTATCTATTTTATACATTTTTCCGATTACCAGTCGTAAAACTTTGGTTTTCTTTATATTTTCCTACTAGTAGTCGAATTAACTTAAAAAATAGAAGGTTTAAACCTTCTATTCCACAAGAACTTTATTATTTTCTAGTATGTACTTTGATAGTGCTATTTCGTACATGGCTCTTTCATAACCTTTGACACAGTCTTTTACATCTACTGGTTCTCTGGTTCTTCTATTCCATGCACGTCCATTTTCAAAGATGCCATCCCGCGACATTTCAAAAACAATATCATCCCATATAAATGAGCCTTTGATCATGTAGGTTTGAAATAAAGTAAAGTGATCTGATGTGTTTAGCATGTCTTGACCCATCATCTTTAAGTTAGGATCTAAGTCCATCAAATTCACTAAAGTTGGTAGTAGGTCTTGTTGATCAAAAGTATTGTCATTTGTTTCACTGAACCCCATACCAGGTGCATGAATAATAAGTGGGATATTCATCATTTCATCAAAATCATAATCATGACCTATAAATGCTGAGATTCTTTCTTTATACATATCATCCATACATGGCATACCATGATGGTCACCATAGATTATAAGTATTGTATTATCTAATAGCCCCTCTTCTTCTAAAGACTCATAGAAAGCCTTGATGGTATCATCAGTATTCTTAACACTTTCTATGTAGTGACCAAACATAGTCTCCTCATCTTTTTCAAGAAGATCTATGCTTATCTTATCCTCTGGTAATTCATAAGGATTATGATTGGTAATGGTCACAAAGAAAGAGTAAAAAGGACCACTTTGATTCTTTAGGATGTCTACCCCTTGTCTGTAAAGTGACCCATCATACAGACCCATGCCAATGATTTCATCTAATTCTAGTTTCTCTTCTGAATAAAACTCTTTAAAACCTTGTTTTTCATAAGCTTCTTGTCTACACCAAAATGATCCTTCATTGCCATGAAAGGCCATGGTACTGTAACCCAGTTCAGATAGTAAAACGGGTAGGCCTCTAAAGTCTGTCGATTGATACCTATTATAAGAAATATCATCCATAGATGGATACAAAGAATTATGACTTGAAAACTCTGCATCTGATGTATTACCTCTACCTAACTGTTGGTAGTATGAAGAGAAGTAAAAGGAATCTCTTGATATAAGTTCATTTAAAAATGGTGTGATTTCCTGACCATTATATTCTTTTAAAAGCATCATATCTTGTAGTGATTCCACTTGAATGGTAATGACATTTTTACCCTTAAACAAACCTGTATAATTAAGACTTTCTACCACCTCTTCTTCCACAGGTATAGGCTCAGGTTCATCTACTAAAACTTCTTGATCACTTGTTTCACTTTGGTAAACTTCTATACCATCTTTGGTATGGTACATAAAGAATTCTTGGTTCATGACACTGGTTGCAATGTCATTACCAAAAGAAGCTAAGGTAAAACATGGTACTACAACAACCATCATTGCTGCTGTAATCCACTTATACTTGCTTCTCATATGTAAATAGTCTCTTTTCTTATACAAGATCAAGAAAAGGACAATCAAGTCTAATACTAAAATGAAATCTACTGGACGTAACAAGTTAAACATAACATTAGAAACACTGTTTACAAACCTTGCTTGACTTAAGTTGTTAAAAGACAAAAGTTTATTAAAGTATCTAAAGTAAAGGACCTCACACTCAAATATAAAGGTTAATACGCCTGACACTGTCATAGCAAGCCATGGTCTCTTAGACAACAATAAAATGATACCACTATAAATAATAAAAGTTATAAAAACAACTATAAGGTAGTGATTGGTCACTCGAGTGACATTATAAAACCAAGAGAATTTAACCCATATTGCTAATAGCAGTAATCCAAATGGTAATTTATCTTTCATCTTAATTCCTCCCTAAACATGAAAATTCTATCACTAAGGCAAGATCATCACAAGACTTTTGTAAAATCCATGTTAACTTTTTAAGAAGCTTAATACTTTTATAAGAAGTATGAAAACTCCCCCACTTAGTTAATTGCTATGAAACTCGTATTAACTTGAAGTGGGGGTTTCTTGTCTTAGTTTCTACGAAACTTTTAGAACAAGTGGTGTAGACATAATGGCATTTAACCCTACACCTCTATCCCATAAGGCTTTTGCAGCATCTGGGACTGCTTTTATCATGATATTCAGTGCAGCATTCACATCTGCATTGATTATCATACCAGCTTTACTTCTGTACAGACCTCTTGATATTCTCTTGCCTGAAAATTCAATTTTTACTTCATCACCATACACAGGTATATGATCTTTATCAAGAAACGATGCTTTGGACGTATAGCTTTCCTCTGTGATGATAACATCAATACCTGCTGACTCAGCTTTGTACTTTAGCATATTGATAAGCATGCCAAAAGGAATGTGAATGAAGTTCTGTTTATCAGACTTTCTTAGTTTCACATTTTTCTTGAAATCCATATTCCATCCTATCACTAAAGTACCACACTTCATGTTAAGACATTCTTTTATGATTTGATAGGATGTTTTATGGAAATAATCCTTTATCTTAAGATGTCTTCTTCCATCAAGCTCATTCAGTCGTTTAGAAGTAAACTGACCTTCATTTTTCTTCTTACCTTTTCTCAACTCAGAATAATATTGACCACGTGTTTTGTTATAATATTGGTTGATAGATTTTACAACAGTGCCCTTAACAAGGATAGGTCTTTTTCCTACATTGTTTATCATAGTTACAAGGTTGTTTACACCTAGGTCAATAGATGCTACATTTTGTCGAGGTAAGGATTCAGCATTGGTATTTACGGAAAAAACAAGCTCAAGTATGATATAAGTAGAACCTGGTATAACTCTAACTTCTTTGAGTTTACCTATTTGACTCAAATACTTACCTACATTTAGGGTATGTTTGGTTTTAGGAAACTTAAGATGAGTCGATTTTAAAACACAAACTTGATTACTTAAGGTTACCATATGCCTTTGGTTCTTCTTGTACCTAGGTATTTTAGGCATTCTTTCATATTTATCAGGATGCTTTCTATAATCTGCAATTGCCTTAAAATATGACTTCCAATTCCTAAACAAGTTTTTCATAACCTGTTGATTGACTTGACCAGGTAGAGCATAGTAATCAGAATGATTTGTTACTTTGAAAATACCATCTA
>Ga0070725_10000619_pt1 | contig 23481 bp, 18 predicted proteins | sample tdDd002_FD_69781 | JGI IMG/M metagenome (GOLD analysis project Ga0070725, IMG submission 69781) | Marine sediment microbial communities from the Atlantic coast under amendment with organic carbon and nitrate - tdDd00.2 | ecosystem: Environmental > Aquatic > Marine > Coastal > Sediment | place... | reverse complement strand
GTTTGGTGGTATGCAACATGGGAAAATGTATCATGATGAACGAATAAAATCTTGTGATGCAGAACATCGAACTAATTCTCTAGAAAGCCTTTATTTGTATTATCAGTTATTTGGCTTAGAAGGCGTGATTGATGAGTCCGAAGTTCAGAATAGACAAAAAGAATTATGGTGCCAGTTAGACTATTACTATGATGAATTAAAAGAAGTTAATGATACCGAAAGTTCAAAGTTGTGGCGCATGTGCCTGGCTAGAATGGATCGACGCAAGATGGATATCTCAACGGAGGTTGTAGGAGACAAAATTGCAATTAACTTTAATCCAGAGATAGCTTCAGACCTTAAAGAAATGTCTGAAAGCAACCAAGTAAAACAAGAGCGTGATTACAAATATTTTCCGCTAAATCTCTGGGCAAGCAATAAGCTAAAACAACATAAAGATTATAAAAAATACCAACAATACGAATCTGCTCCGAAGCAAGCCGTTGCCGATTTGAAAGAGTTGTTAGAAAAATTGATTGATCATAAAAACCCACCAACTGAAGAGTTTATTATTTTAAATAATGCAACGCATATTTTCGCGTCAGCAGCATTGATTAAATATCATAGTGATAACATCGAAGAAGATGATTTGACTCTATGTACTCAATTAGTTATAAATCATCTCAACAATACCATTTCAAAGAAATATCAATACCAAATTGGTGATGGTATTGAATCCTGCTTTGACATCATCCCAGATTTATTTAGAATTCAACCAGAATTGAGGCCAATGTTAAAAACAATTTTATTGTCTGGCCTATTTAGAATGGATTCCATAGATATTATGGGAGGGCAACATTTTTACATTTTTGCAATCAACGCAGTTTGTAAGCTTTGGAGTGACTTTGAGAAAGATGCGGAGTCGTTACTGATAGGTTACCTCATACTCAAACCAAATTACCTAGAATTAATTAGTCGGGTTAGGCAGGAAAACTATAAAAGAAATGAGTTCAACCTAAATATGGATGGACTTTGGCAACGTTTTTTTGATGAGAACGATGGTATTTTAGAAGAACTATATATAAATAAAATACAAGAACAGCGTACCGTTGATTACTTGAACCTAGACATGAATACTAAAGCCGTGGCGCTATGTCTTTTGCCGTATAATAAACGATATATTGAAATTTTCATCCAGTTAGTAAACACAACAGCTGCATCAATATTATCAGAAGATCGAGATAGATCTGATGACTACCATAGTAAAAACGAATTCCTAAAGAAGTATGCCTATTATTTACTTCAGTCTCCCAAAGAAGATATTCCTGAACTATTGAAACCTTTTCTGGATGAATTTAATACATCTGAAGGAGCCTCCGATTTATTGGAAGAAATCATTTATGCCCAAGATCATCTTGCTGCATATGATAATTTCTGGCAAATATGGAAATTATTCAAACCTAAAGTGGTTCAGCTCTCACAAGCAGGCTACCTGAGTTATCGATCTGACAAAATAATTCGGGCTTATTTATTTTCAGTGCATTGGAAAGCTGAAGCAAAAAGTTGGCATACTTTAAAAGAGGGAAATGCTCGTTTCTTCAACGAAATGTCTGAAAAGCTCTCTAAGTCGCCTTCTACTCTTTACTCACTCTCTAAATTACTAAACAACATAGGCAGTGATTATTTACCTCAAGGAGTGCATTGGATAGCTGCAATTTTAATATCAAATAATAATTTATCAGAAAGGGATTTAGACGATAATACTATATCCTATATCAATACTTTTATTCGAAAGTATCTTTATAGTGAGAGAACTGAAGTTCGAAAATCTCCTGAATTAATGTCTAAAGTTATTGTAATTCTTGATTTCTTAATTGAACAAGGAGAAGTATCAGGATATTTGATGAAGGAAAGTGTTGTTTAACCACTTTCTAATATAGGGTATGGCAATTTAATTCTGCCCCCATATCGAAATTCATTCGTAGTACTCAAAAGAGCTTAACCTGTTCCGAGTATTACAACTAGTCCCAGATTACGTTTCTGGATACCATTTACCCGCATACGGAGGCGAGAACTCTTAACAGGTAATCACGGCTTGTACTGAGCGGCTATGCCAGCCCTCGGAACAAGGAATTTTTTATGGAATTAGCCAGCATCTATTTGGCGATAAAAGTCGCAACGGCAAGCGTTGCGCTAGTCACTGCTTCCGTTAAGTTATTTAAAGAACTTCGTAAGTAAACTAAACGACCAAATGTAACACAACTTTACCCTTAACGGGTCTCAGGAGAACTACGGTTTAGTCCTGAAAACTTAATAAAATAAATTTAAAATTAGTAGCGTCTTATCCTCGATGATACTGAGTTTGGCGCTCAACTAACCTCCCAAGCAACTCTCTCCTCTCACCCCCTGAGAGCGACTCAATTTCCTTCACTAGTCTATCAACCTTTGATTCTTGCACATCATTACCAAGCAGTTGAGCCGTGGTGATGCCAAGCTCTGCCCTCACCTGTTCAACATCTAAGTGGGCATAGGTACTGGCTGTGATACTAATATCACTATGACCGAGTAGCTTACTGGTAGTTTGAATGTTACCGCCACGCATCACGCTCCAACTGGCTATGGTTCGCCGTAGATCATGAATAGTAACACTCTCGCCTTTGTTTTCGCTGCGTAGCCCTGCCCGTTCTGTAATGCGCCACCAGAAGCTGCCTTTACCCGATTTCTCTGTGATATGGCCTGCTTGGGTACGAGGCGCAGGGAAAACGTATTTCTCGCCCTGTGTGGCCTCCTGACTACGCCGCTTGAGAATGTCCATCACCTCGACCGTTAACGGTACCGCATGAGGCTTTTTGATTTTCATCTTAGTGGTAGGGATAAGCCAGATACCACGCTGATGATCTATCTCTTTCCACTCCATTGTAAACACACAGCTTTTACGTTGGCCTGTTAACAGTAATACCATCACCACATCTTGATAGATCTGTGGCTCATACTTGAGGGCATCGAGTAGGTTTCTCACTTCAAGTTGATTGAGTATTCGCTCTCGTTTGGTGTCAGCTAGCTTTTTGATTTTGGCAAACGGATTTTTCTCCTGCTCGCTAAACATCGACTTCATTAGCGATAGGCATTTATTACGGATGGCGACAGAGTTTTGACTAAGGATTTTCTTTAAAAGGTTATTGGCATCGACAGGGGTGATCTCTTCAATCAATAGCTTCGCTACTCTAGGCGCAAGATGTTTACGCCAAAGTGCTTGAGCATCCTTTAATGATTTTTCACGCCGCTCACCCGTTTTGATTTTGAGTTCAAATTCGGAAACGTAGATCTCAAATAACTGCGCCATACTCATGGCTAAGGCTCGCTCTATCTCAGCCTGTTGTATTTTATCCCGTTTTTCCTCATTAGGGTTCAGGCCTTGGGACATAGTGGCCGCATGTTTTAGGGCTAGTTTACGGGCGTTTTCAATGGTGATGGTTGGAAAGTTTCCTAGGGAGACGACTACGGCTCGACCTAAGTGTTTGCGGCGAAAGCGAAAAGTTTTTTTGCCAGAGACTAAAACCTCAACAAAAAGTCCTTTTACTGAGCTTTTATGGCCAATATCATAGATTTTGTAGCGTTTAAGCGGCTTTTCGAGCTGTTCTAAAGCACGTTTTGTAAAAGGAATATCCGTATTCATAATGACTTAGCCTCTGTAAACAACCTAATTCTGTGTCACCCATGTATCACCAGCGGGGTTAATTTAAGCTAATTTACAGTAATTTTGGTTAAAGTCAAAAACGCACTTTTATCTATAAGCAGCTGATTGATATGAGTTAGTTAGTTTTCATCAATTTTGGTTAAAGTCAGCCAAGCTCACCTGTGGGGAGACCATAATTGCCTCCAAGTGCTGACTGGCACTTGTTGAGCAGTTCCTTTCTGTTGTACCAGCCTTTATTTTCCTTTATACGTTTTTTTGATTAGTACTATTTCAAAGTGATCTATCGCCTGTAGCGGACTTATGTGTAGATGCTTCAGTGATGCGGCGCCCTCTCAATTAACGGAAAGGGTCCCTATACGCTCTGCAATTTCCAACAACCTCCCTGTTTAAATGCCAGTTCGATATCCCTATCTCTCGCTCAGAGAGTTTCACAACGTGAAACTTCGCCCTGAAATCGAAGGTCACAGCTGTATCTACACTAGTTAATTTAATCTCTTCGATTTTACTTTAAAGGTTTGAGTTTACGACATTGCAGAAACTCTTTAATTAGTACTGTCCAACACTTAGATGAGCATAGGTACTCGCTGTAATACAGAGGTGTATAAAACCATGTCTAGTTAGCTCGATATACCGCTTTATTGGTGAGCAACTGCGACACTAATCTTATCACGTGTGTTTTTTGCATATTGTTACCTGCTGACCTATTTTTACATGGCAGTTAACAACTGCGCCAAGCCTTAGGGAGGGAGTATGCGAATTATGGGGATGATGCTTACGGGTATTGGCCTAATTTGGTGTCTCGTAGCGTTCAAAATGCCCACCACAGTTTTCATTGGCGGTGAATATATCGGCTCAGGAGAGCTAGTGACTTATCTCCCTCGCATAGAAGTACATAGCCTCGAACTCTCAGATAAACGCCACACTCACCTTCTGTTTTCCGCTTCAATGGCAGTGATTGGTAGTATTTTATTTGGGTTTGGCTCAATTTCAAGAAGCTCATCTCTCCCTTAAACAGCCAGCCGAGCTTGCCCAATTTGTGCCGAATAAATAAAGGTGGAAGTGAAGGATGAGATCGCGTCCTTATACGGGAGCCCTCCGCTTAAAACGAGCCATTTACGATGATATCATCGAACTTACTGGCTAAGATGCCATTTTCGATTCTAAGACAAGGGATGCCAGCCAGAATCGGGTAGGCGACCAAAGCCTCTTGGCTAAATAGCGCCCCTTGTACCTCCTTCAGTGGAGTTTTAAATTTCGGACAGGCCAGTACCTGATCGGGTAAGTCGGTATCACTTAGTTTCGAAATGATAGTCAAGGCAGTGGGGTTTAACGGGTTAGTGACGTACGGGAACAATTCATGTCTAACCACATGGTAGCCCAACTTCTCGGCGATACCGGGCAAGTTCTTACAATAACTGTGCGAGTCCATTCTCTGTTTCGCTTCCTCACCAGCCAGTTCATATCCTGGTTCCAACAGAATCAAATACTTCCTGGTGACACGATATAGCTCCCTAAGAATAGCCTCTTCATTGCCGCCGTTGGGCTCTATTGAGTGAGAAGTATAGACAAGGTCAATGGCATTATCGAGATACGGCATGTTGGATAAATCACCGCAGCAAAGTTGGGTATTGAATTTGCCCTGTGTGTGTAACCAATTTTTAGCATGGGCCAGCCTTGACCAGCTAAGATCGAAGCCATAGCTTTTGACTCCTTTGTCCATATGTCCCAATACGCCCGACAGTGTCGTCGCCTCGCCGACCCCCGCTTCTAAAATCGAAACGGGTTCACACAGAGAGTGTATGATGTCGGCAAGTTCCGAAGTAAAGGCGGCCTTATAGGTGGCCATAGACTCGCGGTTCATCGCATCAATATAGCTACCTGCTTGAATATCATATGAGATTTCGATAATTTCTTGGGTATTGTGGTCAACACCTAAGGTTTCACGCAACAAAGCCGTGACGTTTTCTCCTTGGGCATAGGATTCTTTTAAATCGCGAGGTGTCATCATAATCTGTACTGTATTTATTCCAATTTTTTGAACATTAGCTCTGTATTATGAACACTTATGTTCCTCTAACTCCCCTAGCTATCAGACCTAATGAATGGTCTAAATAACGTTTAAAACGATATGGGAGTGAGGCGGTATTAGCTCACTATTTTTCGAGCAAAAACCAACTCAGATCGTCTTGGGGGAAGTTGATGTCTCTATGGTAACAGAAACCATAATCGACCAATTTAAGATCCGGATACTTATCTAACATCTCTCCGGCAAAATCACGTTTGAATAACTTACCTTGATGGCCGCGATAAGGCACCTCTACCGGAGAAGGGTTGTAATACTCTATGATGCAGATATAACGGGAGCTGGTGTTATAAAGCGCTTCATAAACCTTTGCGAGGGCATCGGGGTTGATGTGAATTAACACCCCCTTGATAAAGCTCATCTCATAGGTTCGATCGGGCGTAAACTCTAACAGGGAGTCATGGATCACGGTTACATTATCTATCTGTTTTAACTGCTCAACCGCTTTTTCATTGATCTCAATGGCGGCCAGTTCACTGCTCGGTAACAGCTGCTTAAATGCGTGGATATTCATGCCGATGTTGGCGCCAAATTCAATCAAAGAGCCAACTCTCTCGGTACGACTTAAAATACGGGTAAAGAGCGCCAGGTTGCTGGCCAGCAGCTGCTGGCCCTGATTACGTTTGATATAATCATTACCGAACTCACCGGCCCAAAAGCTTTCCTGTTCTGTTTTGAATGTCATGATCTAACCTTATTCTTTCTTGTGTGGCTATCGCCACACTGAACATCAAGCCCTGACTAGAGCGCAATATATTCTGTCCTTAGCGCCGTTCCCTCTCCCAGATCTTGAGTAAAGGTTTTGCCCATCAAAGACTCCAGATGTTTAGGTGCCATACCGAAACCGGGGCGAATGCTCTTAACATTTTCAGCTGTAATAAGCTCTCCCGCTTTCACTGGTTTAACGACATAGAGAGAACGTCTGAATTGTAAATTCGCCTTTTCGGACGCGCTTCGGGTGTAGTTAACCTTACCTAGTGACGACCAGGCCAGCTTACTGTCATGGCAAAGTTGCTTTAGTTCATCGGGTTCGAGGGAGAAGCTGTCATCGGGTCCGCCACCCAACTTATCTAAGGTTACATGCTTCTCGATGATGCTCGCCCCCAGACTGGTTGCGGCAATGGCTGTGACATTACTCAATGTATGATCTGATAGGCCGGTAACGAGATTAAATCTGTTTTTCATATCGACTAAGGTCGCCAGATTATAATCATCGGCCGCCGCAGGATATGCACTGACACAGTGAAGTATTGCTAAGTCTTTGCAACCAGAACTCTTTGCCGCGTCGATGGCCTCACCGATCTCTTCTGCATTCGCCATTCCGGTGGAGATGATCATCGGCTTACCTGTGCTCGCCGCATATTTTATGAGCGAGATATCGATCGCTTCGAATGAGGCAATTTTATATGCTGGCGCATTAAGATCCTCTAACAGATCAATCGCCGTATTATCGAATGGGGAGCTGAAGATGGTGATCCCAAGCTTTCGTGCATAATCGAACAGGGGCTTGTGCCAATCCCATGGTGTATGAGCCCACTCATAGAGTTGATAAAGGGTTTTCCCATCCCATAAACCACCATGGATCTGAAAATCGGCATTGCTACTGTCTATGGTGATGGTATCGGGTCGATAGGTCTGCATCTTAATGGCATCGGCGCCGGCTTTTGTTGCCTCTTCCAGTATTTTATATGCGCGCTTTATATCTCCATTATGGTTAGCAGACAGCTCGGCAATGATATATGGCGGATAATCCTCACCAATTTTACGACCAGCAATTGTAATATGTCTATTCATCACTCATCTCTCTCAATTCTTACTCTGTATTTTTGGCCATCTATTACAAAAAAAGCCGGAAAACGGTCCGGATCGCAAACGCGCAACAGATTAAACTGCTCTTTAATGGATTTAGAGACATCCAGTTCACTATCTTCACAGGTTCTTTTTCTATGGTAACTCACAGTCTCTTCGGACTGTTTTTCGGGTAAGCAGGTCTGATAGTTTTCGCATGCCCAGGTGATCAACTCGAGCTCAGCATGAAACAGTAGTTTATTTATCTCATTATAAAGCTCATTCCCCTGAAGACGGATCAACTTCTTTTTCCAGATATCCCCGCTATCGACACTATCTTTTGCCTCTAACAATGACAGTGTAAGCTCATTTTTTCCATCTAAAATATCCCAGATATGAGGACTCCAGCCCCTTCCGCTGGGCAGGTCACTGGCATGAAGCACTAAGGTATGTTTAAAAAGTGCTCTGGTATCCGCTTTCACTATCTCTGAGCAAGATATGAGAAAAAGGATATCTCCGCCCCGCTCTACCTCATCAACATAATTGAGCAGAGTAATATCATAGTTGTCTGAATGAGCTAAAGACCACTTTTCTAGATGGGAAAAAATGGGATGTTCAGCATCAGTGCACAGTAATGTAATCTCGGTCATAGGCGGCTTCTTAAAATAACCCCTGGATCTCTTGTAACACTCTTTCTCTCCCCAGTCCGTCACACACACTGAGGTTCGTCTCATGATACTCTTGCCAGTTTTTCAAAATGTCTGCGACAGCGGTTTTAAATGAACGATCAAACACAGATAACTCCACTTTAACTGCTGCTTTTGCCACTTCTAAACTGTTAGCAATATCAGCTTGATTTGGTGCAAGAGGGATGATGATACTCGGAATACCAAGACAAGCACGCTCCCAGGAAGTCGTCCCGGGAGCCCCGATGGCAATACAGTGATGACTCATTAACTCTGCCATATTATCTATAAAATCAAAATGCCTGATCCACTCTTTATTCTGTTCAGAAAACTCACTAACTTGTGAATAATGGGGCGCTTTGGGGTTGAGCAACACGGTGACCTGTAACTGTGAATGGTCAGTAAACTCTGATAGTGCCTGTAACACTTTCATGGTGGCATTAGGTTTATCAACCCCTCCCATAGTCACCAATATTTTAACTGACTGTGACAAGTTTTTACCTTGCTGCCGCAGCTGTTGTCTATAATCTGCAAACAGAGGGTTTAACAGGGCAAAGTCACAACCAGCTAAAATCACACTGTCTGGGTTTATGGCGCGGTAATCGTCTGCGTCACGTAAAAGAGTCTGGTCAATAATAATTTCTGCTCTGTGCTGACGAACCAGATCATCGATGGCAACCAGTTTACAAGAATAATGGCGCTTTACGGTCTCTTCCCATTCACGATTAAGACCATAATGATCGACAATAAGCAGATCTATTTGCTCTATTTGCTCGATAACACTTTCAGCATCTTCTTGCCAGGGAACTTGCAGCCAAGCGGCATAATCTGAGCTGCTTTTGGGTTGTTGCCACACCTTAGGGGCTACAAGCTCGATAACATCAAACCCTTTATTTCGTATAAGCTCAATCAGATCCCCCTGCTGAGGACGACAGGCAAAACGAACGCTATCGCCCCGCTCTCTTAATGCATCGGCAAGCACAAGACAGCGCATAATGTGTCCGCTGCCTATGTGTATGGATGAATCAGCCCGAAATACAATCCTCATTGGCTCACCTACAGGATACGAAATAACAATTCGGCAAGTTCCCAGTCTTCTAGCGTGTCTATGTCTTGAACACGTTTTCTGGGCAAAATAATGACTCTGGAATATTCAGCAAAAAAGGGCTTGCCGGAAAGAAATGCTGCAGCGGTTCCCCAGTAGAACTGACCGGCATCATGGTAAGCTTCCTCTAAGTCCTGCGAGCGGGTATTGGCATACTGAGGATAAAACATGCGAACGCCCCCGTCTTTATCCAGGGTGATTGCACGCTGTATCGGAGAGGGATAGCTTGTGGCACTAAACGCATACTCCACTCCCGGCGCAGAAACATCGGCTAAACCTTGCTGAAGATATTCAGGCAAAATAAAAGGCGCCGTAGCATAAATGCAGCAAATCTTATCTACAGGCCAGCGTTGCGCTTTACACCAACTCACCGCATGCTGAATCACATCGACTGTGGTGGCGAAGTCATCGGCAATGTCAGCGGGCCTCATAAATGGCGCTTCGGCGCCATACTCTTTTGCAACCTTGGCAATCTTTTCATCATCGGTCGAAACGATGACACGGTCGAAGCAACCACTCTTAAGCGCGGCCTCGATAGAGTAAGCTATGATAGGTTTACCATTGAAAGGCTTTATATTCTTTCCCGGTATCCTCTTACTGCCTCCTCTGGCTGGAATAATGGCAATATTCATCCGATTAACCCTCTCAGTGTCTCTATGATGAAACACAGCTCCTCTTCCGTTAAATCGGGATAAAGCGGCAGAGTTAAACAGTGTCTATAGAAATATTCGGCTTCGGGAAAATCCTGTTCGGCAAAACCCAGCTTTAGATAGTAGGGCTGGAGATGAACCGGAATGTAATGGACATGAACCCAGATCCCTGCGGCTCTCATCGCATCAAAAATGGCTTTTCGGTCAAGTTCATCCGGTAACAAGATGATCATCAGATGGTACGCGCTATGACTCTCTTTCAGCGGCGTAACACTCTTTAGCCTAAGCGCTTCGAATGCGTCGAGGTAACGAGCTACGATAGTATTGCGCCGGGCGATGAAGCTGTCTAAACGTTTGATTTGACTGTTACCTAAAGCGGCCTGTAACTCTGTCATACGGTAGTTAAAGCCCAGGGTATGCTGCTCGTAATACCAGTCCCCTTCATCGGGTCTCAGCATCACCTCCGGCTCTTTTGTAATGCCGTGGCTACGCAGTTGCGCCATAGACTTGGCCAACGAAGCATTATTAGTCGTTGCAACGCCGCCCTCTGCGGTAGTGATAATCTTCACCGGGTGAAAACTAAATACCGTAATGTCGCTGTACTGACATGCGCCAATCGAGGTGCCTAGATGGCTACCGCCGATACCATGGGAGGCATCTTCAATCACCTTAACCCCATAGGTTTTAGCCAACTGCCCTATGGCTTTCATATCACAACTGTGACCCGCCATATGAACAGGGATGATCACTTTAGGCAGGCAGTTATCGGCCTGCGCCTGCTTTAGCTTTCTCTCCAGCGCCTTGGGGCACATATTCCCCGTCAATCTGTTCACATCGACAAAATCAATCGAGGCTCCGCAGTAGAGCGCACAATTGGCCGATGCGACAAAAGTTATCGGGCTGGTCCAGACGCAATCCCCTTGCCCAACGTCTAACGCCAGACAGGCCAAATGCAACACTGAGGTCGCACTATTTGCCGCTACTGCATATTTAGCCGAGGTAACGCCGCAGATACTCTTCTCAAACAGGGGGACCTGAGGTCCCTGAGTCAAGAAATCTGATTTCAATACCGCATTGACTGCTTCAACATCATCAACCGAGATATTTTGACGCCCATAGGGGATCATTAATCTTTCCCTTCATCAAGCTGCTTTATCTGCTCAATCGACAGGAAATCAGTGTTATTTCCCGAGTGATATTCGAACCCCATTGGCACTATATCGCCTTTCTCACCGAGTAGATTTTTCGAATAATCGATATCTTTACCAAAGAAGGTGATACTGGGTGTAATGACAAAATGATCATCAAACTCTATCGTATGATGTGAGTCATCACCCGGACACATGATCTCATGGAGTTTTTCACCGGGTCTTATTCCGACGATCTCATGCTTCAACCCGGGACCACACGCTTCGGCAAGGTCTGTAATACGAACCGAAGGAATTTTGGGAACAAAAATCTCGCCGCCCTGCATCCTGGCAAAGTTCTTTAACACAAAGTCGACACCATCTTGCAGGGAGATCCAAAAACGCGTCATATCCGGATGCGTGATAGGTAACGAGGTCGCTCCATCATCGATAAGCCCCTTAAAAAAGGGGACGACCGAGCCACGAGAGCCGACAACATTACCGTATCTTACCGCTGAAAACCGGGTTGTCCCCTCACCGACCATGTTATTGGCGGCAACAAACAACTTATCAGAGGCAAGCTTAGTCGCACCGTATAAGTTGATAGGATTAGCAGCCTTGTCGGTCGATAATGCGATAACACGCTTAACCTTGTTGGCGATGGCCGCTTTGATGACATTCTCGGCGCCATAGATATTGGTCTTGATGCATTCCATAGGATTGTATTCAGCCGCGGGAACCTGTTTAATCGCCGCCGCATGGATCACATAATCGACATCCCTGAATGCCTGCATCATTCGATCACCATCACGAACATCACCGAGAAAGTAGCGCATACAAGGTGCATTAAACACCTGCTGCATCTCAAATTGCTTGAGTTCATCGCGGGACAGAATGATCAAACGTTTTGGCTTATAGCGTTCTAGAATGGTTTTGGTATATTTATGGCCAAAGGAACCAGTGCCGCCTGTGATTAAGATTGATTTATTATCAAACATGAGTTCTCCAACCTGTTTAGTCAGTGCCGTCACTCTAATTCACTCTTTTAAATCAGATTGCGCACCATACGTATTGTTAAAAATGCAAACTTTAAGCCAACAAGACCCGCCACTCATCCTGACGGGTTATTAATCACTCCAATTACAGAAGCCCAAACAGCGATGGTTAGCCTAAACAGAACATATTTTTCTATTCCAGTTAGCTTAACCACAGCATAGTAATAAGTATATAAATATCCAGATTTATTCAATATTTTGTTATTTACCTCCCTAAAGTTAATCTCTCTTATGGATAAATTTCTCTAAAAATAAATTTTTGTTCTGCCTTCTATTCAATAATTATTTGGCTTACTCTTTGCTTAGACTGGGTAGTGATCCGGATATATGTGGACTATGGAGCAGCTAATGTATCCGTTTAAAGGGTTAATCCCCTGTTGCTGACAGAAATTTGACGACTCTGTAAACCATAAAACAACTTAATAAGAGGCCGATATGCAAGAGAGTCAATCTACTATTTTAAGCACTGTTGCAGTAAACCCGTTCGGTGAGTATTACCTACCAAGCATCAACCGAACACAATTTGAAAATATTGACTCTAAGACTCAATACAATACCAAGTTCAAAAAAAAGTTTAGCCTCGAAGACACTTTACATGTTGTTATCGGTATGGACTCTGGCTTACTGGCCAATTATGTTCTCGAAATGGGAGTTGCAGAAGGAAGTCGTTTCATTTTCGTAGAGCTCGATGCCGCGCTCAATCTACTACAAATAGAGATACCACAAGAGTTTAAGCAGTCACTGTATATCTGTAACCTATCTGAATTTACTGAACTACTAAAAGATGAAACTAATGAACTGTTTGTCATTAAGGATCGCTGCTCTTTTTATCGTTCATTAGGCGCGGCAGCTAACCATATAGAGGAGTACACACTCCTGTGTAATGATGTTGAAAAAATAATCCAGAATACCTATTTTGATTCTGAAGTTAATTTTTCACAAAAAATATTCATTAAAACGCAGCTTGAAAATATCATCGAGAATCGCCTACCGGCATCGGTATTAAAAGCTCAATTTTCCGGCATGACATGCATCATCGTTGCCGGAGGTCCTTCTCTGGATCAGCACATAGAGTGGATTAAATCTCACTCCGAAAACCTGATCGTCATTGCCGTTTCCCGTATCGCATCTAAATTACACTGTGAAGGGATCACTCCTGATATTATCGTTTCTGTAGATCCCCAAGATCACAGTTTCGAAGTCAACCGAGAGATGATGTCGCTCCATAAAGAAGCACTTTTTGTGCAATCATTCCATGTCTGTCCACGCATGAGTGCTCAGTGGCAGGGAAGAAGCCTCTACCTTGGTAACCGGATTCCTTGGGATAAGAGCTTAGATGAGAAGAATGTTGAATCTGTCGGACCTACGGTAACAAACAGTGCTGTCAATTTAGCGCTTAGTATGGGGTTTTCACAGCTATTACTGTGCGGTGTAGATCTATGCTACTCAAGAGATGGATTTACCCATGCAAAAGGCACCTTAGAAGCAAGCTTAGGCCCCAACCTAGGTCAAATTTGCCAATGGGTAGACACCTACGCAGGTGATAAGGCCGAGACTTTAAGGCAACTCTTATGTGCTATAGAATCACTTGAAAATCAAGTTGCCGCCTTCCCTAATCGAACCTTCATTAACCTTTCCCTAAGTGCAGCCGTAGTCAAGGGGGTAAGCTATCAAGCAACCCGTGATATTCAACTTCAAGCCATACCTGCAGACAAGCGTCAGTTACTCCAAAGTATTGGGCGTATTGAATCCGAACAGGAAAGAGTTGAGGAAATTAAGGGCTGGGTTAATGAGTTGGAAGAGAAAGCCAAATCTATGGCAGAAATCACCAATCTTTCATCGAGTGCGATCAAATATAGTCAGCAAATGGCAGAGCTGGATGTTACCCCCCAGCAGTTAACATCGCTGTCTGAAAAAATTGAAACAATTGAGCAAGAATTAAATGCTAGTTACCACTCATTGAGTCAGTTGATTAAATTTTACGGTTATTATGAGTTCACAAAATTTTTAACGACTAAGGAGTCTGATAGCTGGTCTCAGGAACAACTCAATGAGATGACCTACAGCTACTACGACGCGTTTGAAAAGATATCAAAAACGCTTCAAGATCTGATAAACAGCGCTCTTCAAAGAAGCAAGAGTCGCCTGCTTGAAACCTTTAGCGATAAGGAAATTCCAGAGCTTGCTAAACAGTGGCGAGCCGACAGACAACAGGGACGCGTCAGGATCTGGAAGCAATCTCACCCCGACTATAAGGAACATGTTAAGAGTCATATTGCGCTTATCGAAGAGCTAGAGGCCGAATACCAGGAGCAGCTAAACGACGATAGAGAAGTATATGTAAACGTAGTAAAAAAATCGGCAACTCTTGAGCGGGCCTTTATAAAAATTATGGTACTGGTCAATGCCAAACATCTCACAGGTCTTAAACAGATGGCGACAAGCCTACGGCCAATTGCGAATAACAATGATGAAACTAACCGACTGTATCATCTCGCCTATGGTCACCAACTGTATTTAGAGCAGCGATTTGAGGAAGCGCTGACCTGTATGCTCGATCTGCCTGAAAGTTTAGTCACAGAGCCCGAGCTTAAATTAACTCTCAAGCTATCACTCAAACTGATGAAACTGGATCAAGCCAGTAAGGCCCTGAAAAAAGCGGTCTCATACAGTGATGAATACCTGCCGCAATATGCGAACGTACTCAGACATCAGGGAATGACACAGGAAGCGGTAAATACCTATCTGGATTATCTGGACAAGTACCCGTCAGATTTGATGGTGTGGCTGAAATTCGGCGTATTCATGTTCGATATTGACCAGGTACGAGCCGCTGTCGATGCCTTTAGTCATGTTATTCAATCCGATCCGGATAATCAGGTCGCCCTGAGTTATTTAACCCGTATCGAGACAGAACTTAACGCAAACCAGCAGACATAACCCCCTGTTCAAGAGCAAAGAATATAAAAGGGTTGCTCAAACTAATCATTCACCGAAAGGTGCCCCCTCTCAGAGCTGGCAAGTATCAAAAGTCTTATACCGATTGGTATTACCAGCTCAGTTAAAGCTAACCTATCACTCTTACTCGAATAGTTAATCTCTACGTTTATATAAACGCAACTCTGAATGAAACCCATCTATAGTTTCATAACCAAATGGTAAAACATTAACGGCAACAAGGTCATAATCAGGGAGGTAACGATCGTAATCATCAGATTTGGTTGGTTTTTTAACTCCGACATCTGAGTCTTTTAACGCTATCTCCTTGCCTTCTCTTAAGTTTCTAAGGAGTATGTACTTACTTTCGAGGCGAGCAACCTGCGCTAAGTAATTTTGCACAACATCGGGTTCCATCTCCTGAAATGAGATGAAGTTTACAAAGAGGTCAACCTCACCGGTTAAGTCAGGCAGCTGCCAGGGACAAAGAATGGCTGCGAGGTGATCCTTTCTGAGCGCCTTAATTGATAAGTTAGGACGTGATTTTAATTGAAGATAATCAGCTATCTTATTACTGCCGAAAACCTCTTTTAAATAGTAACTGGAGAAAAGGCAGGTTGGCGGAATATCGACATTAATATAAAAAGTATTATTCCTGTCATCGCTCAACAGTATTTCCCCGAGAGAGCCAAACCCTCCGCCGATTTCGAGTACAGTCTCGACAGGTATATCTTCTATATGCTGTTTGATAAAATTAATACCAAGCAGATAGTTCAAACTTGAACGGCTATATTTCTTCCCCTCAAGCTCAAACTGTTCGACAGGAGAACCAACATCAGACTCGCTAAACTGTTCGGTAAAAGGTGATCGATTTTGCATACTGGACGTGTAGACGCGGTAGTCACTTCGGGCCTGTGCACATCCGGAAAAAAAGTCTACTACCCCCATCTGGGCCTTAGTACTATCGAGCACACTATTACATTGCTCAATTAATTTCTGATAGTCTTGTGGGGCAGTGATCATCCCATTGAATCGATAAGTGGGAACAAAGAAGCCTAGAGTGCTGGGCATAGAGCGAAATGTATCCATGCCAAGAGTCTCAATGTCCTTTTGAAGAAGCTCCGATCCCATCCGCCAAAAGTGCGTCGGCAGATAACAATCATCAGCCTTCTCCATATCCCGAGATATTTCACTCACCAACTTTTTCCACATATCTAAAATCCAGAGTAAATTAACCAGCCAAATTCAAGAACTGAATATGATTGACTTAATAATTGAAAATTCAAGCATCAATAAAGCGATAATTTTTTGGTGATGTTCTTGCTGAACGTATTAACTTTAACGTTTCTTCCGGGCCGACATTGAATAACGCATCAATAATACTTAAGTGAGAGATAAACCTCGGATATAACTGATTATATTCGGGGTGAGTAAATTGGTGATAGAATAGCTCTACCCCCCCTTTTACCAGTTCACCACCTGGCGCATTCTCCTCAAGATAGTTCACTGAACCTATAGGAGATAAATATTCATCGCAGCTTAGTTTTTGACATAGTGAGACCAATCTTTCATCTTTCACACCATGAATATCATCAATTTCAGATGCCAACAAAAGCGGGGTTGAAATCCCCATCAAGGCACATAATTTGGAAATCAATCCAATGTTGAATTTTGATAAACTCACCTCATTTCGGTTATAGAACTCTTCCAGTAAAGGATAAAACTCATCGAAATATATAGATTTACGGTAGTTGGTAAAGATGCTTTTCAAGTGTTTTTTTCGCCAGTGGTGGCCTTGTTTAAATTCAGTTTCGCAAATCAATGTATCTAACCGACCTTTAGGCGTAGATACTGCAACACTCAACATCAGTGCGCCCTGGGCAGACTTGATTCGATTGCGGACATGCCAATCACTTTTCTCAAGTTTCACATTATCCAGAAAAACAAATTTATCAGCCGTATCAATAAGATCAAAATATCCCAACCACGGCAGATAAGTTGGCTGCATTACGCTCAATATCATAGTTCACCTTGATGAGAAAGGGTCATAGTGAACTCATAGGGAAAGCCATTAGGCTTAGTAAGATAATCATGTTTTAAATTGACGAAAGCGGTAAGGTTCTTTTTACAGTAATCAAAAAGATAAACTGGACTGATATAAAAGAGGTGTTCATCTTTATATTCGACATAATCAGACAATGCATTGAACCTAACGGACTTTTCCGCTTTAGGCATACATTTACTCAAACAGCTTGATATAAACTCCAGATTGTTTTCTATCTTATTATTGAAAATACCACTAATTAAAACATGGTCAAAACCACTGGGAATTTCATCAGCTAATATATTCAACTCTAAAAAATCTGCCATGTCATCATTGGCATACTTCTGTTTTGCCAAAGTAATAAAATCTGGAACGAAGTCACAACCTAAGTATCTTCCGGTGAAACCATTTTCACGTAGAAAAGGTAGCATATCAGCTAAACCACATCCAAGATCGATAATACTGCTATTTTTTGCCAGTCCCTGGCTCAAAATTGAAAATCTCACCCTTTGGGAATCTGTGTCGGGATACTGAACAGATTCAACAGAATCGCCAGACTTTGCAAAAAGGTTTTGGTAGTGTGCCTTGAGATCATCAATCATTACTCATCCCTACAAAACAGTATTGAAACACTTAAAAACATTGAAAACAGACCTTTAAATCAAGTTATTCGTTAACAATAAGTTGAGAAACTCTATTTGTCGAATCACGGTCATATTCAGAACTCATAGCCAATTTTTGTAGCCTCAAGTTTTCAGGCTCAAAAAACTTTCTTAACCTGTCACATAATGAGTTGTCATCAATTGCATCAGCCAGCCCCAAATCAAAGCTAAGATGATACTTAGCTAAAATATTAGTATCCTGCTGTTGTCCATCATTTTGTGATATTGCGGCATTGGGTAGCAGACAAAAACCTGATTCGTACTTGCTCAACCCTCCACCACAAATCAGAGCATCTGCTTGGGAATATAGTAAGGTCATATCTTTAACAAAAGATTTTTTCAATAACGTATTATTCTTCATAACATTGTTACTATTATCATCAGATAACCAAACTATTTTCTTATCGACAAAAATTTTATCTAAACAAGCTAATATCTTAGATGCGCTCGTTCCTACATCGGAACCACCAATAAAAAGCAAAATAGTATGAATATCATCCACTTTATCTACTCGTTTTAACCTTTCATCCCGCAGTTCACGAAATGTACTTTTAAATGGGAAGTATTTCAGCCCTAATGCTTTATTGTCACCATTAGAATCTCTGACTTCTGATTCAAAACGAAAATTTACAATCATATCTACACATGAAAATGCAAACTGGTCGAAGTCATCGATGACGACAATTCGACACCCATAGGATTTATGGTTAAAAAGTTCACTTTTCTTAATGTTGTAATCATCTACAACCAAAACGGTACCGTGATCGAGTCCAATAGACGACGTAGAATTTACGCACAAAAAACCACTATCCATAATCGAATTTTTAGCAAATGATAAATACTCTCCACAAAAATAAATTTGAGATAATGGAGCAATTTCAATTATTTCAAGCGCAATATTCAGACACCGGGAAACATGTCCAAACCCGGTAGACTTGTTCGATGAACATAAAAAAACAACTTTACTTAGCATAAACTGTTTCCCAAAAGCGCCTAACAACATACATGTTAACATGCATAAGCACTACAGCCTCAGCAGCACTTATGCTCCTGGTAACTTTATCAAAAACTCAACCAAACCCAGCATGGCTAGTCAGATAGCTCTCGATTGATGCGGTAGAGCATCTCTGCTCGTAACCAGTCATCAGGTGTATCTATATCCTGTACATGATGACTTGGCATTATATAAGGTATGGATAGTTTGGAAAAAACGATTGAATCATCAAGAAAAGCATCTGTTCTCCCCCAATAAAACTGCCCTACATCATGGTAAGCAGCTTCCAGATCCTGAGAACGGCTGTTGAGGTATTCTTCTTGAAACATTGCCACCTCACCCGGTGGTGATATCTTCAATGCTCTTTGGATAGGCGAGGGATACTCGGTAACCCCAAAACAAAACGCTTTATCTGGATTTTCATTCAACAAACGAAAACTTTGTTGTATTGTTTCCGGCAGTAAAAACGGAGCCGTCGCATAAATGATACAGGTAAAATCAGGTTTCTCTTCGTTATCTGTTATCCAATTCAAAGCATGAGATATCACAGCAAGAGTAGTGGAGTGATCATCGGCTAAATGCTTGGGTCTGACAAAGGGGACCTGAGCACCATATTGCCGAGCAATATCTGCTATCTCCTCATCATCCGTCGAAACAATTACTTTATCGAAACAGCCGCTGGATATCGCGGCCTCAATAGAGTAAGCAATTATTGGTTTACCGTGAAAGAGCTTAATATTTTTTCGAGGGATACGCTTACTCCCTCCCCTGGCGGGAATAATTGCGACATTCATAACGAAAGCCCGTTTAACATTTCACTGATTTTATCTTGCAGACCATATAAACTCATTCATTTTTTCCTTCGTTCGGTAACCTAATCTGCTCGACAGTTAAGAAGTGGCTATGAGACCCGAACACATAATCTCTCCCCTTGAATGCCTGTATCATTCATTCTCCCCCATTTATTATGAGCCATTACTCCCATCCATTCGATTAAAAACACCGAGTAAGACAAGCAATCCATAAGAAGCAAATTTTGAGCCAGACTAGCACATTCAAACTACCTTCATTAATAGACCACTTCAATAACCGTAAATATTGCTAAATTGCGACAACCTAAAAAACAGACTAGCTATAAACTTATAAATTTAAATGACTTTTACATTGTCCGACGATCTTCCTGACAAATTGTTTAGCCATTATTTTTAAAACTCTTCATAACCTATTTTATTCAAGAATATTTTGGCTTACTCTTTGCTTCTATCTAGCGAATGAAATAGCTTCTCAGCCAAATCATATCTATCCAGTCAAAAAAATGACCATTATCATCACTAATACACGTAAGTTGAGGCCAACATGCAAGAGCAAAGCACGAACATCATCAATACTTTTGCGATAAGTCAATTTGACGAGTATTACCTGCAGAGTATTAACCGGAATCAATTTGAGCACCTAAACTCAAAGACTCAATATGACGCGATGTTCAAGCAAGATTTCAGTCAAAAAGATACCTTGCACCTGATTGTAGGTATGGACTCGGGGCTGCTCGCAAACTACGTGATGGATATGGAACTCCCAGCCGGTAGCCGTTATATTTTTATCGAACTTGATGCTGTACTTAACTTATTAAAAATCGATCTTCCACAAAAAGTACAACATGACATTAAAATATGCAGTCCAACTCAGTTCGATGAGCTTATTACCGATAGAACGCTTGCTCTGTATATAATGAAAGGCAACTATAAGCTGCACCACTCAATAGGTGCTGCATCGAACCACCTGGAAGCATACACTCTACTTGGGATTAACCTTGAACAGTTAATACAACAGACTCTTTTCAATTATCAAATCATCGCCACTCAGAAAGCATTTGTTAAGACACAGCTGGAAAATATCAGCGAAAATCGCCTCCCTGCATCCATACTAAAAGATCGGTTTAAAGATATGAGCTGCATCATTATTGCTGGAGGTCCGTCACTCAATGAACATATAGATTGGATCAAGTCTCAATCGAAAAACTTAATTATCATTGCTATCTCCCGGGTTGCATCTCTCTTATATGATCAGGGAGTGACTCCGGACATTATCGTTTCCGTCGATCCCCAAGACTTTAGTTTCGAACTCAATAGCGAGATGATGGCACTGCACAAAGCCTCCCTCTTAGTTCAATCTTATCACCTCTGCCCCCGTATGAGTGCTCAGTGGCAAGGAAGACGCTTATACCTAGGCAAACGATTACCTTGGGCAACTCCAATAGACATAGGAAATATTGAATCTATCGGTCCTACGGTGACCAATAGCGCGGTTCACTTAGCGATAGAAATGGGGTTTTCCAGGCTATTACTCTGCGGGGTAGACTTTTGTCACTCTAAAAGTGGATTCACCCATGCTCAAGGAACGATAGAATCAAACCTCGGTCCTAATTTAGGCCAAATTTGTGAGTGGGTTGACACCTATTCTGGTGAGCAGGCAGAAACACTTTTCCAGCTTCTAGACGCCATTGAATCACTACAGGATGAGGTAAAACAGTACCCTGAACGTACAGTTATCAACCTTGCTAAGAATGCCGCAGTGGTTGAAGGGATAAGCTATCAAACAGCAAGTAACATTCAACTGGAACCCATACCCAACGAAAAATTTCAGGTATTACGAGAGGTGGCTCAACCTGAAGAAAACAAGGACATTGAAAAAGATGTTCGCTTTAATATTAAAGAGTTAACAAAAAAAATTGAAGCGATGCAAGAGATCGTTAACTTATCAATCAAAGCCATCCAATATAATACGAAGGTGATCAAGCTCACAGGTGATAAAAAATCGATAATTAGTCTCTCCAATAAAATTGAAGACATTGAGCAAACATTCAATAAGAAATACCACTCTGAATGTCATTGGGTAAAGGTTTACGGTTATTCTGAGTTCGCTCAGTTTTTGACCACGAAAGACTCTAACTCCTTGTCCCAGGAACAGTTGAATGAAAGGACATCTGATTATTATCAGGCTTTCAAAAAAATATCATCACAACTATTGTCACTGCTTACCTCAACACTTGAACGATGTGAAAGTCGCCTTCTGGAGCTAAGGCAAGATATTGATATAAAAAAACTTGCTGCACAATGGCGCAAAGATAATCAACAAGGCCGAGTAAGAATTTGGCGGCAGGCTCACCCCGATGTTATCGAACGTTCTGATAGAGCGAGTATTGAGATCATCAATGAGTTAGAGGTCGAATATCAGAAGCAATTAGATGGTGACCGTAAGGATTATGTCGATTCAGTTAAGGAGACATCGACATTAGAACGTGCCTTCATAAAAATCATGGGGCTGGTAAATTCGAGGCACCACACGGGCCTTAAACAGATGGCGACATGCTTACGGCCTATAGCGATGAACGATGACGAAACCAATCGTTTATATCATCTGAGCTATGGACACCAACTGCATTTAGAAGAGCGCTATGAAGAAGCGCTGGCCTGTATGCTCGAATTACCTGAACGCTTGATCACTGAGCCAGAAACTAAGCTCATTATTCAGTTGTCACTAAAACTGACGAAGCTAGAACATGCAAGTCGAGCCCTGAAAAAGGCAACATCATACAGTGATGAATACCTGCCGCGTTATGCCAACGTTCTCAGACTTCAAGGGCAGACACAGGAAGCTGTTAATACTTATCTGGATTATTTAGATAAGTACCCTTCAGACTTAATGGTGTGGCTAAAATTCGGAAGTTTCATGTTCGATATTGACCAGATACGAGCCGCTGTCGATGCCTTTAGTCATGTTATTCAATCCGATCCGGATAATCAGGTCGCCCTGAGTTATTTAACCCGTATCGAGACAGAAATTAACGCGAGTCAAGACAGATAAACTGACATCTATTTCCCTAAGCCACGGCTAACCAGTATAATGCCGATTAATTAAGAATTAATCGGCATTTTCAACCGCTGCTTCAAAGTTATTTCCGGAGACCCCGCTTGTCACATACTTATATCCCTTTAGAACAATACAAACGTAAATGGATCTTTAACCATAAAGATCTCCCTGTGACCGACGAAGATAAGGCGCAGATAAAACCATTGGATCAAAAGGGTTCGATGGAAGTATGGAAGAAGTGGGTAAGCAATCGTAGTAACCATTCAGAACAGTTTACTAAGGGTGATTGGCCCGCTAAAGGTGATGTGTGGGGCGAGCCCGATGATTGGCAGTCAGCCTGGGATAGCGAAGATCCTGCGCTACCGGAGATGTTTGCCGAGTTCTTTGACTGGAAAGACGACACAAGCGTCTACTTCTGTTACGAGAAATATCAGGTGATCGAGACTCGCTGGGACGTATTCGTTCGTAACTGGAAGTGTTTCCTCTTCTTCGATGATGGTCCACTGCTTATTTCACCAAAACAGAAGCAAGCCGCTTTCATTCATCAAGATGGTCAGTACCAATTAGGTCAGCGAGGCTAGCTCGTAGCCAGCAATGCAAGGCTGAATCTAAGGTTACCTGTGTGTTCGCAAGCTCACTACCATTAAATCTGGATTCCGGCCAACAAGATTGCCGGAATGACAGAGCTCGTAGCTCTTAGCTCGTAGCTCGTAGCTCGTAGCTCGTAGCTCGTAGCTCGTAGCTCGTAGCTCGTAGCTCGTAGCTCGTAGCTCGTAGCTCGTAGCTCGTAGCTCGTAGCTCGTC
>Ga0070725_10000617_pt1 | contig 23486 bp, 22 predicted proteins | sample tdDd002_FD_69781 | JGI IMG/M metagenome (GOLD analysis project Ga0070725, IMG submission 69781) | Marine sediment microbial communities from the Atlantic coast under amendment with organic carbon and nitrate - tdDd00.2 | ecosystem: Environmental > Aquatic > Marine > Coastal > Sediment | place... | reverse complement strand
TGCCGTTCGTAACCATGTTCGGTCTGATTTTACCCGGTTTGATCGGGGGCTCGGTCATCATCGAATCCATCTTTTCCTGGCCCGGTATGGGCCGCATGGCCTATGAAGCGATTCTGGCCAGGGATTACCCGATTATCCTGACGGTTAATTTTGTTTCAGCCGTATTGGTGCTGGCCGGCACCTTTATATCGGACCTTCTTTACCTAATTGTCGATCCGAGGATACGCCTGTAATGACTCTCAATGAAACAACGGTTACCAAAGATTTCCATGTGGAGGAACCCCTGGCCCCGAAGCAGACGAGGTTGGAGGAATTCTGGCTTCTGTTCGGACAAAACCGGCTTGCCATTATGGGGCTGCTCATTTTTATCCTATTCTTCTGCTGCGCAATCGCGGGTCTTTTCCTGACCTCAGGATCCAAGCCCATTTTCGATCCATCTTTGATCCGCCTCGAGGAAAAGCTGCGACCCCCTTTTTCAAAACCCAATCTCGACTTACTGGAACCAAACCAGGTTCCAACCTTGAATTTCTATCTGATGGGAACCGATGATCTGGGAAGAGATGTTTTTGCGAGAATGCTTCAAGGGGCATGGGTTTCGCTGACCGTCGGTTTTGTCGCCGTCGGAATATCGGTACTCATCGGGATCTTCATGGGCGGAATTGCTGGCTACTTCGGACAACATTACATTAAAATAGACCACATTCTATGGACGTTATTTTTGGTTTCAGGAACAGGACTGGTACTTCTCGATGTTACCCTCTCCGGCGCAGCGCTTTTATTGCTCTGCCTGGCATACATCGTTTATGTTGTCTTGACCCGGCACAGATCCAGGAAAAAAGCACATTCATCATGGCGGGCAATGCTCCACACCAATGCGGTCTCCGTGGACACCCTGATCATGAGAATCGTGGATATTATGCTCTGCTTTCCGAGCTTTTTTCTGATTTTAACGGTGGTGGCGATTCTCCCTGCAAGCATCTACAATATTATGATCGTCATCGGATTGACCAGCTGGATGGGGACGACGAGATTTGTCCGCGCTGAATTTCTCTCCCTGAGGGAACAGGACTTCGTGGCGGCGGCAAAGGCGCTGGGCATCGGCAATTTCAGGATCATCTTTCGGCACATGATGCCCAATGCGGTCGCGCCGGTGCTGGTCTCTGCCACCATCGGTATCGCTTCCGCCATTTTGACAGAGGCCGGCTTGAGTTTTCTCGGGTTCGGAGTACCCCCGCCCAATGCCACCTGGGGCAATATCCTTTCCGGCGGCAAAAATTTCATTTTCGATGCCCCTTGGCTGACCTTTATCCCGGGGATCACCATATTGATCGTCGTGCTCTCTTTTAACCTTTTTGGTGAAGGTCTCAGGGATGCACTGAACCCGAAACTCAGAGAAAGACACTAAACGATCGATGGAAAATCGAAGATTGACACATGACCCAGGACAAGCAACCCATGGCAGATGATAACAGACTGATTTCCGTACAAGATTTAAAAGTATATTTTCGAAGCGGCCATGCATGTGCCCGTGCCGTGGACGGGGTCAGTTTCGAGGTCCGGAAAAAAGAGACGGTTTGTATTGTGGGTGAATCCGGATGCGGAAAAACAGTCTCTGCCCTCAGCATCCTGGGCCTGGTTACCACGCCGCCCGGAGAAATCATCGACGGCCGAATCGTGTTCGCAGGACAAAATCTGTTGGAACTCAGCGAAAAAGAGATGCAAAAGATCCGGGGAAACCATATTGCCATGGTTTTTCAAGAACCTCTGACATCGCTGAATCCGGTCTTTACCATCGGAGACCAGATCTCGGAAGCCGTCCGTATCCATAAAAAGATCGGGGCCGAATCCCTTCGTGAAAAATGTATTCGGCTCTTGAAGGACGTAGGAATTCCCGCTCCCGAACAACGACTTGAAGACTATCCCCATCAGCTCAGCGGCGGTCAGAGACAACGGGTAATGATCGCAATGGCGCTGGCGTGTGACCCGGATCTGATCATTGCAGATGAGCCGACCACCGCCCTTGACGTCACGGTCCAGGCGCAGATTCTCGAGCTTTTCGGGGCCATTCAGAAAAAACAGTCCATGTCGATTCTATATATTACTCATGATCTCGGCGTCGTGGCCGCCATTGCCGATCGGGTTTATGTCATGTATGCCGGCATGATTGCGGAGCAGGGGAATACGGAACAAATCTTTCGTAATGCCCGGCATCCGTATACTCAGGGACTCCTTGCATCGCTTCCCAGCCTTTCGAAACGGGGCAAAAGACTTTACAGCATCCCCGGCTCGGTACCAAACCCGGCGTATAAGCCGGCGGGGTGCCCCTTTCATCCGAGGTGTCCCCATAAAGCGCCGAGCTGCTCTACAGAATATCCTAAAATGTGCGATTACGGCCAGGGGCATCTGGCCCGCTGTCCGATACTGTTTCAAGATAAGGGTCATCATACTTAGATGAATTCAAAAAATAGAAATAATCACATCATTCTTTGCGTTAAAGATTTGAAAAAATATTTTCCCATACGCAGAGGTTTTTTGCAGAAAATCTCCGGGTGGGTGAAAGCTGTGGACGGCGTCAGCTTTGAAATCGAACGGGGAAAAACCATGGGCCTGGTGGGTGAAAGCGGCTGTGGAAAAACAACCGTCGCCCGACTGATTCTGAAGCTTTTGGCCCTTGATCAAGGAAAAATTATTTACCAGGGACTCGATATCAGTGGATTTTCCGAAAAAGAGATGAGACCCCACCGGAAAGAAATGCAGATTGTTTTCCAGGACCCCTTCGGATCGCTGAATCCCCGAATGACCGTTGGCCAGTCTGTGGAAGAGGGGTTGCGAATTCTTGGCATCAAAAGCCACACGATGCGCAAAGCCCGCCTTGAAAAACTCATGGAAATGGTGGGCATGTCCCCGGACAGCACCGATCGGTATCCCCATGAATTCAGCGGGGGCCAGCGCCAGCGTATCGGCATTGCCCGAGCCTTGAGCGTAGAGCCGTCCTTCATCATATGCGATGAACCCATATCGGCCCTGGACGTCTCTATCCAGGCTCAGATCATTAACCTTTTAAAGGACTTGCAGGATCAACTGGGGTTAAGTTATCTTTTCATCTCCCATGACCTTAATGTGGTGGGCTATCTGTGCAACACCATCGCTGTGATGTACATGGGACAGGTCATGGAGTATGCATCTGCTGAAGAAATTTTTGACAACCCGCACCATCCCTATACCCGGTCATTGCTCGCTGCGATTCCCGATTCCGGGCCGGGAAAAAAATTGGAGCCTACGCTTATAAAAGAGGATGCTTTCGATTCCTCGGCGGCGCTCCAAGGATGTAAATACCGGTCTATGTGTTCCATTGAAGCGCCCCGCTGCCGGAAAGAGCAGGTCCTTTTCGAAAAAATTGGGGAAGGACATTTTGCCAGATGCTGGAAAGCAATGAAAAAATGAAGCGCCCCGCCGAAAGGGAGCAGGGTATAAAAAACCAGATCTCCCGAGTGCTTGTGGGCCAAGTTGTTATATAACGCCAACTGGATATAATTTTTGCTGTCACAAGGAGGATCAATCGTGGAACCTGTATTGCTGGAAAAAGACGGACCCATCGCATGGCTTACATTAAATCGTCCGGAAAAGCGGAATGCACTCTCTCTGGAATTAATGGGCGACATGCTCCATAAACTTAACACGGTCGTACAGGATCAGGATGTCCGGGTGGTGGTCATAAAAGGAAACGGTCCGGCGTTCTGCGCAGGGCATGATCTTGGAGAAATGGTGGGTACCGATTTGGATATCCAGCATTTTAACCATTTGTTTTCGGTATGCGCTCAAATGATGCAAAGGCTTCAAAAACTGCCCCAGCCGGTTATTGCTCAGGTTCACGGCATTGCAACGGCAGCAGGGTGTCAGCTGGTTGCGGCCTGCGATCTGGCCATTGCAGAAACCGGAACTCAATTTGCCACACCGGGGGTCAAAATAGGCCTTTTCTGTACCACCCCGGCAGTACCGCTGGTTCGGATTATCGGAAAACGAAGAGCCCTAGAAATGCTGTTGACAGGGCGTTTTATCTCGGCCGAGGACGCCGAAAAGTACGGGCTGATCAACAGGATCGTCCCCCCGGAGAACCTCACCGAAAAGACCCGAAGTCTAGCAATGGAAATCGCTCAATACAGCCGGTACACGCTCGCTTTTGGAAAAGACACTTTTTACAAGCAGGTCGATCTCGATATGAGATCTGCTTACGATTATGCAACCCATGCAATTGCCATAAACTGCGTTGATGAAGATGCCCAGGAGGGTATGCTGGCGTTTCTTGAAAAGCGGAAGGCCAAGTGGAAAAATCGGCATGAATAAAGGGAGCCGGCAAACACCGGCTCCCTCTGATCTAATAGAATAGAAAAAAACTTTAGCGTTTTGAGAACTGGAACCGGGCCCGTGCACCCTTCTGACCGTATTTCTTTCTCTCTTTAACCCTTGGATCACGTCGAACAAACCCTGCTCTTTTCAACACCAGCCTTAAATCAGGATTGGCCAGTATCAGCGCCTTGGTGATGCCGTGCCGAATTGCGCCGGCCTGTCCTGAAAAACCACCACCGGCAACTTTGGCTTTTACATCAAATGACCCGAGCATCTTCGTCAGAAGCAGTGGCTGCTTAATCGTTGTTTTTACCGACTCGACCTTAAAATAATCATCCATCGGCAGGTCATTCACGGTGATATCACCGCCTCCGGGTTTTAACCAGGTCCTGGCTACGGCATTTTTCCGTTTGCCAGTTGCATAATAGACGTTTTCCTTCTCCATACTATTCCCCATAATTAAGAACATTTATTTTTATAGGTTAAATTTCGAAAATTTCAGGCTGCTGGGCCTCATGCGGGTGCTCATCGGACGAATATACTTTTAATTTTTTAAAAAGTTTTCTTCCCAGTCTATTCTTTGGCAGCATTCCCTTAACGGCAAAACGAATCAAATCTTCAGGTTTTTTTTCCATCAGTTTCTTGGCCGTAATGGTCTTCAGTCCGCCAATGTAACCGCTGTGCCGGTAATAGTTTTTTTGATCCCATTTTCTCCCGGTCAGCACAACCTTCTCCGCATTGACAACAATCACCCAGTCTCCGGTATCGGCATGTGGGGTAAAAAGGGGATTGTGCTTTCCCCGCAACCGGGCGGCCACAGAACTGGCAAGTCTTCCCAAAACCGCACCTTCGGCATCAACAAGACTCCATTTGCCTGGGTTGTCCTCATTTTTTGCACTATATGTATATTTTTTCACTGGATTTTCTCCTTCAAATAAAAAACCTCAAATATTTAAATAAAATTCGTCCCTATGTCAAGGGAAAAATTCAAACGGAGTCAATAATTGACACTAAATATGATTTCTAATATAAACGAATTATTAAATCGCCTGGCAATTTTATATGTTGTCCGCTTTCAGCGGAATTCGAAAATCACTCACCGTAAGATATTGAAATGGTTTGCAGGCAAAGTCAAATGGAAAATTTGGAAACCGAAGTAAAATTCTATTTGCCGGATGTGAATCCGATTCGCCGCCGGATCATGGAGCTTGGTGCCGATTTCAAGGGTCGCGCCTTTGAGACCAACCTGCGGTTTGAAGATGCTGATAACCGCCTGTTTCAAGAAAAATCCCTCCTGAGACTGCGAAAGGATATCAAAACCACCCTGACGTTTAAATCGGAGCCGCCTTTCAAAGACGATCAATTTAAAACATTAAGGGAGATCGAAGTCGAAGTTTCCGACTTTGCCGCCATGAAAAAAATTCTGGAATCTTTAGGGTTTCATAAAGAACAGGTCTACGAAAAATGGCGTGAAACCTTTGTGTTACGCGATACGCACTTCTGTCTTGACACCATGCCCTACGGTGACTTTCTCGAAATCGAAGGCCCTAAAATATATATCAAAGAACTGGCATCCCGAATCGGCCTCGAGTGGCACAAAAGAATACTTCTGAATTATCTTGCCATATTTGGTGTTATACGCAAGCAATTGAATCTGGGGTTTTCTGATGTCACATTCGAAAACTTTAAAAATATTCGATTCGACCTTGCCGAACATCCCGGTCTGCTTGATGTCGATGCTCGATAGTTCATTACCCATTTAACCCATTGCGATCTCGGACGATTTAAACCTGGACCCTACCATGCTTTCTGTTTTGACATTAAACCTTCGTTTCGGCCTGGCTGACGACGGCCCCAACAGCTGGCAATACCGGAAGAGATGCTTTCCTGCTTTTTTTGAAAAATATCGTGCGGATTTCATGGGTTTCCAGGAAGCAAATGATTTTCAGATCGATTTTATTCATAAAATTCTGGCTGAACATCATTATATCGGCCGGCGAAGCCCTTCTCCGGATTTCTGGCAAAACAATGTTATCTTTTATAAAAATACCTGGACCTGTACGTATCGTGAACATTTTTTCTTGAGCCCAACACCTACGGTGCCAAGCCGTTACCGGAAAAGCCTCTGGCCGAGACAGTGCACCATCGGCATGTTCAAAAATTCCCGCCGCCAGCTTATCTGTGTCAATACACACTTGGACTTCGACGTTTCGGTCCAGACCCGAAGCGCCAAACTGATTCTCCAACGGCTATCGCATCTCCCCAACAACATCCCTGTAATTCTCATTGGAGACTTTAACACCACGCCATTTAGCCCCTGTTATAACATTTTCACCGGACAGGATCAGAAATCAGCGGCCAAAGAGTGCTATTTTAAAAACGCATTTGAAAAACCTTTTCCGGGAACCCATCATGGATTCACAGGGGTTACCAACGGAGATCATATCGACTGGGTTCTGTATCAGGGCAACATCGTGATAAAAAACAGCACGGTAATTCAGGATGCATTTGACGGCCGATACGTGTCAGATCATTTTCCCCTCTATGCAAGGTTCAATTGGGAGGTTCATCCGCGACGGCCGTTTTAAATTAATGAATCAATCGGCGTGTATTCCAGGCCGAAAGCATCTGCAACGGCTTTGTAGGTAACTTTTCCTTTGACGACATTGGCCCCGAGTTTGATTTCCGGGTTTTCCTGGATGGCCCGCTTCCAACCCTTGTTGGCAATCTCCACGGCATACGGCAAGGTCGCATTGGTCAAGGCCATGGTGGATGTTTTGGCCACCCCCCCGGGCATGTTGGCCACGCAGTAATGGACGATCCCGGCAACGGTAAAGATCGGATCCGAGTGGGTGGTCGGCTTGGATGTTTCAAAACATCCGCCTTGGTCGATGGCGACATCCACCAACACCGCGCCTTTTTTCATGGTTTTGAGCATGTCCCGGGTCACCAGCTTGGGTGCCTTGGCACCGGTAACCAGCACCGCTCCCACCACCACATCGGCCTTTCTGACAAGCTTTCGTATGGCCGCCGGGCTGGCCATCAGGGGAAAGCAGTTGGCCGGCATCACGTCGCTCAGGTACCGTAACCGTTCCAGGTTCATATCCAGGACGTAAACCTTTGCGCCCAGGCCGCAGGCCATCTTGGCCGCGTTGATCCCGACGACCCCGCCGCCGATGATGACCACCGTACCCGGATCGACCCCCGGCACGCCCCCCAGCAGAACCCCGTGGCCGCCCTGGGCCATTTCCAGATATTTGGCCCCCTGCTGAATGGCCATTCGGCCGGCGACTTCACTCATGGGCGTGAGCAGGGGCAGGGAGCCGTCTGCTTTTTGAATGGTTTCATAAGCAATGTTAACGGCTTTGCTTTTGATCAAAATATGGGTCAACTCCTCGGCAGCCGCCAGATGCAGATACGTAAAAACAATCTGGCCCTCACGGATGAGGTCGTATTCCGGTAATAGGGGCTCTTTTACATGCATCACCATGTCCGCACGCTGGAAAATCTCTTTGGGACTTTCAACGATCTCGGCCCCGGCTTTCTTATAGGCGTCGTCGTCGAAGCCGCTGCCGCTGCCTGCAGCCTTCTCTACCAGAATGGAATGGCCGTTCTGTTTTATGACTTCCACGCCGGCCGGGGTCATGGACACGCGATTTTCCTCTGCTTTGATTTCCTTGAGAATTCCGACAATCATTTTGTTCTCCTTGGGTAAAGAAATGGAATAGACCCTAGTCTGTCGAACAGGGTGTAAAATTTAGATGTTTGAAATCGCCGGGCGCGTTGAATCGGGTACTCCAACTCAACAACGATACCTTAAAAGTCCCCCTTATGGCAACATTCAATTTTTCGACACCAAGATTTTTACGAAGCGTTTGCGCCTGGGCACCGCCGGGTACTCTTCAAGTAATAGCGGTATGAACCTTGCTCTATTTAAACGCTTTCACCGGTTCAGGAGCGGTGTTCCTGGGGCTGATCTTATACCAGGTTTTCCGGACCGTCCCGCTTTCGTCCATTTTTCTGAAATTTATGTTGTAAAGTTTTGTATCAAACCTTAATAAAAAGAATCCCATAATATGACCCTGTCAACAGATGGAAATTGGTCGTTTATTAATGGCTTAAGCCTGCCGGTTTAGGGGGATAATTCGGGTATGTTTTTGTTTCCACGTCTAACTGTTTAAGGAGGTGGGTATGATAAAACGATTTTGCCTCACGTTAATTGTCGTCTTGTGGGTTTTGCCACCTGTGGTTTTGGCGGCCGCAGGGGAAGCACCCATCAGCGATGCCACCCAGGAATGTCTGGATTGCCACAGCGAGTTTCATCCGGGTATCGTTCAGGATTGGAACAACAGCCGGCATTCGAAAATGACACCCCAAAACGCCTTGAAAGCTGATAAACTGAAACGGAGGATGTCCGGTACATCTGTGCCCGAAAGCCTTCAAAACCAAGCTGTCGGATGCGCTGAATGCCATACCCTTAGAGCCGACGCCCATTCCGATACATTCGAGCATAACGGGTATGAAATCCATGTGGTGGTCAGCCCGGATGATTGCGCCACATGTCATGTGACGGAAAGGACCCAGTACGCCAAAAACCTCATGGCGCATGCGTATAAAAACCTGGCGGAGAATCCCCTTTACCAGGACCTGCAACGGACCATTCTGGGCGAAAGCACTGTCGAAGATGGCAAAATTCGTTTCAGCCCGGCCAACGGCCTCACCCGTGCAGAGGCCTGCTTTTACTGCCACGGCACCCGGCTGGAGGTGACCGGATATGAAACCCGGGATACCGATGCCGGAGAACTCGAATTTCCGATCATCAGCGGCTGGCCGAATCAGGGTGTGGGCCGCGTGAACCTTGACGGGAGCCGAGGGGCCTGCACCGCCTGCCACTCCCGGCATCATTTCTCCATGGAGATGGCCCGCAAACCTTATACTTGCAAGGAGTGCCACGCAGGGCCCGATGTGCCGGCTTTCAAGGTATACTCTGCCAGTAAACACGGCAACATTTTTTCTGCCATGAACAGCACCTGGAACTTTACGGCAGTGCCCTGGACCATCGGTAGAGATTTTTCTGCGCCGACCTGTGCCGCGTGTCATATCAGTCTGCTGGTCAATGCCGGCGGAGCGGTGATCAACCCGCGTACCCACCAGATGAACGACCGTCTGGGATGGCGGATTTTCGGCCTTATTTACGCCCATCCTTACCCCAAGGACCCCGACACCTCTAAGATTCGTAACCGTTCCGGGCTGTCGCTGCCCACCGACTTTGACGGCGGATTTGCCAATGATTACCTCATTGACCCCGAAGCACAAAAAATGCGCCAGCAGGCCATGCAGAACACCTGTCTGAACTGCCACAGCACCACCTGGGTCAAGAACCACTTTGTGCGCCTGGACAATGCCATCCAGACGTCCAACGCCAAAGTCCTATCGGCCACCGGTCTGGTGAGCAGAGCCTGGGAACGCGGCTACGCCCAAGGCCCGGGCCAGAAGGGCAGCCCGTTTGACGAGTTCATTGAACGGCGCTGGAGCGATGCCTGGCTGTTCCATGCTAACAATGTCCGGTTTGTGTCGGCCATGGCCGGCGGCGGTGACTACGGCGTTTTCGAAGACGGCCGCTACCCGCTGACCAACGTGCTCCTGGAGATGCAGAGCTGGCTGGAAACCCGGGACATGATGTCAACGGCAAAAAAGAAGTGATCGGATGGGGTAGATGAGCATTTAATTTCGCTGGTGACACAATCGGGTGGGGGTATTTCTAAGAAAAAAAGAGTTTTTGAAGGGGCATGTCCTGCTGGTGTTGTATCTTACTGTCCAAATAATTATAGATGGTCTTCAACGGATGAAAGGCTTCTGGGCCACACGGATGTTGAAATTCCGGGAGCCGATTCTTGCCGGTCACCCTATCATGACCGATTCAATTCAAAAGCAATCCATTTGTCTGGGTCGCCTTTTCTACGGCGAATAACATTCCCCGTACCGGATCTGGCTTTCGATTTCTCTTTTCTGGCTCGAGATTTCTCGTAGAGTTCAATGTTTTTTCGGAGTAAAATTTCCAATGCCTTTTTTTTATTTTCCACACGTGCCTCCGCAATTCTATTAGACCGGTACGGATATGTTCATCTGAACAACCTTTTTACCTCAATAATATTTTGCACAGAATGTTACCGATAATTTGGCAACAAACCATCCATATGTAAACAACCAAAAAATATAAGCACAATACAAGGTAAAAACCGATACTATGCCAGGGGCAAAAGGAAGGACCTTAGGTTTGTTTTTGTATTTCGGAGACCCAGCTTGGCTCTAATATTATTCCGGTGAAAATTAATGGCACCCGCGGAGGAATTCAACAATTCAGCGATCTCTTTGGTTGTCTTGCCATCCCTAACGAGCCCGGCGATCTGAATTTCACTCGGGGTAAGATCAGAAAATTTCGAGAACAACTGGTGAAGAAACGGTGCGATAATGTCCTCAAGGTTCGATTTAATAATATTTAAATATACCATCTGCCGGTCATTCAATCGACTGTTATTCAGTTTTTCAATATAAGGAAACACGAGCTTCTTCACATTTGCAATGACTTTTTCTTCCAATTCTTTTTTATCTTCGGCTCTGTGCTTCAGGAGGACTTTCAAGGCTGCATTGACTTCCTGAAGCTCGTGTGTTTTATTCTCTAATTCTTTCCCCCTTTCTAAAAGGGCCAACTCCACCTGTTTGCGCTCGGTGATGTCATGAATAATCGAATATAGAAGTTCTCTGCCATGTACCTTGATGGGGCCGCTGAAAACCTCGACATCACGGATTTCGCCGTTGGCCAGAAGGTGCTGAAAATAAAATACTCGGCGCTGTTCCGTCTTGGCTTTTCCCATTTTCTGAAACACTTGTTCGTTTGAAAGAGTATTGATATCTGAAATCTTTTTGCCGGTAAGCGCTTCAAAACTCCAGCCATAGAAGGAGACAGCTGCCGGGTTGGCATCGACGATATCTGCACTCTCCGGATCTACGAGGAGCATCACGGAGTGGTTGTTCTTGAAAAGGCTCCGGTACCGTTCTTCACTCTCTCTAAGTGTCTTTTCAGCTTTTTTCCGATCGGTGATATCCATAATCATTCCGGATATGGTATCTTTTTCAAGAACCGCACTTAAAAGTATATTTATTGTTTCACCGGATTTTGTAAGCGCTTCAAATTCGAAATCCTTAAGACTGCCCGATGCCTTCAGAGATTGTATCAAAACCTCTCTGTCTTCGGCGTACTTATATCGAACAATGACGTTTTCCAATAGTATCTCTTCCGGAGACTCAAATCCAAAGATCTTTACCAAGGCTTCATTTACATAAAGAACATCGCCTGTGATACGGGTCTGATAAATTCCCACAAGGGAAATATTTAAAAGATTCAAGTGTTTTTTGTCTGATTCTTTCAACTTCCTCTCAGCCCGGTCACGCGCTTTAATTTCTCCCTTGAGACGCCGGACAGTTTTAGCCAATTCGGAATTTTGATCCTCTGCGTGTCGTCCACGCTCTGTGGGTGCTTTGCGCAACGCCGCTTCTGCCCCCTTGCGTTCAATGGCTTCATTCTCTAACGCCTCGATCTTTTGTTCCAATTCTTTATAAGTCGGTTTTGTTTCCATCGGATCTTTCTCCAATTATTTCAACAAGAAAAAGTGGGTGCAATTTTGATTTTTTTGCCGTATATGCATCTTAGAGGTCATTTGAAGCTTTCGGCAGCCCCGCAGGGGGGGATTTGCGTTGCGCGCCATCAAGCCATAGGGAATGTTCCGCCTTGCGGCAGTGCGTCGCAGCGATTGCAAGAAATTCTAGCCATTTTAATATGCGCTTGCCCTGCTGAATCCACAAAATTCAACTGGGCGAGCGGTTGCAGTTCAAAACCTGCCCGTGCATCCTGTTTGAGTCTTTTTCGAATAGCGCTCAGCGGTGCCGGGGGTTCATCCGGTTATACCGGGATAAACTGCACGAGCGTAGGGCTTTGTTGCTCTGAAGGAACATTATAACATTTGTCGGCCAATAAATTGCTTGTAACCGGACCGCAAAGACGCTATAAGCCCCTTGCGCTGATTTTATATCAATAGCGTCAATTCTTTAACGTTTACAAGACCAATCTAAGATCATGGGCTTATTATCATCACGCATTTCCGTAACACGCTATAAAGTCAAGGGCAGCCTGGACGGGTCGGTACATGAAACCGTATACCAGAGCCTTAAAAAACGTTCAATACCCAACATCGAAGATGACGGGTCAGAAGCCATCGTCGGCTGGACATCCTTTGAGAATCCATACGCTCCCGATTTTGAAGGTTATTCTTTTGTTTTCGGTGCCCAGATGGTTTTTGCCCTCCGGGTCGACAAAAAATCCATTCCGCCGAAACTCGTTCGGAAACATTGTGCCATAGAGGTTGCCAAACGCCTGGCGGACAGCGGCCGAAGCTATTTATCCGCCAACGAGAAAAAAACCATCAAAGAAAATGTCGTCCTCACCCTCAGCCGCCGAATTCCGGCAACCCCAAACGTCTATGATTTGGTTTGGAATTACCAGGAAGCCTCCGTATGGTTCTTTTCCAATCTGAAATCGGCCAACGAGGCGTTAGAGACGCTTTTTATCAAATCTTTCGGCCTGCAGTTGATCCGTCTGTTCCCGTATACCACGGCCGACCTGATCGCCGGACTATCGGACCGTGAACGCGATCTATTGGAAAAACTGGAACAGAGCCAATCTGAGGGATAACCGATGCTCGATGTCGCCATAGCATATCGCCGTTACCAATTCTTAGGCAACGAATTTCTGACCTGGCTGTGGTTCATGATCGAAACCGATCAGAACTCGTTGCGCCAATACGATCCGGATCTTATATCCCTGAACATCGGCAGCCGCTTGGTGCTTGAAAATACGCGCAACAACGCCAAAGAAACCGTCACCATTAAAGGGGATGAGGCCAACCTGGAAGAAGGACTGGTGGCGCTGAAAAAAGGGGCCGTAGTTACCGAAATGCATCTTTCATATAAAAGCGTCGGCCAAGACTGGCTGTTCAGCCTCAAGGGGGAAAGTCTCAACATTTCCAACCTGAAACTACCGGAGACCGGACCGGTGGAGACTCCGGAAGATCTTGAGGGCGTTGTGATCGAAAAGGCCTATCTTCTGGAAAAGGTCATTGGGCTGGTGAACAATCTCTTTTCCCACTTCATTAAACTGCGGGTTTCCGATGCCTGGCATAGCCAAACGGTTTCCCAGATCCGCAAATGGTCGGTATCATAGAAAAATCGCAACGAGTTTGAAATCATTACCCTCCATTTCCCATGAAGAACATCCATGTTAAAGGGGGTTGTTTTTAGAGGGGGTCACGCGGAGCGGGCCGGTTCCGGTGAGGAAAAATCTAACCCAATCAAAACCGAACGTCATCAATTCCACATCCGATTCCTTTAATCTGTCTGCGGTTTCCCGCGGAATATCAAACCGGGACAAAAAAGTGCTTTCAAAGATGAATTTTTTAAATTCATCGACGTTAAAACATGCCATTAAGGCCATTTTTAATGCCGGGCTGTCGAGACCTTCGGGACCCCACGGATTTCCTCTGAAAAGGGTGTCTATGTCCACCCACAGGTCATTCATATCATTAAACAATTGAATTTGCTGGTCTTCAATCCACGCGTCTGCGGTCCACTCATGGAATTCTTTGTGCCCCAGACAGTAAGAATCTTCGGCCACAAAGTATAACACTTTTCGCCCATTTTCATCATCGGTCCTTGCTACGGCGCGTTCCATTGGATATGCCCGGCATGAAAACGGCCGGTCTTCGTATATGGTGCAACCGCTCGTTGACAGAAAAAGACATGATCTCTCATCATCATCCGACATTTTCAGCATAAAGTTGGGAAAATATGGGTTGTCTCGAATGGCTTGAAACGTATGCCGTTCTAAAAGTTTATCCGAAGATATGCCAAGCCGGTTTTTCATGCGGATGACGTCATATGGATAAAGATACATGTCTGCATCTTTGCAGCATCGGGTAAAACATGCCACACCGGAATGGCAATCAAATTTGAATGTATCTCCTGTGATGCGTCTGCGTCTGCCGCTTTTTTGTGTGCCGGATATATCTTTCATAATTAAAAAATCACTTTTCCCCGCTTGTATATGTATTTAATTGTGTTTGGGCTCATTTCGGAAGCCTGTAACTGAAGAACAGGCATACACATGACATGATCAATGACGCCCAAAAAACCAAAGTAACACCTTGAGCAACAGCATCCCGCAAAGAGTGTTGAACCGTTTTGGAAAGAAAAGACTGTATCTCCGGTCTAAAAAGGTTTTCGATGTTCTGATGAACATGATTGGAAATAGATAAGGGAATCTTTTCATGGATACCGGAATCTATCAGTGAATCCATGGTTTCTGAAAGTCGAGCGGTTACGAAACTTCCAGAAACACCGATACCGATGGTGCCCCCCAGGGTTCTGCTGAATTGATGGGAGGTGGTGGCCACCCCAAGGTCTTCTCCAGAGAGGCTGTTCTGAACAATGAGAAGGGTGGAAATAGAGACAAAACCCATTCCCAGGCCGGCAATGGCCAAAACAATGGAAAATGCGGTCAGAGATGTTGAAATGGAAAATGTGAGTGTCATCCCGCAGCCCGCCAAAAGTAAAACAGAACCCAGCAGCGCAGACGGTTTTTCTTTCAGGCGATGGATCATTTGTCCGCAAACCAATGCCCCCACCGACCACCCCAGGCTTAAAGGAACCATGGCCATCCCCAGTTGAGCCGGGGTTTTTCCCAGGGCGCCTTGAATAAAAAGCGGGCTGAATGCCGAAATTGAAAAAATTGAAAAACTGGCAAAAAATGCTGCGCTGTTACCGATACTAAACCCTTGAACTCGGAAAAATCCGATGGGTAGAATCGGTTCCTTTGCCCGCCTTTCAGCGGTGTAAAATATCAGGGCCGAACATAGCGTTATGACGAAAAGTACGAGGATCTGCGGTGAAGTCCATGCGTAGGTGCGGCCGGCCAGCAAAAATGCGGTAAGCAATGCCAAAATGGTTGTCGAAAGTGTTAAAGCACCCAGATAATCGATGGCGACATCTCTTTTCTTCTCCCGGGTTTCCTCTAAATATCTCCAGATTCCAATAAGGGCGATGATTCCAAGGGGTATGTTTATAAAAAAAATCCAGCGCCATGAAAAATAATTCACAATAAACCCGCCCAAGGTTGGCCCCAAAACACTCGATAAACCCCAAACGAAACTGATCAGAGACATCATTTTACCCCGTCTTTCCGGTGGGGAAATATCCGCCAGAACAATATAGGCCAAGGCAAAATTACCGCCGGCCCCCACGCCCTGGACAGCCCGGGATACGGTAAGCTGGGTCATGCTGTGGGATGCACCTGCACAAACCGAGCTGATTAAAAAGATGATGATGGATATCAGATAAAGCTTTTTTCTGTTGAAAAGGTCACATAGTTTGCCGAAAATAGGAAGGGACACGGCACGGGAAAGAAGATAGACAGAAAAAACCCAGCTATAAAGCTGTATACCGCCAAGATCTGACACAATTGTCGGCATGGCGGCGCCCATGATCAGGGTGTCAAGGGCGCCGAGAAAAAGCGCCAACAGTGCTGCACCAATAACATACAATCGGTTTTTCCCGCTGAGAAAAACATTCTTTTCTCTAACCGGTTGACGTTCCTTCGGGATTTTGAAAGATGCGTCTTTATCACGCTTCACGGACAATATTTTCCTCTTACACGAAAGGGTCTTATTTCAAAACATATCGAGAGAAGTATATCCGCTTTTTATGCCAAAGCAAGATCCAATTAGACCTTTTTTGAACGCCGGCTGGGCGCAAACAAAATCACGGCCCGTGGGATCCCGTTTAAATGGATCTTTATTTAGCCCTGTGGAGTGCAATTCTTGACCGTTTTATAAAAAAGATGGACATTACAACAAATTTTTATTAGGATTATGTATAATTTTCCGGATCAAGAAAAATCATGAAGAAAAGTTCGGTCAGCGACAACTCCCAGGAAAGAAGATACGAGACCCGGACGGTTCTCGATCAATACTACAGTGTTGAATTTCGATTGAAGGAAATCGCCAGCACCTATCAGTTTAAACTCAGGGACATATCATCAAAAGGTATGGGGGTTCTGGTCCATAAAGGGTCTGAGGTATTAAAATACCTAAAGGTGGGAGATACGCTGGACATGAAATATCTCCCCCCGGAATCTGCTGGCCTTTCTCAATCCTTAAAAACACAAATCGCACATATCACCCAAAAAGACCAGGATCCGTTTAAGGGGCATTTTTTGATGGGTCTCTCGATTATCGAAAAACAGGATCTCGACATTTAGTGCGTGTGTCCAAAAAACCACACCGCGCTTTCTTCGGAAATTCTAATACGTTTATTCTGCCGGGTGCCAAATCCGACCTCTCGGCGATAATCTTGTCTGCCTGATATACCGCTTTCTTCCGCTGCTGTTTGAAATCAATGATCGTGTTGGGAAATTACTTCCAAAAGCTCGTCCATATCAAAAGGCTTCTCGATAAATCCGCTACCATGGTGATGCATGGCCTCAATCACAAGATCCTTATCTCCGTATGCCGTCATTATTATTACAGGTATGGTTCTGTCGTTTTCGCGAATCTTTTGCAAAAGCATGATTCCGTTCATTTCCGGCATGGCGTAATCGGTTAAAACAATATCAATTGCAGGGCCCCTGCCCAGATGGTCCAGAGCTTCCTGGCCGCTAACGGCCTCAACAACCCGGTATCCCCGGGTTCTGAATCCCCTTCGCAGGGTTCTAAGCTGAACCCTCTTGTCATCAACGATAAGAACGGTTTTCATGATGTGCAAAAATTTTCGTGCAGCTCAGGATAATCGTTAAAAAATCTGTACAGAGTTGCCCGCCCTACATTAAGAAGCCTGGCGGCCCTTGCCTTGTTGCCGCCTGTTTTTTCCAGGGCAAGCTCAACGCGCGCCATATTCAGTTTTCGCGAAGATCCGCGTATTGCTCCAAAAAGTCGGTTTTCATTAAGTTCCATGGGAAGATCATCCGATGTTATCTCAACACCATTGCTTTTGACAAAAGCAAACTGAACGGCATTTTGAAGCTCCCTGACATTTCCGGGCCATTTATATTCTGTGAGCAACAGCATGGCGTTATCAGAGACCCTTACAGGGGTCCGGTTATACTTTCTGGCATCCTGTTTAAAAAAATGATCGACCAGAAGCGGAATATCGCTTTTTCGCTCGCGAAGCGGCGGGAGATGAAAAGGCACAACATTAATCCTGTAGAAAAGATCATCCCGAAATCTGTTGTTTTTCATTTCCTTTTTTAGATCCTTGTTGGTTGCACTGATAACCCTTACATTGACGCAAACCGTTTTTTCTCCGCCAACCTTTTCAAATTTTCCATCCTGAAGAAATCGTAAAAGCTTTACCTGCATGTACTTTGACAGCTCGGCAACCTCATCCAAAAAAATGGTGCCGCCGTCTGCCAGTTCAAATCGTCCCTTTCTGTCACGGACAGCGCCGGAAAAAGAGCCCTTAACGTGCCCGAAAAGTTCGCTTTCAATAATACCTTCGGGAAGGGCTCCACAATTGATGGGTACAAAAGGTCCGTTTTTGCGGGAGCTTGTTTTATGGATGGCCTCAGCGACGAGTTCTTTTCCGGTACCGGTTTCACCATAAATATGAACCGGATAATCGTATTCGGCAACATCGGTGATTTGCTGAAAAACCTCGATCATTTTTCTGTTCCGGCCAATAATTTTTAAAAAACACGCCGGTTGTTCTGCTTCTCTTTTCCGGTTGCATGACTCTGCAATATTCCTGAACGAGACAATTTTTCCGGACGCGTTTCCATTTTCACCATTCTTTTTCAGGATCGCAGCTTTCATCTCCCGGTGATTGGAAAGCTTTTTAGAAGACAGGCTGCCAAGATCTTTGAATTGACGGCCATTGCGTTGGTTAAGGGCGTTGCTCGCATGATCCATGGTATTCTCTTTCCTCCTTTGCCGGCGTTGCTTCAATGGGGTCATCGGTCAATTGTATTGTTGTGGGCAAATACCGAGTGGAAAATTTCAAATGACGTTAAATTTAGATACCTTATTGTTCCACCCTAGGTTGGGGTTTCGTGGTTTTAGAAGAATGACATTTCTAAATAGCATAAAGCATGCCAGCAGGAAAAACGGATGGTACAAATGGAATAAGCAGTGAAAAATCAATAGGATGGTACGACAACATGTCCGGGAAAGAGATGTTCACGACAACGGTAACCGTTCTATTCAGACGTGCAAAAACTGCACATATGAATTCACTTTTATCCGTATAATCAAGTAGTTATTTTTAATCTGTGCAGAAATTGATCATCGGTTTTTGATCGGTTAATGGGCCCAAGGTAAGATCGGAAGCACAACTGCTGATCCATTGAAACATCTGGTTAAGAATTAATATATTAGGTTACCCCATAGGTTTTCAGTTTTTTTCTGAGGGTGTTCAGAGCGATGTCAAGGAGTCTTGCGGTTTGGGACTTGTTTTTTCCGGTCTGATCATAGACTTTGAGGATATAGGACTTTTCCATTTGCGCAAGGGGAACGACGGCTTCAGCATCCGGCGAATATTTCTGTTTTTTCATCGATTTTTGCTTTTGAATATTTACGGGAAGGAATGTCTTGGAAATCTTTCGTCCCTGGGCCAGGTTTGCGGACGATTCGATAATGGACCGAAGCTCTCTGATATTCCCCGGATAATCATAATTTAAAAGCTGATCCATGGCATCTTCTTCGATACCGGCAATTTTATCTTTACCCAGAAACTCGTTTAGGAAATGGTTGGCAAGCACCCGAATGTCTTCTTTTCTTTCCCTGAGCGGCGGCAGGTGGAGCCACCCGCCTTTCAAGCGGTAGTATAGATCCTTGCGAAATAGCTTTTGGGCCATCAACTTGTCAAGATCCTCATTGGTTGCAGCAATAAACCGGACATCTGTTTTTCGGATGGTGTCCGTTCCGAGCTTTATGTACTCGCCATCCTGTAAAACTCTCAGGAGCTTTCCCTGAAGTTTCATGGGCAGGTTGCTGATTTCATCCAAAAACAGGGTGCCCGTATTTGAGTGCTCTAGATACCCGCTACGGTCTTTTTCAGCCCCTGTAAAGGCCCCCCTTGTATGACCGAAAAATTCAGCATCAAACAGGGCGCCCGTAAGCGAAGCCATGTTTACGGGAGTAAACACCGATTTTGCCCTGGGACTGGCCCCATGGACAGCTCTTGCAAGAAGTTCCTTTCCTGTTCCGCTCTCTCCGGTAATCAATACCGGCACATAGCTGGCGGCATGGAGTTCAGCCTCTTTTAAGGTTTTCAAAACATTTGCCGATTTGGAAATAATCGATCTGAACGCATCTTCATGCAAAAGTTCGGGGAGACGCGTTCCCTTCCCGATATCTGTAATGTTAAATAGACGCTTTCTTTCCAGAGCACGGTTGATGGATGCAATAAGGTCATCTTTTTCCAGTGGTTTCACCAGGTAATCATATGCCCCTTTTTTCATGGCTCTGACAGCAGTCGCAGCTTCATCCAGGCCCGTAATCATGATGCATTCGGTTTCGGGGCTGTTGCTCTTTATCACTTCAAGAACTTTTAGACCGTCCATGCCGGGCATCGACACATCGATCAAGGCAAGATCAAAGATTTCGCCGGCTTTAAAAACTGAGACAGCTTTTTCAGGATCATTTTCAATGCGTATGAATTTAAAGCCGGAAGTGATGAGACCCCTTTGGATGGTCTTGAGAAAGGTTTGATCATCGTCTATTGCTATTATTCGATTTTCCAAGTCAACCCCCGTTACAAATCCAATATTATCCTAAAATTGCTCCCGCTCCCAAGCTTACTTTCAACTTCAATACATCCGCCCATTTTCTCAATAAGATTTTGGACAATATACAATCCGAGACCGATTCCGTCTTCTGAAGACTTTGTCGTAAAAAAAGGGGTAAATATTTTTTCCAAGGTTTTTTCGTCCATACCGCCACCATTGTCGATGACTTCGATGATCAGTCGGTTTTTTCTGGAATTATCCATGGAAACAACCAAATTAACGTTTGAATTTTCATCCATCGGTTTCTCGAAGGCCTGGGCTGCATTGATCAGAAGATTTATCAATATCTGCTCTAAAGATTGCGAATCAATCAGCACTTCCGGCAAGCTTTCCGGAATATGAACATTAAAGGTTTTTACGGTTCTTTTAATCTTGCTCCTGCAAAACGCAACCACTTTTTCAATGATGGGTTTCAGGTCGATTATTTCAATTCTCTTATCTTTGGCCGGCTTTGAAAATACTTTTAAGTCCCGAACGATGAATTTGATTTGTCTGGAGCCGTGTTGAACATTATCAAGTAGTTCAAAAATATCTTCACGGAATTCAGGGTACGACATATGCATTATTTCCAGGTCAGGATGTTTTTTGGCATATTCATCAACCATGGGCATCACGACATTAAGGTAATCCCTTAAGATGGGAATGTTAACGGAAATATAATTGTTCGGGTTGTTGATCTCATGGGCAATACCCGAAATGAGAACACCCAGGGCAGCCATTTTTTCTCGCTGTATCAGTTGTCTCTCCAACATCTTCGAATCCGTGATGTCGCTTATTCGGATGATGGCGGACCTAAATTCGCCAGACCCCTCCTTCAGGGGATATATTACGACCCGCTCCAGTCTTTCCGGGTTCATAAATCCCTTCCGTTCAAAACCCACATGCCGCCCCTCTAAAACCGCTGGCGCAATGTTGCAGTCTTCACAGGGTTTTGATCGGTCCCTGAATGCCCGATAGCAGGGTTTTTCTATTAAATCTTGGTCATTAATTTTGTAGTACTCAATAGCCGCCTTGTTGAGCATCTTTACTGTCAGGTGTCCGTCTAAAAGGAGGAGAGGTTCTGAAATTCCGTCGAATACCGATCGAAGCCTGTTTTTGGTTTTTAAAACCTCTTCCTGTGCCTGGGTGCGCTCCATGACTTCTTTTTGTAAATCAGCAGTCCGCTGGTCCACACGTTTTTCCAGTTCAAGATTGAGGGTGTGCAGTTCTTCTTCACGCTGCTTTAAATTTCTGAATAGAAGACTGTAGGGCTTCACAAAACCGGACTCGATAATCGATTTATATATGAGATAAAAGGATATCAACTTCAGGAAATGGCCGGTAAGATTAGACAGGTCATGGACTTTGATATAAAATGTAAAGGCCAATTCGGAACCGATCGTAAGAATGATGGATGCTATCAATAGCCTAAAGATGTTTTTATCGAATTCTTTCTTCTTTTGAAACAGGAGAAAAATAGACCCCATGAGCATTAAACAGATAAAATATTCGCTGATCTTTTTAAACCGTGTCAGTCCCGTGCCTCCAATAAAACAGTCGGGGAAAATGTTCCAATAAAAAATGGATGCCAGCATAAGGGATGCCAACAAAGCATAACTGACAAACACAACGCGCGTGTTCAGTTTTCGATGGATGAAAAGCGGCGCAATCAGAAGGGACATGCTCTCTATATAACGGGCTGAAATCCACAACTGGGTGGGCAAGTTTGCATCATATCCGGAAAATATTCCCATGCCTTTATAGGCCAATGTATGGACCAGATCTAAACCTCCGATGAACAGATAGGCGATGCCGAGGAAAAGGAGATAATTATTGTCCATAAATCTCCGGGAGTTCCAGGCAACCACAAAAATGCCGCAGGCTACGAAAATACTAAATATCTCGGATAGACTGTGAAAAAGAAGGTAATTGTAAAGGCTGGTAAGATATAGACCGGCTATAATTACAATCCACACTATAGATATTGTCCAATTTCCGGTGACGCCAGATGGCTTCGCCATAACTCTACCCCTTTGGAAATACGGAGAACGCCTAAGATTGAAGCTCCCCACAGCCCCTCAAGGCGGGATTTCCGCCCCGGTTAAACACGAAAGACGATGGGTTTCACGGGGTAAACTTCGCTCCAACACGCTGCCGTGAATTTTCGGCTGGGTGTAAACTAACATAGGGTGGTACGAACTTCAAATATTTTCATTTCGGCAAGGGGAATTAAGGTGATTAATCCGGCTGAAGGCCTGGAGGGACGAGGGGAGGACAATGGCCGATCAAAAGACTTTTAAATAAAAACTTCCCGGCAGCTTAATTATATCCATTTCCACAGAAAAATTTCCAAAAAACAAGGGATGAAATTTGGGTATGGCGATGGTAGAATCTTCGGTTTTCATATCCGGTTTTGGAGTCCGAATATAGGGGGATGAAGATGGGGATCGGCAATACCATTGCCTTTCCCCATCTTCAGGTTCATATGGTCAGGATGACCGGCTTTTTTATTTAACCGGGGTCAATTCAACCCTGCGGTTTTTGGCACGTCCTTCCTTTGTATCGTTGCTGGCGGCCGGCTTGGTTAAACCGAAACCCTTCACCGTAAGACGTTCGGCCTCAACCCCGTTATCAACGAAATATTTCATGACCGAATTTGCCCGTCTTTCAGAAAGGTTCACATTATAAGCGGCAGGACCAACATTGTCTGTATGCCCGTCAACCTCAACTTTGATGGCCGGATTCTTTTTCAGTATTTTCACCGCCTCATTGAGCATGGGGTGGGCATCGGACTTGATATCAGCGCTGTCAAAGCCAAACAGCACCACGGCTGCGTATGTCCAGCAACCCCTTGCATCTACGGTAGCGCCCTTGGGCGTATTGGGGCATTGATCCTTATCGTCCGTCACGCCATCGCCGTCGCTGTCCATGGGTTTTGCCATCGGTTTCGCCATCGGTTTTGGAGCGGGCTTGGCTAAAAATATTCCCTCTACAAAACCGGCCATGTTCGCCGAGGAAGCCAGTCTGTCGGCGGTGGTTGAAACGCCACACCCGCCTGCTTTGACTATCTGTTCCAGGGCCATTTTGCCGGCAGGATCGTCTCCCACCTGTACGGTGTCGATGCAAACTCTGTCGCCGAACTGGCTTTTCATGGCCTCAGCAGCTTTCACCGGTTTCTGGTCCATCTTTTGTCCATCGCTGACGATAATGACCGCTATTGGACCTTGGGACGACTTCATGTCGGCGCCGGCAGCGTTGATGGCTTTTGCCA
>Ga0070725_10000611_pt1 | contig 23580 bp, 15 predicted proteins | sample tdDd002_FD_69781 | JGI IMG/M metagenome (GOLD analysis project Ga0070725, IMG submission 69781) | Marine sediment microbial communities from the Atlantic coast under amendment with organic carbon and nitrate - tdDd00.2 | ecosystem: Environmental > Aquatic > Marine > Coastal > Sediment | place... | reverse complement strand
AAAGCCACTTTAATCTATGCCAGAACGAAAAACATCAGGGCCGTACAGATTTTACTTGGACATTCGAAGCTAGATAACACAATTCGATACCTTGGCGTTGAGCTAGAAGACGCTCTGAGGTTGTCTGAGAAAACAGACTGCTGACAGACAGGAGCTGAAACAGGCTTTTCTTCTGAAAAGCCTGTGCCCCAAAGCTTGTTACGCTTCTAAATACGTTACAGATAGCCAGCTAGTTTTGATATACAAAAAGTAATGTGTGGCAAAACGCAAGACCTGCCTCCGCCACTACCTCTTTCATAGCCAGTCCCGTTAGTAACCTCTCAATCAATATGTGACCGAAATCAAGCTAAACATCATGTTGTATGTGATAAATTTCATAAAAATTATTAGTTTAGTGGAAATTGAATGCGCTTGTACGAACACGGTTCAGAATGGAGGCGGTGGGACCTTCACGTTCACACCCCAGATTCAGTATTAGAAACACAATTTAAAGGCGACTGGGATGGTTACATTTCAGCTATCGAGCAGTCAGATTCTGGTGTTGCTGTAATTGGTATCACTGATTACTACTCTATATCAGGTTATGAAAAGGTTCTTGCTTACCGACAAGATGGACGACTGGGAAACATCGAAACAGTCATCCCAAATATTGAGTTTAGGATTACTCCTAATACTGGAAAACACAAAGGGATTAACATCCATCTTCTAATAAACCCGGAAGACCCTAATCACGTTGATGAAATCAAGATCGCATTGAGCCGATTGAATATTGACTATCTTGGTCAGAACTATGCTTGCACTGAAGACCAGCTTAGATCCTATGGTAGAGCGTTAGCACCACAAACAGAAAACTGTCGAGTGGCATCATTGAAGGAAGGTATTAATAATTTCAAGCCATCTTATGACACTTTCAAGAAGTGGTATAACGGCGAGAAGTGGTTGAGGGAAAACTCAATAGTTATTGCTGCGAATGGTTCTAATGATGGCGTATCTGGTATTAGAGACGGTGGTTTTACTGGCATAAAGAAAGACATCTACCAGTTTATCGACATGGTATTTTCTGCCACACCAAGCGACATCAACTACTTCACTGGTCAAGGCACTAAGAATAGAGAAGAAATTGTAGCTGAGCTTGCTCGTCTTGTACCTTGTGTTCATGGTTCAGATGCACATGCAATCGACAAGCTGTTTGAACCAGATCAAAAGAGATACTGCTGGATTAAAGCTGACCCTACATTCAACGGTCTAAAACAGGTTGTCTTTGAGCCTGACCGTGCATTCATTGGCGAACTCTCTCCTGAAACGAAAGCTGAATATCAGACCATCAAACAAGTTAGATACATTGATAATTCAGGTGCGAATAAATTTTCTAAGAAGTGGATACCGCTTAACAAAGACCTGAACACAATCATTGGTGGTAAGTCGTCCGGTAAATCAATGCTTCTATACCACATTGCGAAGACTATAAATCCTAACGAAGTATCAACCAGAGTAGAGCTATCCAAGTCATCAACCTACAGTGACATTACCGATTTAGACTTCGAGGTTGAATGGTCGAACAATGAAGTGTCTAAGCTGTCAGATGCCGACGACCAAGCAAAGGCTATCACCTATATACCTCAACTTTACATTAATCAACTGGCTGATAAAGATGGTCGAGAAGATTTAAACGAGTTGGTATCTAAAACTCTACTTCAAGATGATCAATACAAAGACTTCGTTAATACCCTTGAGAATAGAGTACGCACAGTCAACTCATCCATTAATGACAAGATTGATACTCGATTCTTACTGATTAGTGAATACCAAAAGTTGTTCAATGAGCTGAACGAAATTGGTAACGACAAGTCTGTTAAGAATGAGATTGCAGCACTTGAAGCTAGAGCAAAAGAGATTCGAGAAAAGTCTAAATGGACAGAAGAACAAGAGAAGCATTACGCCTACCTAGTTCATAGAAGACAGTGCGTTATCAGAGCAAAAGACAGGCTCACGTATATTCAATCGGGCTTACAAAGATTCACAGAGAGTATTGATAACCGGCAAGACCAATGGATTGATTCGATTCGAGGTCAACTACAGCAAGACTCAGGGCTAATTGCACAATCAACTGTCCTCAAAGGCTTACTAGATTCGATGCAAAAAGACTTGGTAGCAGGGTTTAGTATAACCAAGGGTACGGCGAATAAAAAGCTAAAGTCGATCCCCGATAGATTGGCAGCTTTAAATGAGAAGCTTGAGGGAATAGAGCGTGAGCTGAAACCCCTTGAAGAAGACGTGAAAGATAAAGCTGCACTCGAACAACTGAACAAGCAACTCAAGGCTGAGCGAGAGAAGCTAGCAAGAATCAATGTCAAAATAAAAGAGCTTGAGGCAATCACTAAGAAAGGTGAAGAGTGTATCAAGGAACTAAATGAGCAGTTTAGTTCACTAATCAATCTATACAAGTCTCACTGCGCCATAGTCAGCGATCATCAAATGGATGACGACATAAAGATTGAGGCAAAGGTTGTTGTCGATGCTCCCAAGTTTGATTCGTTCGTTAGTTGCTACCACAAATCAGGGGCAATTCGCACAGTCGTTAACGATGTTCAGGACGATAACGGTGATTACCATTTTGACGTGGATACTCACGCAGCCTTTGTAGAGAAGACCGCCAATACAATTAGAGGCAGTCAATCGCCTACCTTGCGTAAGAATCACAGCCTGAAAGATGCATACAAACTACTTTACGCTGACTACTTTGAGATCGACTTCCTTGTTACCTACAAGAACGACAGCATTGTACATATGTCGCCGGGCAAACGTGGCTTGGTCTTACTCAGTTTGATGCTTGAGCTTAGTAACTCAACGCACCCAATATTGATTGACCAGCCAGAAGATAACTTGGATAACAGAACGATTTACTCAGAGCTTAAAGATTTTGTTCGTAAGTGTAAGAGTAAGCGCCAGATTATCATGGTGACACACAACGCTAACTTAGTGGTGGCAGCCGATGCAGAGTGTGTTGTTGTGGCAGACCAGCGAGGGCAATCAGGTACAGCAGGAGCCCACCAGTTTGAATATCTTGGTGGTAGCTTAGAGCATAGCTTGAAGTCTGATAATAGCTACGACTACCAATCACTTGATGAGCTAGGTATTCGACAGCATGTATGTCATATCCTTGAGGGTGGTATTAGAGCCTTTAAGGAGCGAGAGCAGAAATACAATCTTCTTTGATTCTACAGTCACAGTTAATCATTTGAAGTAAGAATTGAACATCGGCATATTGGTTAGAATTTCATGACTTATTGCCGTTTAAATAGCGTTATATCTAATAGAGGAAGTTATGGCACAAGAAGCCGCAGATATAGAGAATAGGCCAGAAGAGTTATTCAAGCTTCCTAACTATGGTTGTTTGCCATCTGGTCGTTTCCAAATAGATTTAAAAGGTGCTCTCGGTGATTTTTTGGGTAACGACCTATTTGATCTTGACGGTAATCAGCCGATAGAAGGCAATATCCTGAAACTGACTGGCGGTCTGATTAATGTAAATCCATCTGATGAAGCCATTGAGTTTTATCGTGAGCGCGGTGATGATTTTCAAATGATCAATGTAGTAGTTTGTTGCTATGCATTTGAAGAAAGAAATGGTCAACTTTTTGGACTTCCATACCATGTATCGTTAAGACCTGCACAAAAAAGAGGACTACCATCATCCGTCGGAGTTGATTGGATCGATAAAATCGACTTGGAGCGCATTTTAGATGGCAACCCACATTATATGGGGTTCAATCCGTTTTCAAATGCGTTTGGTTTGTATTGTGTTGGTGAAGGAATGCCAGTTAACGAACAAATGTGTTCAGATGTAACAGGGTTTGTTTATAACACCTATTTTCTTGCATCAAAATACGATAAGTCAGACGTTTTAGATCCCGGTTTGTGCACATCACTACTCGGTGAAAGTAAGGCTTTGCTTAATGATTACCGAAAATTTAGGTTCTCTCGATACTTTAAACCATTTGATAACATCGAACCGGTAAAAATCTGGGGGTGCGACTCTCCTATAGAGCTTTTCTTGCTTCAAGCTATGCACAGTTTCGGGCTAAAGCCTACAATTCAAACCCACATCCTAACAGACGGAACTATTTTCCCAACTTTGCAAACAATGTGGGAAGGTGGTGTTAGAACTAAAGCTTTGAGCAAGACAATCACAGAGGCTGATTTTTACTTTGCTAAACAGCGTGTGGCGATTTTTGTTGATTCTGTAGCTCATCATTCTTCTGAAGAAGCCATTGCTAAAGATAAAGCAATAGATGAAAAGCTAGAAGCTATAGGAATACGCAGTATTAGAATTTCGGGCCCCGATATCATGAACTCGCCAATAGCTTGTGCTCAGCATGTTTTCGATATCATCGAAAATTAGGTGTAACAAACGTCTAAGGTCTCAACATACTTTTTCTAATCTGACAGAAACGCTATAGAGCACCAGTTCTAACGCGTTTCTGTCCAAAGGCGTGCTATGTTGCCGCTTCGGGACAAAGTAGTGCGTAACTCGCCTTTGTCCAAAGCATATTTCAACCATCCTCCTGAGCACGTAACGACTCCTTTCATTTCCTAGTGCCAGTAGATACCACATATGTAACTACCAAGTTGATGGCGGTTCAGTTAGTTGCACGGCGCAAAAATTAGGCCCCCCACAAAGAAGAGCCTACAAAGAACATTAACGCACCACTACCTCGCCTGAGTAAACACCGTTACGGCAGTTCCTTCAACCAACACATTGCCCGAAAGGCCGGTTTGGTTTTGGGCGCCATTGGCATTGGCTGCTAACGTCCAGTTGCCTGCTGGCAAGCTGATCGTTTGGTTGTTACCGCTGTTGTAGACCACAAACAGGTTATGGCTGTCTTGCGGGTAAGTGATGTGGCTAGTGACAATCTGGCCACCGAATGCGTCGGGTCTAGACGGGGTGAGGTAGTTGGCAATGTCTTGATTCGACGTCATGCGCAATCCTGCATGGTTACGGCGTAACGCAATGAGCTCTTTAAAGTAGTTATAGCTATCCGCGTTATCTGCGCGGCGTTGCCACTTAATGCTGTTGAAACTGTCTGGCGCATTGTAGGTATTGTGCGTACCACCGTGATCAGAATAGTTCCATGCACTTGGGGTCGCCATTTGCTCATTTTCGGTTTTGGTTCGTAAGAACTCATCACCAGCATGCACAAATGAAATACCTTGGCTGGTTAGCACCATTCCCATACCAAAGTTCACCACTCGCTTGGCGTAACCAAGATTTGAAGGTGGGGTTAGGCTTAGGATTTGGTGGGAGCTATTTTGCGTTACGTTGCTAGCTAGGCTTAGGTAGACTTTGTCCCACAAACCGAAGTTATCATGGGCCGAGATATAGTTAATGCTCTGCTCAGGATCGGCGGCAAAGTTTCTAAACCAAGTGCCGTTGCGGCTGTCGTTGGGATCATAAGCAGAGCCGCGCATGCCATCGTAAATAGACCAGCCCGAGTCGGCGCTAGCCAAGTTGTTAAACATGTAACCAGTGCGCGTGTCATCGTTCGAGCCTTTTAATGCTTCGCGATAGGCGCCGTTAAACACACCCACATGCTCTTCCACCATTTTATGCGTAGTGCCGTAGCGAACTCGCTGGGCGGCTTTTGGATCGCTCGCGTAGCCATTCCACGGTTCGCCATAAAGTAGCAGGTTGCGGCTAGGGAACTGTTGATTGAGTGCGCGGCCCCATTTTTCGACTTCGGCATGAGAGAAAATGCCAATTAAGTCAAAGCGAAAGCCATCAATACCATACTCATCGACCCAATAAGATAGCGAGTCTTGGATCATACGGCTGACCATTGCTTGGTCGGCGTCAATTGAGTTGCCGGTGCCAGAAAGATCGGTGGGAGTGTAGTATTTGTCGCTGATGTTTTCGAACATCTCTTTGGCGTAGGTGTGGTTATACACCACGTCCATAACGACGCGAATGCCCGCTTTATGGAATTCGTTCACCATGGTTTTGAACTCTTTCGCCCGCGCTTGATAGTCGGTCGGAACTTGAGAGTAGCGGTCTTCCGGTACATTGTAGTTACGAGGATCGTAGCCCCAGTTGTAACAAGGATCGCTGTCTGGCAGGCCGTCACACGTGGCGAAATCGTACACCGGCAATAGCTGCACATGGGTAACGCCAAGATCTTTTAGGTGATCGATGCCTGTTTTTAGGCCGTTATAACGGCTACCGCTTTCTACCATGCCCATAAACTTACCGCGTTTTTCCGCGCTGACGCCAGAGCTAGCGTCAATGGTAAAATCGCGCACATGCACTTCGTAGATCACCGCATCTTCACGGTTGGTCAGGCTTGGGCGCTCTGCCCAGCCACCAGTGGGCTCGGTGCGAGACATATCCATCACGATGTTGATCGCTTCGTTATCGCCGGTGCCGGGTTTGGCCATTTTGCCATAGGGGTCGCGAACAGGAATGCCGTTGATCTTGAAGGTGTATTCAGCCAAGTGTAAGTCACCCGTCACTTGGGTTTGATACACATCTTGGTAGCCATTGAAGTCGCTGACTTTGCTCATTGGGTACTCTTGACCGTTCACCGTAACGCTGACGTTGGTGTGATCCGGTGACCAGATAGCAAAGCGGGTTTGATCGCTTTGGTAGGAAGCGCCCAGAGTTTGGTTGCTACCGCAGTTAGTCTGGCAAGGATTGACGGCGGTTAAGCTGTAGGCCAAGGTTTTGTCGTTGACGGTAACACGGTATTCACCTTGCACATTGGTCAGTATATCGCCGCCGGATGCGTCTAAAACACCATCGTTTTGATTATCGCCGTAGTTTTGTGACCAATCGGATGAAACATCGAATTTAAAACGTTGATTGGTTTGGCCATCAAAATTAACCAGCAGTGACCAAGTGTTGTCGGCACTAAGCGTCATTGGTGTTGCAGCCCAGTTATTGGCCGTCCCTCTAAAGTGCAGGGTAGCAAAATTCTGTTGGTAGTCGGCGCCGTCGCAACTGCTGACTTGGGTAGCACTGATCGAGTGGCTATCAGTGTAGAAGTCGATCTGATAGCTGTTATCTCCAGTTACCACATAGTCTGAGTTTGGGTAGCTCTCTTGCCAGTCTCCAAAACGGTCGACTTTGAAGCGTGGCCCGCCGCTCGCGTCGCCTTGTTGGAACGTTTGGCAAGTTTGGTAGTGATTACTGCTCACCTGTGTCATTGGGGCTGCGTTCCACTGATTCGCAGTTCCTCTAAAATGCCAGTCGGCGAGTGCCGGTGCGCTCGCGAGCGATATACCGGCAACAAGAATGGGTAGGGTTCTCATGTTATTTTCCTTGGCTATTCGATGAGAAAAGGATTTCTCTGATAGCGAGTTATTGTTTTTGTTTATGCGTGATTCACGTCGCTAGCCGCTTAAGTTCTCGCGCCTAGTTGCTGTGTTAATAGATCAAAAAAATAACTTTCGGTATGGCGTTTGGAGAAAAAACGACCAAATTGTGACCCTGTTGGCTGATTGTATGGCTGTTAAAAAAACAAATTGTGATCTTGTTATCTCATCCCCCCTATCTACGCCCTAACTTGCTGATTTAGGGATGATTTAACCCTTTCATTCACCATTATTATTAAATGTGAATAATAATAATTGGAGAATAACGTGGACATTCCTAGCTTGAAAAACGGGGTGGCGATAGCCATCGCGAGCGCCTTGTCGGTAGCATTAATAGGCTGTGGTAGCAACGCAGGTCAGGCCATCTCAGAGTATGCTCCGTACGCGTGCTTGGCGTCTGGTCAACAAGCGGCGAACGACTTAAGGATCTACCAAGTGATGGTAGAGAGCTTTGTGAACGGTGACCCTAATATCGGCCACGGGACAGGGTATGGAACCAGCCACCATAACGGTGATCTTCAAGGGATCATCGACTCGCTGGACTACATTAAATCGCTAGGAATGAACACCATTTGGCTTACCCCTGTATTTAATTCGGTGCCCGTTGATGGACAAAACCATTGGGCCGATCGGTTAGATGCGACGGGGTATTTTGCTACCGATTATTTCTCGATTGATCCGCGCTTTGGCACGATGGAAAAGGCCAAAGAATTGGTTGATAAAGCCCATGAGAAAGGCTTATACGTTTTGTTTGATGGTGTGTTTGGCCATCATAAGGAAAACGTTGTTGCCTCGCCAACGGGAAAGAAACCCGTTGGCGCGAGTAACCCCGTCTCATACCCAGAGAGTTTGGCTTTCTATCAAGAAGTGGCGGCGTTTTGGGTCAAAGAGCTTAAAATTGATGGTTGGCGTTTAGATCAAGCGTATCAAGTGCCAACCGATGCGTGGGCGCAAATTCGAAAAACCGTCGATGAAGCATCGGCGTCGGTCAGTTATGTTAACAGCGAAGGCAAGACGGTAAATCCCCTTGGCTATATGGTGGCCGAGATTTGGAATAACGAAAACTACATCAAGCAAACCGGATATGGCGAGGCGAACGATCCCGCGCTGTGTTCGGCATTTGATTTCCCAGTACGTTATCGTTTAGTCGAGACTTTTGCCGCGAACGAGAGCGGCGCAGGAGGAAAGGGCGGAGATTGGCTCAATGAAGGCATGAAGCTGCATGGGATTTACCCGGATCACGCCAAACCGAACCTAATGATAGGCAATCACGACTTAGTACGTTTTGGTGACTTATTGCAACGAGGCGGGGTTGCCGAGCCTGATCAGGCTGAGTACTGGCAACGTTACCGCGCCGCGCTTTCATTTCAGGCAGCATATACCGGACCTATTACCCTGTATTACGGCGATGAAATTGGCGATGAGCTGGCCAATTACGCCCAAAAAGTAGAGCAAGATTGCGCGATAAAAGGGCTATGTGACGATCATGTTGCTCGTACAAGTGGTAAAGTCGAAGGCGTTACCACTTCACCGGAGGGCTCTCAGCCAGCGCTGACAGCTGATCAGCAGGCACTTAAGGCTTACTTGACCGAACTGATGCAAATCCGCGCTCAGCATCCTGCGTTGTCGGCGGGTAAGCGTACTAACATTGTGGCCAGCAACACAGCTTACGTTGACCATAAACAAGCGGCAGATGATGTTGTGTTGTACCTAGTTAGTACCAGCAGCAATGCGCAAACCCTCACCTTAGACCAAGCGGATATTAGCTCGGACGGCACGTTAACCGATTTGCAATCGAGCGCGAAGTTGAACCCTTCATCGGGTCATTATCAAATCACCCTTAAGCCTTTTGAAGCGCGCTTCTTATCGGTAGATCAACCGAATGCTGCGGGGCCAACCGTGAGCACTGATAACGACGAGTCGGTGAGTGGCGATGCCTTTATGGCCAAGTGTGATAACCCAACGGTGGACGAAATTGGCCCAGTGTCGAGCCCACTCTACGTGGTGGGGGATTTTGCCGATGCTAATTGGAAACACGTCGATAGCCGCGCCTTAGATTATAAAGGTAATGGCGTATACCAAGTGGTTGTGGATGAAAGCGCGGGCAGCTATAAAATGCAATACGCGTCCAAAACGTGGAGCGCTCAATATACCGCGCAGGGGCTCAGCGTTAAGCTAGGTAAAGAGACGCCTTTGATCGCTGGTGGCTATGGCAAAGACACCGTCGCTTCGTTGATGAATGAAGGTAAATATGTGTGGAGCTTGAAGTTTAACAGCAATGGTAGCCCTAACTCGGTGATGGTGGCTAAGTGCTTGTGAGCGGGTAGGATTTAGGCAGAAGGCAGAAGGCAGAAGGCAGAAGGCGTGGGGCCTCGAGCCTTTCGCCTTATGCCTAGCGCCTCGAACCTTTTACTCAAACCAAGGTTTGAGGTGCGAGATTTTGTGCATTCTTAGCGTTAAATAGCCACTGATGGCTTCTTCATCGTCTTCATGGCAATCGGTGCAAATCTCTTTGGGATCGAATTCTTCATGGGGCATGTGGCACTCCATGCAAGTCATCTCTTCGCCATCTTGATGCTTTTCATTATGTGGCTTTCCGCCGACTTCGGTCATCACACCATGACATTCAATGCAGCTCTGATATTCAAAAGTCAGCTCTTCGGAGGGGGCTTCTTTTTCATGGCAGGCGCCAGCGCACTCTTCATCTTGCAGGTGAAAGTTGGCCAGATTGTTTTCATCAGGGTTAGGTAGCTCTTCACAGTAGCTTAGGCTACTAAAGCTCACCATGAGACAACATAGAATAGTTTTTATTGGACCTATCATGGTTGCTCCTTAATGGTTTTATTGGTCTGTTGGCTGCGATGGCAATCGACACACAGTTTGACTCGCGATTTAGGCTTAATGCCGATAATTGGGTCTTGTGGTTGATGTAAGCGATGGCATGATGCGCAGTTGAGTTGGGTGTAGTGCACATCATGACTCCACTCGGCTTGGCGCAGTTGTGGTGGTAAGTGGCAAGCTAGGCACTGTTCGTTTTGCGGCAAAATGGCCATCGATGAGTGTTTTGAAAAACTGACGATAGCGGCGTTATCGCGAGGGTGGCGATTTTTATTGCCGTGGCAGGCGGTGCAGTTATCAAAGAAAGCTTTACTTTGGTGAGCTCCAACCGAGGTGATGGCCTGAGTATTCGAGCGTTTTCTTACCACTTTATGGCAGCGCATACAGCGCTGATTTTCTTTTTTTAACGTTTGCATATCAAGCTCAGTTTGAACTTGTGATTTAAACGAAGGCGACGTGTCACTAGAGTCGACTAATTCGGATTGAGCGCTACTGAAGTGGCTAAAAAACAGCGCGAGCAGTACCGCAATAGCCCGCGCCACTGTGAGGTAACGACGAAGTAAGTTAGTTGTCGGGTTAAAGCCGATTCCCATAGTTGTCACCTAAAGTTTGGCTTCTAACCGCGGTTAGAAGCCAGTTTTAGTGTTTCGAGTTATTTGAATTCAAGCGCCATAACACCACGATGGTAGATGTGGTTTATTTGGGTGTTATCAAACACGGCGATACCAAATGGGTAAACTTTGTCCATGTCATCAAATTGAACGTCTTGAATTGTCGCTTTTTCGCCAGTGGTGATCAGTTTACGCTTCATTTCTAGTGTCCAAACGCCATCTTTCCATACCCCAACAGTTGCGATATCACCACGAGAGCCTGTGAAGGGGGCGGTCACTAAGTTAGGAATACGATCGAACTTATCAAACCCTTTTGGAATCGGCATTTTCTCAGCATCGAGGATCGCCGGTGATGTTGCGGTCATATTGGCGCTGATAAACTCAGGTTGGCCATCTTTTTTGTTGTAGCCATAGCCACCACTGGTTTTGTGGTCGCCTTTACGCCCCCAGCCTTTGTTTTTCTTCGCATCGGTGTTGCTGTCGATATATTGATCGTCTAGTTGGCCATTCGGATTAGTACGAACGCCTTTCCAGTGCCACATATCAATGGTTTGGCCTTCCTTAGTGTACTTACGGGCGGGAGATTTAGACGGTTTACCATCGATTTTTCCATCTTTGGCGCGGTGACAAGCAGCGTTACAGCCTTTTTTGGCAAAGTTGTCGGCATTGATGTCCCATAGAATAGCGAACTTGTCTTCGTAGTAGGTATTTTCATGGCCGGTGCTGTCTTTTTTGACCATGTCTTTCCATGTGCCATCGGCCTGCTTGATCCAAGGGTAGCGCTCCATACTTTCAGTAGGATCTTTATAAGTGATCAAGAAGTAAATGTATTCGCTATCGTAAACCGACTTCATTTCGACAGTGGTTTTTTTGATCCCTGGATAACCATTATTTGGTTTGTACGGCAGTTTATTAAGTTTCATTTTGACAGCGGGTGCGCTATCCCATACTGACTCGGCCACGCCATCAATAGTGATGGCCGATGGCGCTTTAATACTCTCTAAGGTAGTGGTTTTTGCCTGTGCAATGGTAAGAGGCGCTGAAGCGAGTACAACAGCGCCGCTGGTAATGAGTAGTGATGACAGTTTCATGTTGACCCCTATGATAGACAAAGTCTCTAGTTGTAACTTGCTGTTATGAAAACATCATGGTGATACGGCTAGCCATGAAAAATGATCGAAAGAGGGTGTGAACATCGGCTATTGAGTAAAAGCGGAGTAATGCTTACCTCTTATTTAGAAGTTAGTAAAACTGTCACGAATAGCTCAGAACGCGATGAGGAATGTGATCTCAATAACAGTATTTTCTATACGGTTACTGAGTGAGACTGATTTGCTTTCGCTATTAATCGCAATTAACTTGCCGGCCAAGGCGAAAAAAAGCTTCGCCCTTGTTGAGAATGCTTTTCGAGATGCTGCCAAAGTTGTTCTGCGTCTTGATGCAACGCACCATGATTACGGTAGAGGCGTATTTGAAATGGGATGTTTAGTGTGTCGGGGCTTAGCGCGATTAACCGACCTTGGGTAAGTTCGTCTTGAATCAAGTTATCTGGCAACCATGCAACCCCTTTACCTCGAAGTGCCATTTCTTTGTGTAACTGACACATCGAAGATTCAAACACCGCCGTTAACTTCGATTCGATTGGCGGTTGGTGCTGCTCAATTAATCGCGCAGAATTACAGCTAGGCGAATAACGTAGATAAGGGAGGCTTGGCATATCAAGATTGTAAAGTGGCTCGCCTTGACCGTTGTTCGCACAAACCAATAAAAACTGACCGTCACCTAAGCGCAGGTTTTTAAAGGGGGGTTGCATGAGCTCCATTAACTCAAAACAAAACAGAAAATCACAGTTGCCTTCTTTAAGGGCTTCAATGCCCATTTCGACTCTTAAAATATCGACAGAAAAAGGCAGTGTCTGTTGTTGAACGTTCACTTCGTCAATTAAATTGATCAAAGTAGGTGACGCGAGAGAGTGTGGAGATGCAACGGTTATTGGGTTAAGGAGTGGTTCACCCAATTGATCTAAGTTTTCCATCCCTTTTTGCATTTGAGCAACGATGTTTCTCGCCGTGGAGCGAAACTGCTTACCTTGCGGGGTTAAACTGATGGGCGTGGTGTTTCTATCAATCAGAGTATGGCCAATGGCGGTCTCTAATGCTTTGATGCGTCTACCGAAAGCGGGTTGGGTAATATGACGGGCTTGCGCGGCCTTAGAAAAATGACGGATCTCCGCTAATACCAAAAAGTCTTCCAGCCAACGAATATCGAGATTCACTTACGATTACCTAACCTGTCGTGCGTTTGATGTTCGCATTATACGGTACTTCGTTAAAATTTATACTGGGGCGGTTGGCGCGTTCAATATGAATAGGATGAACAAAAGGTGACGAGACCATCAATAAAACAACATCTTACGCAATTGGTTGGATAAAGTTCGGTTTATAATCTAGTTTTAATGTAGTAATGAGAGCTGGCAACTATCGCCAGCCAAAAATAATAACATTCTCTCCGAGAGGCGAAGAGTGAATATGTTTAAACGTCAATGGCTTAATTACCCAGTAGATCAGCACTCCATTCGTACTATCGTTTGGCGCTTTTTGCTGCTTTCTATTCCTTTAACTCTGTTTACGTTAGCGGCTTATACGCTCGCCAACGTTCTGTTGCATAACCTTGATCAAGTCGAGAAAGAAACCAAAGTCGAATCTGCCATCGATATTGGTGTCACGCTGGCTCAACATGATCTAGAAACGGTAACAGGGCATCTAGATTTTTTAGTTGAAAGTCAGCCTATTAAGCGGTTTATAAGCCAAGATAGTGAGTTAAATCGGCTAAGTATTCAGCATCAGTTTGTCAATTTGAGCAACACTTCCCACCTGTACGATCAAGTTCGCTTGCTTGGGCCTAACGGGAAAGAGTTAGTGCGGGTCGATTATCGTAATAAGCAACCGCTAGTCATTCCGCAAAGCGAGTTGCAAAACAAATCTAGCCGTTATTATTTTCAAGAGGCGGCCGCTATCACAACGAAGAAGATGTATGTTTCTCCCCTCGACTTGAACATTGAGAACGGCAAAATTGAGCAGCCTTTAAAACCCATGATCCGTTTTGCACGCCCTTTACGCAATGAACAAGGAGAGCTAAAAGGGGTCATTGTGCTTAACTATCTTGGGGCTCTATTTTTAGATAAATTGCGGCAAGAGATGCGCTCTATACCTGGTGAAGGGGCGCTGGTCAATAAAGATGGTTATTGGCTCGCAAGTGAAGATACAAGTAAAGAGTGGGGCTTTATGTTAGACCATCATCGTAGCTTCAAATCCAGCTTTCCTGAGGCTTGGAATAAAATCAACCAGTTAAAGCAAGGAGAGTTTATTTCAAACGGTGGGAAGTTCTCTTTCGCAACAGTTCATCCGATTGGTGACATAGAGAGTAAAGTGGCCAACCTGGATCATTTCTTAGATGATTGGAAAATTGTAGTCGTCAGCATTATGTGGAACTACAACCGGGAGTTTTTCTTGGCAAAAATTGGTTATCTATATCCGGTGCTGGCTATCTACCCAATTGGTTTAATTCTTATTTTTATCTGGGCTCGTGCATCTGTCGGTAAGCAGAATGCGGAAAGGGAACTTAAAGATTTGAATCACTCATTAGAGAAAAAAGTGAAAGACCGCACCAAAGAGCTAGAAGTCACCAAAAATGTGACGATTTTGAGTATGGCGACCCTTGCCGAAACCCGTGATGATGAAACCGGCCAGCATATTAGGCGAACTCAACGTTATGTACGCTTGCTTGCCACCGAACTGCAGAGCCACCCTCATTACTCAGACTATTTGAGTGATGACATGGTAAAACTGATGTATAAGTCTGCTCCTTTACATGATATCGGCAAAGTGGGCATTCCAGATGAAATCCTGCTAAAACCTGGCAAATTGACCTTTTCTGAGTTTGAGATCATGAAAACTCACACCTTGTTGGGGGCCAAAGCCATTGAGTCATCGATCGAAATGTTAAAAGAAGAGCTCAGTCAGGCAGAAGGCGCTACTTTTTTGCAGTTTGCCCAAGACATTGCCCACTATCATCACGAAAAGTGGGATGGTAGCGGCTATCCAGAAGGTTTGTCTGGGTATGATATTCCATTAGCTGCCCGCATCATGGCCGTTGCGGATGTGTTTGATGCATTGTCATGTCGCCGAGTTTATAAAGCGGCCTTTGATCGAGAGATGACCGAGAAAATTCTGTTTGAAGGTAGCGGCAAGCACTTTGAACCGGCGGTCATTGAGGTATTTCGTCATATAAAAGACGAGTTTTGGGCGATCAGAGCTGAACTGTCGGATGATAAACACATTAAGGACCCAGAACCGTTAACTCAGATCCGAACGGAGGTGCCTCGCGTACAGAATGTGACTCACTAACTTCGTTTACTCGAGCAAAGCGCAAACTTAGAGACATTGTGGTGACAATGTCTCATTGCTCTAGCATATACTCTTGGTATGGTTTATCTTTTTTCTCCTTCAATTCGACCTCGCTGCGCAGTTTTGAGCCGCAGGGCACTTGTGTGTGCGGTAGTCTTATCTCTATTTCATAGTGCCACTTCATTGGCTCGCGATATGACTTCGTTACCTGAGGCGATGAGCGAATTTACCTTACAGCTTTCTAGCTTAGATAAGGACGTTATTGTTTTACGCTACCCTCTTCCGTTTCTATTGAGTTCTAGTCAGTACCCTAATTTACAGGCGGTAACTTGGCCTCAGCTACAAACATTGTGGAAGATGGCGTCGAGCTGCCATTTCCCCGTTAAAAACTCGAATGCAGAGCCAGCGCCGTTATTTGCCAAAGCCGTCGAATTCGAACGTCACTTATGCCACGACACTTTGATGAATGATGAGTGGTTTACAAAAGGTGATTGGCAACATCCCGCTGGCGGTAGTTACGCTGAACGGTATTTACGCTATTTGCAAACGCGGTTTGGTGAGCAGAGCGTAGAGGCCAGCGACTTTATTGAGCGATTTAAGGACAGTCATTTTACGCTCATGAATCCAGCGCATCCGCTTTATGCTGACTTCGCTCCTTTAAGTGAGCGTGGTAGAGATGCGCTGTTACAAGGCGAAAGATTTTGGTTAGATGAGCGAAATCAAATATGGATGAACACTGAACCGGGGGTGATACAAGTGGAAGCACAGCAGTGGTTACCCTTTGCAAAAGCATTGTCTATTGAGATCACCGCCCTGCAAAATAGCACTGTCAGTTGCCAAATGAAGTATGGCAATCTATGCGTGAATCGCATTGAGCGCTATCAAGGTTACCAAACCTGGGGATTACTGCTTTTAACGTGTATTTGTTGTGGTTTAGCGGGCAGATATTGGCACGAACGGCAGCAAGAAGCCAAAGAGCGGCGATTTATATTGCAGTTGCTCACCCATGAATTGCGTACACCTATTGCCAGCTTGGGGTTTACGGTTGAGCAATTCAGGCGGCAATTTGACGAGCTTCCCAAGTTAAGTCAAATGAGTGCTGGCCGTTTGTTTGCCGATCATCAGCGTTTAGATCAGCTAACAGAAACCAGCCGTAGCTTCTTGAGTTCCGACCCCAGCGAACGGTTTGCCAAGCAGTCGGCATTGATATCCGAATGGTTGGATTACAGCTTAGAAAAGTACTCTCTATCTTATCAGCTAGAACAGGATATAGAGCTTGAACTGCCATATTATTGGCTTAGTGTCTGCCTAGATAACCTGATCAGAAATGCGCTTACGCACGGAAAGGGTCAAGTCTCAGTAGCGGTTGATATTGGGGCGAGCGCGGTTAGGATCCGTGTGAGCGATCAAGGAGAGTTCCCTTCGGTGTGGCAGCGTTGGCTGGGCCATAAATCAGCACGAAAGCGTCAGGATAATATGGGGATAGGTTTAACACTCGTGGCACGATTAATGAAAAAAATGGGCGGAAGATTGATCATTAAACGCCAACCCACTCAACTTATTTTGGAGCTACCACGATGAGCCGAATACTGCTGGTGGAGGATGACCAACTCTTAGGTCAAGGTTTGGCAGATTATATCAATCAGCAAGGCTATCAGTGCCAATGGCTGACTAAAATGGCTCAAGTGGAGAAGCACTGGTTTAACGCCGACTTGGTGGTGCTAGACCGCATGTTAGCTGAAGGTGATACGCTCGACCACTTGCCTAAGTGGTTGATGAAAAAGGCAGTACCGGTGATTGTTTTAACGGCGAAGGTCGACGTTGACCAAAGAGTCGCAGGGTTGATGGCGGGCGCTAGAGATTACGTGACTAAGCCGTTTGCTCACCAAGAATTGTTGGCCCGAATTGAGGCCCAGCTGCGACCATTAGGCGAAAGCGTTCTGCGTTATCAGGACATTTGTGTTGATCTTTCCAGTCGAGAGGTTACCGAGAAAAATGCCCAGGTTCAACTCAAGCCAAAAGAGTTTCAACTGCTGGTGTTACTGCTGCAAAGTGTTGGCCGGGTATATCACCGCGATGAATTACTGAATAAGGTTTGGGGCTATCAGGCGTTTCCGACCACGCGTACCGTCGACAATCATGTGCTTCGTCTGCGACAGAAATTACCCAGCCTGCAAGTCGAAACCGTGCGTGGGATTGGCTATCGCTTAAGTGAGGCGAAGTGAAAAAACACCCCTTATTGTTACTTCTGTTTATGGTTAACTTTTCGGTTGCGGCCAATAGTGATGATTGGTTTTTTGCCACTCCATTGCAGGCCAGTTATCAAGCATTAGTCAGCGACAATCCAATGCAGGCATGGGCCGAGTTGGTGATGGCGATGCGCCAACACGATATAGCCAGTCAACACTGGCTGCCACTTAAACAAGCGATCATCACCAACAGCGAGTGTGGCCAGAGCTTGGACTTTTTTAGCCAACGGTATGGCGGCAAAGTAAAACTTTCTCTGCAACAGAAAGCCAATTTGGTGCAGAAGCGGTATCAAGCCAAAGTGTCGCTCTTTGACAGCTTAGACTCAGTCGCGGTGAAATTAACCGACCGTTTCGGTCAGGTTTGGCTACAAGGAGAGACATCACAACCAGAGCAGGGTTACAGTGAGCTTGAAAGTAGCGATTGGATCGCGCCTCTAAAAGCTGGGCTGTATGTCCTTTCCATTGACGATGAACATGTTTCTTTATTGCTCGATGATCAAGACGGCGCGGCGTGGATATCTCTTATCAACCAAAGCCAAGCCATTAAAATTGAACCGCCCAAAGCGGCCCCGCGCTGCCTACCCGCGGCGGCGCAATGGCAATGGTTTGATGAAAATTATCAATTGGTTGGCGAGAACTTAGCCATGAGGACAACGGTCAAATCTCAGCGGGCGATGTTGCCTAAATCTATCCCCGTATCGGCGAGTTGGTTAAGTGGGGTGGTGTTGGAAAGGCACTATCAGTCCGGGGTCGTGATTGAGCACTTACAGCGGTTAACTCTGCCTGCCCAATTTCTATATGGCGACACTAGGGAGACAAAGTCGCCGTAGTTTTACGGTGTAATAATAAAAAACGAAAGAGGTTTATTATGTTATTACACGGCAAGAAACGACTTCCCTTGGCGGCAGTTTTAAAAACGCAGCTTATTAAGATGCTTGGAGTCACCAGCCTATCACTATTTAGCCTGAGCGCACTATCTCAGCCCATTGAGCTTAGCTATGGTCAGCATACGCTGAGTTTAGAACCCGGCACCTTGGCGATGCAACTGCATAACCCGAAAGGCTCGGTGGTATTAAATGAACCTAGCTTACGGGTGTCAGAACAAGCGCAAACGCCGCTCTGGGTTGAGCAAGCAAGGCTCAATCAAGCCCAGTGGCAATTATCTCCTAGTCAGTTGTTGGTGACCGCCAGTTTTGATGATAACGGGCTCTATTTAAGCTTCGATGCCAGTAAAGCGGCGTCCATTGCGCGCAACAAGGCCATGAGGCTTAAATGGTTTAATCTTGCACAGAGCGCAAGTGAAGCGTTATTGCTGCCTTTTAATGAAGGAATGCGAGTCCCGGTGGCCAACTCGGCGTGGGCGAGCTATCTGAGTGAAAAACTGAGCGGCAGCAATACAACGCAAGATCTCAAGATGCCGTTTTGGACTCAAAAGCTGGTCACCGCGAGTACGGCATCCCCCCTTTTTGCTACCGTTCATTTGATTAACCCATTTAACAATCGTCTGCATTTTTCAGCGCAACAAGGTCGGGTGGATCTACAGGCAGAACACGTTTTTACTGCGCTTAATCAACTGCAAAAATTCGAGGTACAAATTAGTCTGGGCAAAGATGAACTTGCCGGCGCTCGGCAATATCGGCAGTGGCGCCAAGAACAAGGCTTGAGCGATACCTTAGCGCAGAAGATAGAGCGCCAACCGGAAACTGCGAAACTGATTGGCGCGAGTCATGTCTATTTTTTTGGCGAAGGGCTTATTTCCGCTCAAGATGTCAAAGATTGGCGGGGGTTAAAGCGCTGGTTCTTGGCCGAGTCCGATTTAGTTTCAGGTGCTGATCCCACGCAACTCAAAGAGTTGACCGCTTCGGCTGGTGAGCATAACTGGTTAAGCCGATACGACAAGCAACTACTTGTGCAAGCCATCAACCAATCCTTACAGGTTAAGTTTGCCTCGCTGAGCCCACAAGGCGCGGCCAACAGCATTGAGCTGCAATACCAAAGTGCGCAACAAAGTAAAAGCTACCTTGCCAAGCACGCTCACGCCTATTTGCAACGACCAGATAGCTGGGGGCAAGGGCTCGCCCAATCGATGATTGATCATCTGCAACGGGCGGGCATTGATAACCTTTGGATTGGCTTAAATAAATGGACATCGGCTTTTTATCAGCCGCAAGTGGTCGACAGTGCCAAACAAGCGGGCTATTTAATCGGCAGTTATGACTCTTACAATACTGCTATCGCGCCTAAGGTGAACGATGCTTGGTTGACCGCGCAGTTGCCAAAAAGCATGCGCGAGCAATGCGCGATAGAGCTTGAAAACGGCCAAAAGAAAAAAGGTTTTCGCGGTAATGGCTTTTATTTGAATCCCGCTTGCCGCCGTGATGTAGTGGAGCAACGAGTCCGAGAGTTGATTAAGTATGGCCGCTTTAATAGTTTGTTTTTGGATGTCGATGCCACTGGCATGGTACGAGAAGACTACGCTTATTCGGGTAACCAAACGCGCAGCTCCGCTTCTAAGGGCATGACTCAAGCTGTCATGAGCGAGGCGTTTAATGACCGAATGGATTGGATCGCGAAGCAGCAAAAAGTGGTGTTGGGCTCGGAAGATGGCAACGCGATCACCACCCGTGCAATTGCTTTTGCTCATGGTATGGAAACAGTAGGGTTTGGTTGGAATGACCCTGATATGAAGAAGAACCGTCAGTCGCCTTACTATTTAGGCGCTTGGTACCCGGATCGCAAACCGGCCTTTTTCTTTCAATCCGCTAAGGTGAAGGAGCCCTATAAAAGTTTACTGTTTGCTCCTCAATATCGGGTGCCTTTGTATCAAACAGTGTTTCACAATGAGGTGATCAATAGTCATCACTGGCACAGTGATAGCGTAAAGTTCTCCAACGTTCAGGTTGAACGCGATTTAGCCAGCATGCTGTATAACACGCCACCTATGGTGCAGTTGAGCCGTGATGAAACGACTTCAACCTCATCTGCCCGGCTAAAGGCACTTGTGCACTACCAGCAAGGCTTTGCGCCTATTCATCGCGTGTTATGGAACAAAACATTAGATGAGTTTAAATGGCTCACACCGGATGGCTTAGTGCAGCAAACCGTGTTTAGCGATGGCAGTGTGATCACGGCCAATTTCTCAGGCCGCACGTATCACGATTTGGGGCGGTTAGCGATCCCAGGCCATGCGATGGTGGCATCGCTCAGTAGTGGTGAGCAAGTGGTTTGGCGGGCTGAGCGGTTTTCCCATTAGAGTAAGGGGCGATAGCCGCTGCGTCTAAGCTTTAAAAAGGTTAGGCGCAGCATGTTTGGGCTTAATGGAATAGCTTGCCATCAACAAGCACGGCTTGCGTTTGGTAATTGTCATCCAGTATCGTTGCCGCAGCGATAAATCCGGTTTTTAAATACCCGAGCGTACTGGCGCTACGTAGCGCGTGGGCAGGGTAGGTCGACGCCATTTTGAAGACTTCCAGCTCATCCATTCCCCAGTTAATGGCTTTAGCCACTGATTGATCCATACCGATATGGGCGCCAGCCAAGCTGCCATTGGCGTTAACCAATTTATTATCCACCACTCGAATAGTTTCTCCGTTGAGGACAAAGCAGTTGTCTTCACTGCCTAGCGAGGCCATCGCATCGGTCACAATGACGAGCTTGCCCTGAGGCTTGGCGCGTTGTGCCAGTTTTACACTCGTTGGGTCGACATGAATGCCATCGGTAATGATGGAGCACCATGCGTGATCGGTCATCAAAGCGGTGCCCACCACACCGGGCTCTCGGCCATTGAGTGGTGACATCGCGTTGTAGAGGTGGGTGAAACCATCGATATGGCCGAGTGTTTCTTCGGTTAGCTCCTCTTGCGTTGCATTGCTATGGCCACATGAAAGCAGTATGCCTTGACGCGACAGCCATTGAATCGCCGCTGCGTTGACTTTTTCTGGGGCTAGGGTGACCAACGTCTTACCTTTGGCTAACCATGGCAGTTGCTCAAGGGACTCAATTGTTGGGTCGTAAAAGTGGTGGCTATCATGCGCGCCTTTCTTTTCTGGGCTTAGCCAAGGCCCTTCAAGATGAACACCTAAAACGCCGGTTACTTTGTTTTCAAACGCGAGTTCTGTGGCCTTAAGCGCTTGAGCTATTTTTTCTTGGCTATCGCTGATGAGGGTGGGGAGCAGGTAAGCTGTACCGTGTTTTCGATGAGCATCACAGATGGTCGCAATGCCGTTAGCATCGGTTTGTTGATTAAACATTACGCCCCCGCCGCCATTGACTTGTAAATCGATAAAGCCGGGTGTGATGGTGGACGTTGGGAAGCAAGTGACTTCTGCATGGCTGGGCAGCGAAGCCGTTGGCATGATCGCAACGATGTGCTCATCTTGCCAAAGTATTGCTGATTCATAGTGCATTTTCTCACCATCAAAAATGCGCAGAGCTGAAATTGCTTTGAGTGTCATCGTAATCCCTTAGTCGCTATTGCCAGTTGTATCTAAAGCTAAATTGAATGTTAAATTAAGCACTGTGCTCAAACAGTGAAGCCGCACCAAGTAAGCACGCATCATGATCCCCTTTTGCCGCTACCAGTTTCACCTGAAAAGGAGTTGGGCGTTCGTTTATGTAGTGATTGACGCGCTCCATATACCCTTTGGCTAGCCCGACGCCGCCCCCAATGACAATCACATCCAGATCGAGGCAGGCTTTTAAGTTGCAGCACAAGGTCGCAATGGCTTTGGCGCTCTCTTGAATGACTTGCTCGGCAGTTGGGTTGTGTTTGGCTTGCTCAAACAGTTCTATGTTGGTGATTGAGCTGGAGATGCGTTGCTTAGCTTGCTTATTGATAGCGGTACCGGATGCAACGGCCTCGACGCAGCCACGCTGGCCGCAGCCACACACTGGCCCATCTTGGTCGATAACTAGGTGGCCAATATGACCGGCAAAATTGTTTTTGCCGCAGTGCAACTTGCCGTCAATGATCAACCCTCCGCCGACGCCAGTTGAAACGGTAAGGTAGGCCATGTTCTTGTCTTGTTCGTCAAGGTGTAAGTATTCATACCACGCCGCGGCCTGCGCATCATTGAGCATGGCTACGGGCTTTTGGGTGAGTGCTTCAAGTTCATGGTGGAGTGGGAAAGGAGCTGGAAACGCCAAAGTATCGGGGTTTATCGCGCTGATCCCTTGCTCAGTTACGAGCCCTGTGGTGGAAACCCCAATACGGTCGACGTCTGCAAGCCAAGTTTGGCATTGCTCTAGGATGTAACTCGCGAACTGCTTGGCAGAAGTGACCGTGATGGTTGGGATCTGTTTTCGCTCGCAGAGTTGGTCTTGTTTGACTAACCCCAGTGCGATCTTAGTGCCGCCGATATCAATGGCAAGAATGTTCATTAGCGCGCCTCTACTGCTTGGGTTGCTTGATTAAACCAGCTAGTCACTACTTCGAGTCTGGTTAATGCCGAGCCAACGGTTACCGCTGTCGCGCCGCATTCAATCGCTTTGGCCGCGAGCTCAGGTGTGTTGTATCGACCTTCAGCCATTGTAAAGAATCCTGCCTTTGAAAACTGTTTCACCAGTTCAAAATCTGGATCGACAGGTTCACAGCCACCCACGTAGCCAGACAGAGTTGAGCCGATGATCTCGACCCCTTGTTGGTGGGCCCAAAGACCATCTTCAAAGCAAGAGCTGTCGGCCATCGCGAAACAGCCACATGCTTTGATTGTAGCGGCAATCATATCACGGCTTTCTGGGCGAATTCGGTCGGTGGCGTCGAAGGCAATGATGCTTGCCCCAGCTTCTGCTAATGCGGTGACATCGGTACTAAATGGCGTGATCCGTACCGGGCTATTGTCCAAGTCACGCTTCACAATTCCGATAATTGGTATGCTGACATGAGCCGATACCGCTTTAACATTATCGACACTTTCTATACGGAGTGCTCGGGCACCAGCTTGTTCAGCGGCTTGCGCCATCGCGACAATAATGTCGGTTTTGGCTAGTGGGCTGCCTTCAACTGGTTGAATAGAAACAACGGTTTGTCCGTTTAAAATTCCTTTTAAATCATTGATATTAATTGCTTTATCTCTCACGTTGGGCCTCGTTTGTATAAGTTCTGCCACG
>Ga0070725_10000609_pt1 | contig 23603 bp, 25 predicted proteins | sample tdDd002_FD_69781 | JGI IMG/M metagenome (GOLD analysis project Ga0070725, IMG submission 69781) | Marine sediment microbial communities from the Atlantic coast under amendment with organic carbon and nitrate - tdDd00.2 | ecosystem: Environmental > Aquatic > Marine > Coastal > Sediment | place... | reverse complement strand
AAGCAACAAGAAACAGTGGTGGTGGTGGTGGTAGTAGACCACCAATTACTGGACATGAAAATTAATAAGCAAAATTTCATAAAATAGATAATCCTAAACATGCTAGTTTATATAGATTTATCAATATTGTTAGGAGTAGAGTAAAATGGGAAAAAAGCTAATTTTTTTACGTGCCTATTTTTATATAATTAAAGTCTTACTATATTCTTCATAATGGTGGGCTTGGAGAAGTGAACAAATGGGTTAATAGTATAACATTCAGAAAAAATAATTGCGATGATGTAAGTTTGCAGAAATATTATCTAAAAGCTATAAAATATACTTTGTTAAATGTGAACTGTCTTGAACGTTCTGTAGCATTATTTGTATTAATGAAATATTATGGATTTTCTTCTGTTTTGTGTATAGGTGTAGGGAAAAAAGTACAAACTTTTCATGCTTGGGTAGTAAATGATCAAATACCAGAATTAGATGAAAGTAACTGTTTAGATGAGTATGTGATTATTAGTAAAATAAAGGCGTGTAATAACTTGTAACAATTACTAGAATCTCTAGATGTTGTTGTCTATTGAATTTCACATACTGTAAAGTATTGTAAGAAGGGAGAATATAAGTTTGATAATTAGTCATGGTTGTTTGAAAAACACTTTTTTTTCAAGTAACGATAATACATTGAGTCTAAACGATGAGTTTAGTATAAATGGTGATTTTGATAAGTATTATTCAGAGGATAAGTTCATTTTTTCATTTGGTAATTTACAGAATATTGATATAAATAATATTTTTGTGGAAAACAAGTTTAATTATAGGATATTTAATGATTGCACTGGAGATTATATTATTGGAGTGTATGATAACATCTTAAAGGAATTAACAATTTATAGGAATTCAAGTTCAGCAGTACCTGTTTTTTATGTTTTTTATAATCAAAATCATTATTTTTCAACATCTCTTGAGAAATTAAAATTAATTAACGATGAGTTAAATGAGAAGTACTTCTTAACATATTTGTGTACAGGTGTAACAGAAACTGAAATGACACCATACTTAAATATACATCGATTATTACCAGGTTATTCAATTAAGTGTGATGGAAGTAAGATTTCGTTGAGCAAATGTTGTGATATGATTGCATCTAGAAAAAAAACAGACAGGAGTATATTGTCTAATGAGTTTTACAGATTGTTTGAAAAAAGTATACAAAACTCAATGGCGGAACATTCAGTAATCGGATGTGAGATTAGTGGTGGACTTGATTCAAGTGCTATTGCATACCAGATTGATAAACTTTCTACTGATGAGCAAAAGTTGATTGGACTATCATTTATTTTTGAAGATGAGAGTAACTTAGATAAGATAAACGAGGTATATAATACAACTGCTTTTGAACCTGTTTATATTGATATGACGAAGTTTTGGATATTCAAAGATGTTCCCGAAGGTGTACCTCAAATTGATGAACCAAACATACTTACTATAAATTATTCATATTTGAAGGAATTGAACGAAGTTGCCTTAAAGCATAATATAGAAATACTCTATTCAGGAGAAGGTGGAGATAATTTGTTTGCATATTCCAATTACTACTTGATTGATCTTATGAGTAAAAGTTATAAAGCATTAAAAGAGGAGCTAACATCACTATCAAAGTATTATAAACAACCAAGCTATAAGTTGATATTGGCGCATATCTTATCAGGTATATTACCTGAATCAATAAGAAATAGACTAGATTCAAAACTGTCAACACGTTCCTGGATAAATATTGATTATTATAGTAGATATTTTATTCCTAGTTGGCTGAACGAGAATTTTGCAAAAAAAATCACTTATAAAGAATTATTCGGTACTAGAAAAAAATTATCTAACACAGGATTAAATAATTTTATGCAGCAAAATGATTTGTTTGTTTTTTTAAGTAAGAATCCCTGCATTTGGATTAACGAACATTTCTTTCAAAAAATGAACGTTAATAAGTTTAATCCATATAGAGACTATAGTACAATGAACTTTATGTTTAGTTTAGATTATATAGATAAAGCACATTTTGGAGAACAGAAGTCACTACTTACAAATTCGAATTTGATTCCGGATAGTATAAGTAAGAATCCTGATAAAAGTGAAACGTTATTTACATATTATAATGGGATAAAAAATGAATGGGATAAGATTGAAAAAATTGTAAAAGAATCACGCCTTGTAAGTTTAGGTTTTATTAATGAAGATGAACTGATGCATTCGCTTCAAAAGTTTAAAACAGGTTATCATGAGGAATTTATTCCTATTATCAGAACATTGAGTCTAGAAGTATGGTTTATTGTAAATGGATATTGATGTATTTTATTATGCAACATCTTTTTCTCTTTATCTAGTATTGAGAGATGCTAGTCTAATACAAAATTTACTAGGCGCTTCACTAGTGAAATAAGTACACTATTATAAGGATTAGAAGCGCATATATGATCATGACGTTTTTAGTAGTGAAATTGCAACTGGCTTCAAGGGATACGTAATGCAAGTGATGTAGTGGTAAGTACTGCCAATTTAAACACCAACTATTTAATGTTAGATTGATAGGTTTATTTTTCTATTATTTAACATATAAAAGAAGATATCTTGCAAAAAAACATACCGAAAGATTTGATGTAAAACAATTTTAATGTTTTGTTTAAGAACACTAACTATGGGAGAACTAAACTATCCGAATTGAATTAACATACCACATCTTCATACCTAATAATCACTCGAAGAAGGTTTATGATGATATACACAACTCTAGTAGAAAAACGTGTACTTCTGACTGGGGTGATCGAGACTTATAGAATAAAGAGTTTAACACCATCATTTGATGGTGCCTTTTTATGTGTAAAACACATTGATTTACAAACGTTCGTTTGGCGTAATAATAAGCGACAGAAGGTGAACATAATTGAAAAATATAATGAAGATATGGTCACAGAATTCCATATAACCGAAGACAAAAGTGGAGTTAATCAAGTATATGTGAAACCTATAAGTTTCGTTTAGCTAGAGATATCTTAGAGGAGTACATGACTATTAGAATTGATAAGATTATTTGTGTTGGTGAGGAAGGGCTTAAGGATGATAGACGACTAATATATACTTGTGAAAGTATATTAGAAGATATCGTGAGGATATATATATTGAAGTTTTATCTTCAATCTACAAAATGGATGTTATATAAAATATTGTGAGGTGTGGTTTGAATAGTATTAAGAGGGAATTAGCTGCGATATGCTCAATGTTTGATATGAAGGAGAATCGAGATTATAGATAATAATTAGTTTTTATATGTTTGGCAGTATGGAGAGCAAGGACAATTATTGGGTTCATGAGTTGCAAGTAAAATACTTTCAAGAACTAGATAAGATGTTAATGGATTTAGGCTTTGAAATTAATGAATCTGAGAATGAAGATGTAAGGTTAGAAAATATTCAAGGTAGTTTAGACAATCCTAAAGTAATTGATCTATATGAACATAAAGCAGGTACAAAAATTCATTACAAGTTAATTGAAGGAATTTCTGAGTGTCCACCACCAGATAAAGAACAATGGCTTTAAGAACGAGTTGTAAATATGAATATTCATACATTGATGTAATGATGATTTTGTCGCCAATTTGTCGCCGAAGAAATCAAAATATATGATAATTGATAGTAATAATTAGCAATAAATTGTATAATATAGTTTGCTGATTAAAGCTGTTTCAAATGGTTGAGTTAGATCTAATAAATTTAGTGATGATTGATTTAACAAGTTTTAAAGACAGAACCTGTTTATCGTCATATTCGAGCCTTTGAAGCATAAGCGGTCACAGCTGGTGTTTTTATTATGGAATAATATATGGTTGAAGTTTAGACTTCTATGATTTTCAAACTAAGATAAGGAGAGCAAAATGAATAGTAAATACAATAAGATTATACTTTGGGTGATGATATCGTGTATCTTTCTGATAGGATGTACATCTACGAGTCCTGAACCTGTAGTATTTGATGATAGTATCTTTGATGGTTATGAAAGTATTCAGGTAGATGGAGGCGATTTATCTGGAGATAGAGAAGCTGAGGTTGTTGTAGACATAGGTTTTGGAGATCGAGAATATTATGCATTCACAAACGAACATGGCCAGCTTGTAAGAGTCATTGCAGAAGAAATAATTTTACAAGACGATGATACTGAGCCTGTTACATCGAAAGGTAGATATTATCCTGATGAGGCTAAGGTACCAGGTGTAGAAAGTAAAACGCTTGATGAAGGACATATAATAGCTGATAGTCTCGGTGGTGTATCAAATGCCTATAATATAACACCACAAAATAGCACACTTAATAGACATGGTGATCAAGCTTATATGGAGGATGCTATTAGAAAAGCTGGTGGCTGTAAAGATTTTGAAGCAATCATCACTTATCCTGATACTCAGACACAGATACCAAGTCACTACCAATTTACATATACCTTAAATGGAAAAGTGATTATGGATGAGTTTGAAAATGTAAATCCAGATGAAGTCAATGCTGTGTTATCAGAAGATAGTGATATCAGTATTATTGAGTTAGATAAAAAACTAGAATATATTATACTTAAGAATAACAGTACTGAAGATATAGATATTACAGGATGGAAGATTGTCTCAATAAGAGGTGATCAAACATTTATTATACCAACTTGTGTTTTAGGACCAAATGAAACTGTAAAAATAGGGGATTCTGAAACAAGTTCAGATGTGGATTTTCATTGGTTAGATGGTAATGGAACATGGAATAATAGTAAAAGTGACCCAGCAGAGTTATACAATAAATTAAATATATTAATGGATAGATATAATGATTAATTACAACGTGTAAAGGTTTAATACTTGACGGACATATATGTCATGTTGGATTTGTATCAATAGTACAACTATGATGGTAATATATTTCATATACCACTCCTGTTGTGGCATTGTGACAAAGACAAATTTCGACATTGATACAACCTCGTATCTATGTTGACATCGCCTAAGATTTTATCTTGGGCGATTTTTATTTTATTTAGAGAAATTAATATTATTTTTTATATTTTACTTTGTCATAGTAACGGAATTCTTGTTATAATAATAAAGATGATAAAAGGAGTGTTTAATTTGAATAAAGTAGATAAAATGTACATAGATAATATTATTGATATTATGGAGAATGGAAGTGACGACTTTGATGGCAATGTGCGTCCTGTTTATAAGGATGGTACACCATCGCATACAAAGTTTATCACGCAAAACTTTGAGAAGTATGATATTTCTAAAGGTGAATTCCCTATTACTGCTTTAAGAAATATAGCTTGGAAATCTGGTATTAAAGAAATTCTTTGGATTTATCAAGATCAGTCCAATGATTTGGACCTTTTAAAGGAAAAGTATAATATCAAATGGTGGGATGAATGGGAAGTCGATGGATCGAAAACCATTGGGATGCGCTATGGTGCAACTGTTAAGAAATATGATATGATGAATGCATTGTTAGAAAATATTAAAGTTCAACCATATGGTAGAAGACATATCATCAGTTTATGGCAAGAAGATGATTTCATTGAAACCAAAGGTTTGAATCCATGTGCATTTATGAGTATGTGGAGTGTTAGAAAAAAAGGTGATATAAGATATTTAGATATGACACTTGTACAAAGATCGAATGATTATCTTGTTGCAGGTCATATCAATAAGATTCAATATGTTGCTTTACAAATGATGGTCGCTAAACACTGTGGATTAGAACCAGGTGTCTTTGCTCATTATACACATAACCTTCATATCTATGATCGTCATTTTGATCAGGCAAGAGAACTGTTAGACAGATATGAAAAGAATTCTGATTTGATGCAGCCTAAGCTGTTGTTGGATACAGAAAAAGTCAACTTCTTTGACTTTACTATTGATGATTTTAAAATGGAGAACTATTATCCGATAAAGCCACAATTAAAGTTTGAGTTAGGTATTTAGGAGGAACATATGGAGAATATTAATATTATTGTTGCAATTGGTAAGCACTATGAGATTGGCTTATCAAATGACTTGTTGTGTCATATAAAGCCTGATTTACAGTACTTTAAAAAGACAACTAAAAATCACATTGTAATTATGGGACGTAAAACATTCTTATCTTTACCTAATGGTCCTTTAAAGAATAGAGACAATATCATTATTACTAGAGATAACGGTTTTAGTCATGAAGGTGCTCATATCGCAAAAAGTATAGAGGAAAGTCTTGAAATAGCTTCTAAACTTAATGAGAACGGTGATAAAAAAATATTTATTATTGGTGGGGCATCGATTTACGAGCAATTCCTACCACTTGCTGAAAAATTATACATTACTCATATATTTGAAGATTTTGAAGCGGATGTTTACTTTCCTATTATCGGAAAAGAATGGGAACTTGAATGGACATATGCAGACAGAGAAAATATTGAACATATGCATCAACATATGTTTGCAATTTATAAAAAAGCAACAAATTAAAGGAATGCTTAGCATTTCTTTTTTGCTTGTTTAATCGTGTTCTGGGTATAATCATATAGAAGGAGACCATTATGAAAATTGCACAAACTTACTTAAACACAATTATTGATGAACTTAATATGATGGTAGTGGTGATCTCTAAGGATAATACTTTGGTTTCGGCCAATAAAGCGATGTTAGAATTTGCAGGATTGTCTTTAGAAGATGTTATGGGTGAACCACTTTGGGAACTGCCTTGGCTTAAACACGACCCAGATATTCAAAATAAACTGATGTTTGCACTAAGTGACTCATACTTTGGCACATCATCTAGGTTTAATGCATCTTATAAAGATAGAGAAGGTCTAGAATATGAAATAGACTTTATAGTGAAACCCGTGATGAAAGAGGATGAACCTGAGTATTTCATTTGCATGGGTTATAATATTACTGAACTTGTACAAGCAAGAAAAGCACTTACAGAAAGAGAGCGTAGAATTAAAGCCTTCTTTGATCATTCGAATGAAGGATATTTCTTCTTATCACTGCCAGATAAAATACAAAAGGATGAGGTAACAGACCAGATTATACTTGAAATGATTGAGCATTTCAAATTAGATGATATCAGTCAAAGGTTTGAGGAAATTTATGGAGTCAAAGTAAAAGATGCAAATCATATATTTAGGATTCTACAAATAGAAGATCGTTTAGAGGGTGTAATAAGCAGTTTGGTTGAAAGTCGATCTGTTACATATCAAATGAGTTTTGTTGTAGAGGAAAAGATAAAACACGTTGAAGTTGTCTTAGTTGGTATTTATGATAATGATCAATTTGAAGGATGTTTTGGAATTGTTAGAGATACAACTGATCAAGTAAATTATCTAGACAAAATTACTTTTTTAGCTCATAAAGACTACTTAACAGGTATTAACAATAGAAGAAACTTTTTTAATGAAGGGGATGCACTTATTGAAGTGTGTAAAAAGGAAAATTCACCTCTTTCTATAGTTATGTTTGACATTGATCATTTCAAGAAGGTCAATGATACTTATGGACATGATGCAGGTGATGTTGTTATTAGAGATCTTGCTAAGTTAGTAGCGGATTCAATCTGCGAAAAATGTGTATTCGGTAGGTATGGAGGAGAAGAGTATATAGTACTTGTTCCGTATCCTGTAGAGGATGTTCATGATAAATTCGAAATCATTAGAGAGAAAGTTTCGGAAAAAGAGTTTGATGAGGATAATACTCCCGTTCATATCACCATCAGTACAGGAATATATGATTTGGACTTAGACAATGATTCTCTTCAATCTGGTATTAGTAAAGCGGATAAGGCTCTTTATGAATCTAAAAGCAATGGACGTAACCAAACAACCATTTATGTAGATTCTATTCATGGTATTTCTTCAAGGGATAAACTGACAGGCTTGTTTACAGCTAAAAGTATGAGGTACAAATTAAATAAGACCTTGATGGATGTACAATCTATCGAAGATTCTATGTGGGTCATTTACTTTAAATTGAGTGTCTTGAAAGAAGATAGACTCTTAACAGAAGTACGACACCATAAAACAATGGCGACATGTTTAAGTCGCACAATTAGAAATAGTGATTATATTGGCCGAATTGGCAAACATGGTTTTATGGTTGTACTTAGAAATGTTAACATGAAACAAGTTGATGATAAACATCAAAGAATGATTGATAACATTGAAATAGGCTTTAGTGGAATGTTGGGTAATGTTCTGACTATAGAAACAAGTGCTTTGAATGTAACAAACTTGAAAAGTGATGAGTATATTATTGAGGAAGCGGAAAAACATTTAGAAATAATATAAAATCCCCAAATTTGGGGATTTTTTTATTCGAATTTATCATAAAATATGAGATCCTCTTTCATACCTTTTTCCATTAGTAATGGTATAACAGAGTCAATCATTAATGGACTACCACATAAATATGCTTCACACTCAGGTCCATTATCTAAGTATTTATTGATAAGGTCAGTAACACGACCTTGATCACCATTCCACTGACATGCTTCAGTAGGTCTTGAAAGACAGGTGATTAAGTTAAAGTTAGGGAGTGATTCTTTAAGTGCTTCAAGTTCATCCATCATATATAAATCATCTCTTGTTCTAGCACCAAAGTAGAAGGTGACTTTTCGATCGATTTTTTCATCTCTCATATGTTTAAGAATACTCATGATTGGTGCCATCCCGGTTCCAATCGCAATGCAAACCATTTCTCTATCACCATGTTGATAATAAAAGTCGCCATAGGGACCTACAATTGTGAGTTTATCTTCTTCCTTCAAATGCTGATGAACGTAAGTTGTACATATACCATTTGGAATATATCCAATAAATAGTTCGAGAGTATGATTTTCTTTTGGTGCAGATGCTATTGAGTAAGCCCTGTATACTTCCTCACGATTTCCTTTGTATTTAGGTGTTAGAATTTGAATATACTGACCAGGTTTAAAGTTGATTTCATTTTCCTCAGGTAAATGAAGACGAAGATGCTTTATCTTTGGCGTTACATCTTTAATGAACTCTATGTCATAATCATACTGTTTAACATTGAACAGTTCCTCTGGAATTTGAATTTGAATATCTTCTTTAACTTTTAATTGACACGAAAGTCTGATACCTTCTTCTTGCTCTTCTTTTGAAACATAACCTGATTCAGTTGGAAGAAATCTACCACCGCCAGCTTCAACGTGCACTTTACAATAGCCACAACTTCCTTTACCTCCACATGCTGAAGGAATATATATTTCATTGTCTATTAGAGCAGTCAAAAGGGTATCACCACCATCGACGGTGTATTCTTTTTCTTGGTTAATCATCATTTTTTTCTCACCATAGTTTGCAATGGTTCTGTTAGCAATAGATAGTAAAAATGCCAATAAGCCTGTCATGGCACTGATGATTAAGATTGTTCTTATAATGATATACATCATGCCTCCTTATTGAATTTGTACGATCCCTGAAAAACCTAAAAATGCTAATGCCATAATACCAGTGATGATTAATGTTATACCAGGACCTTCTAATCCTTTTGGTATTTTCGCGTTTTTGAGTTTTTTTCTGATGCCAGCAAGTGCTACGATTGCAAGTGTCCATCCAATACCTGAACCTGCACCGAAAAGAACTGATTGAATGAGATCATAGTCTCTGATTACCATAAATAACGATACACCCAGTATTGCGCAGTTAACAGTAATAAGTGGTAAAAAGATACCTAAAGAATAGTATAGATGTTCAAAGTATCTTTCTATAATCATCTCTACTAACTGTACAAAAGCTGCAATTACAATAATGAAGATGATATACCTTAAATACTCTAATCCGAAAGGTTCTAAGATGTAATTGTAGATCAAATAATTTAATATTGATGTACAAGTTAACACAAATGTTACTGCTTGTCCTAAACTGAATGAAGTCTCAATTTCCTTTGATACTGCAATAAAAGAACACATACCAAGAAAATTAGATAGAATCATATTATTTGTAAAAATTGAAGCTATAAAGATTACTAAAGGATTTATTTCTACCATTATTTAGCCTCCTCTTCTGGATTAGGAAAAATGTTTTTGGCAATCCAAATGACAATACCTAGCATAAAGAATGCACCGGGTGGCATAATCATTAGTGTCCAATGTGTGAAGTTTTCTCCAAGGACCTGAATACCAAATAATGAACCAAATCCTAGTAGTTCTCTAAAAAATGCTATAAAGAGCAATACAAGCGTATAACCAAGTCCCATTGTAACACCATCAATAAATGAAAGAATAGGTGGGTTATGCTGAGCGTAAGCTTCACAACGACCCATGATGATGCAGTTTGTAATGATAAGGCCGACATAGGGTCCTAAAGCTTTAGACATCTCAGGTAAATATGCTTTTAAAAAGATATCTAAAATAATTACAAATGCTGAAATAATGAGTGTTTGAACCATCATTCTAATATGTTTTGGTGTATGGTGACGCAAAAGCGATACTGTCAAGCTAGAAAGACCTGTTACAAACATAAGTCCAATGCCCATTACGAGTGAATTCATTAATAAATTAGTGACAGCTAATGCAGAACAAATACCCAGAATCTGTCGATAGATAGGGTTGTCTTTCCATACGCCATTTGAAAATATCTGTTTAATTTCCCTCATAGAAACCCTCCTCTTTAGCAAAATCTAAGATTTCAGGAATATTGGTATTAATCATATCTCTTACAGCTAAAGATGTTAACGTTGCGCCAGAAATAGCATCTAAATTACCACCAGTATCTTTGTTTAACACAATCGTAGGTTCTGCCATTATTAGATTTCGAAACTGTACTTTAAAAGCTTCTTCGTCGATTCTACCGCCTAATCCAGGTGTTTCTGAGTGAGAAATAAAGTTGATACCAAGAATTTCATTGTGATTAGGAGTTACTGCAATATGACCTGAAATGGTACCCCATAAGCCTTTACCATTGAAATCAAAGGCATATCCCTTTATCTGATCATCCTCTTTGTAGATATAGATGTTCTTTTCCTTTTTCACCTTAACTTCTATTTGACTCTTAAACGTTTTTTGAATTTCTTCATCAGTAAGATTGCCATCAATGTTAAATACATAAAGGATTGAACGTTGTATGATAAGAGCTTGTTGCTCTTCGATTGTTTCTGAAGTTGCTAAGTTAATAAAAGATAGAAGAAATGTAAAGAAAACAGTTAATGCAACCATAAAAACAACAGGGTATAGAACTTGTTTTTTCTTAGCCATTTTGTCTCCTTTCTCTACCTTTAAACATTTTTACGAGCTCATCTATAAGTGGAGCAAAAGTATTTCCTATTAAAATTGCAAACATCATACCACCAGCAAATAAAGCAAAACCTCTGATGATGACCGTAACCAATCCGATAATAGCACCGTATATATATTTTCCTTCCTTTGTTTTAGGAGAAGATATTGGATCAGTAGCCATAAAAAACGTACCGAACAGGAATCCGCCTGCTAATAAACCATAAAGTGGATTAGGTATCTGAGGGACACCAAATAGATACATTGTACCAGATATGATAATAAAACTACTTAAAAGACCAAAAACGGTTTCTTTTGCAGCTGTTTTAGTTATAAGTAAATATACACCACCTATGATGATTAAAATTGCACTGGTTTCTCCTATGGATCCTGCAACATTACCAAATAGGACTTGTGTGTAACTGAGCATATTACCAGTTGCCCTAAACTCTAAAAGAGGTGTGGATTGACTAATGGTGTCAATTGTAAACTTTGATAAGCTTCCAAAAAGTCCGCTGGTTGGTTGCATCCATTCCATTGTCATGGCATTTGGAAAATTAACATAAATAAATGCACGACCAACAAGAGCTGGATTAAATGGATTTTTACCAAAACCACCGAAGACCATTTTACCAAACAAAACGCCAAAAATGATGCCGATAACAGCTATGTGATATGGAATGCTTGGTGGTAATGTTAATGTGTATAATATCGATGTTACAATTACTGCTTCTGTTATTTTTTTTGTTCTTTTTCTTACAAATATCCATTCGACAAAGCATGCTGCTAGGGTTACGATTAATAAGAGTAAGAGTGTGCGCCACCCATAAAAATAAATGCCTGCTAGAATGAGTGGAAGGAGTGCATAAATAACTTTTCGCATCATTTTCTGTTTCATAAATTGAATCTTCAAGAAAAAATTCCCCCTTTATATGTACAATGTGTATTATTATTTCTCTCATACCCAATTTTATACAGAATATTTCATTTAAATGATTATATTATAAGGAAATGTGTATAAATATAGTGAATAAAAATAAAAGGAGAAGATTATGAGAACAATTATGGGGATTGAAATCCAAAACAGAGAAGAATTAGCAATGGAAGTACAAGGTCTATTAACTAAACATGGATGTATTATTAAGACACGATTAGGTTTACATGAAACAGGTAATTTCTGTAGTCCAAGTGGCTTGATTATACTTGAATTTGCTCCTGATGATAAAGGTGAGTATAACTTGCTAGAAGAGGAGTTAAATGAAATTGAAGGGGTTGTTGCAAGAAGAATGGAATTTTAATCACCTAAGGGTGATTTTTTCTTGCAAGTTACTAATGATTATGTTAAATTTATTGTCATTAGGAGGCAATTATGAAAGTTGGAATTATAGGATATGGTAACATAGGTGAAGCTATGGTTTCTGGATTACTTAAAAGTGATGTGGTTAAACCTGAGGAAATATTAGCAAGTAGCCGAAATGAAAAGAAAATAAGAGCAGCACTAGATAAATTTCACATTGGCATTACAAGAGATAATATAAAGGTAACTGAATTTGCAGATGTTTTGATTATTTCAGTAAAACCTATAGGTTTAGCGAATGTCCTTGAACAGATTAAAGATCATATTTCAGAGGATACGATTGTTGTGTCGGTAGTATCATCGGTAGAAATAAGTGAAATCGAGTCTATTATTGGTGAGAAAAAGATAGCAAGAGTAATGTTAAATACACCAGTAATGGTTAATGAAGGTATGTCTGCACTATGTATGAACCAAAAAGTTAATTTTGAGGAAGTTGATGAACTTGTCGCTTTATTTAAAAGTTTTGGACTCGTTGAATTAGTGGAAGAGAAGTACATGGAGATTATTACCGCAGTTAGTGGTACATCGCCAGCCTACGTTTTTATGATGATTGAAGCAATGGCTGATGGTGGTGTAATGATGGGGCTTCCAAGAAGGAAAGCATATAAATTAGCAGCACAGTCAGTAAGAGGATCCGCAACAATGGTCTTAGAATCAGAATTACATCCTGGAGCATTAAAAGATATGGTATGTTCACCTGGTGGTAGTACAATTGATGGTGTTTATACTTTAGAAAATAACAACTTCAGAGGAACACTTATGAAGACCATACGAGAGGCTACTAAAAAAGCCGAACGAATCAAACAAAAATTATAAGAAGCTTAGGCTTCTTTTTTGTTATTTATGTATAAAATTGGGTATCTATCAACTGCTGAGAAGGAGTTGCTATGAATGTAGTCATTGAGAAGAAAATTTGTCCAATAACAAATTTAGACATTATTGAAAGCCCACGCTGGAGAAACTTAAAAGTAGCAGATAATTACTTGGTTTCTTTGAGAAAAATAGGTAATCATATAGTAGATGTACATGCATATGGAAGTATCTTAGAATTTGACGCTGAACGTTATCAACATTTTTTAGACAAGTTCATTGAAGATCAAGGCATTGAGTTCCCATATGTTGAGATGAGAAATTATGAAGATTTATCAGGTGTTTTACCAACAAAAAAATCCTTGAGAACACAGAAGGATTATTTCATCGAGAAAAAAGATGAGCATATAGGTTTTATCGCTTACAATGCTAGAAAAGGTCTAGATTTAATTTTGAAGTCTGGAAAACGACAATATGATCAGATTAATGTGGAAGTTGCAAGTGTAGAGGATTATAAGCATGCAGTTAACTATGCTTTATCTATTTTAAAAAACTATAAATCTTATGTAAGATACTCTAAAAAGAAAAAGCACTATAAAATATCACTTTCTGATATTGAAGCTGTTGCAGTTTCTTGTGGTGAATTTCTTTGGGAAGATAATGATATGTTTGATTTTGCTGAGTTGAGTATTGATGCAAGCCATCCCTTATATCCAATTGTAGAAAATTTTGCGATTGTGAGAGAGGAGTTGATACACCTTGAAAATGAGTCATTTAAGAAAACAAAAGCACTAGAGTCAGAAAAACTTCAAACAGAAAAGATTGTGGAATCACTTCAGAGCGGAATTATTATTGTAGATCCTAGAAATGAACAGATTACAGATATAAACCCAGCCGCTTGTGAAATGTTAAATGGACGTAAAGAAGAGATAATTGGTAAACCATTTTCTAGATTTTTAGCTACAAAGGATGATTATGGTGATACATATAGTTCTAAGGACAGTTATTTACTCTCTTTACAAGAGACGCTTATACCCGTATTAAGAAGTTCTGTTAAAGTTAGATTGAACAATAAGCAATACCTTCTAGAGAATTTTGTTGATATAAGTGAGGCCAAAGAACATGAAGAAAAATTGAAAAAATCACTTGCTCATACTAAGCAATTGAATAATCTAACTTTTAATAGAGAAAAAAGAATTATCGAAATGAAAAGGGAAGTTAATGAACTTTTAATAGACTTAGGTAAAGAACCAAAGTATAAGAGTGTGATAAAGCTTAATAAAGATAGAGGCAACAATGGAGAATAAAATAGCCAAAAAGATATATGTTGATTATCAGAATAAAGTTAATAATGAAGAGGTAGAAAAGTTTTCTTACATATCAGCCATCGGTAGAATTCTGCCGATGGCAGTTGCTATTGCACTGATAATTTCTTTACCCAAAATGAAAACTATGGTATTTGGTGTTGGTTTGTTTATTCTATTTACGGTAGTGAATTCTTTATTGGGTTTAAGAGCAAAATATGCTGTAAATACAAATCTATATACTAACGAAATGACTAGAATTATAATTAATACATTTATTTGTTTTGGTTTTAATATTGTTATTGCAGATATTCCAATCGGCACTATATTTGCTGTGATTATTTTTTCTATGCAAATGTTCACAATTGACTCTAAAGTCTTAAATAAGATAGGTGTTTTACCGGTAATCTCTGCTATTTTGGGAGACTTTGTAGGCGGTCATATTCCTTATTATCTTAACAATCCTACTCTTGTGTTTACAATGGCGATTCTATTGATATTCTGTTGGCATTCAGGCACCATGGTTCGCATTAATGTGAAGAAAAAGGATGAGATTACACATCGATTAAGACAATCAGAGAATAAGTTCAAAAGTTTTTTTGATACCAACAGTGATTCTATATTAATTCTTAAAAGGTATAAAGTATTAGATTGTAATGATAGTGCATTAGAGTTATTTGGTTATGATTCAAAAGAAACACTTATAGGGAAAAATATAAATGAGTTATCACCACAAAACCAAGAGGATGGTGATACTTCTGAGTATAAAATGAGTCAATATCTTAGAACAGTTCTTGAATCTGGAAAAACAACTTTCGAATGGATGTATTTACATAAAGATGATTTGGTTTCATGTGAAGTAAAAATGAATACTCTTTATATAGACGATTTGCGATATACCCAAGCTGTTATTAGGGATATAACCCCTAGAAAAGAAGTTGAGAAAGCGCTTTTGGATCAGAAAAAACTTGACAGAGCGCGAGCTGATGAACTAAAAAGTAATCAAGAAATCTTACTGAGTATTATGGAAGATGTTGAGGCTGCAAGAGTTGAAGCTGATATGTTAAATAGAACACTTGAAAAAGAGATGAAAAGGGCAAAACAACTGGCTGAACAAGCCGAACAGGCTAGTACAGCAAAATCAGAATTTTTGGCCAATATGAGTCATGAAATCAGAACCCCGATGAATGGTATTATAGGTATGAATTCATTGTTACGAGAAACCATTCTTGATGATGAGCAGAAGCAATATGCAGAAGTTGTAGATATTAGTGCTAAAAATCTATTGGCATTAGTAAATGATATTTTAGATTTCTCAAAAATTGAAGCAGGAAAACTAGAACTTGAAGAAATTGAGTTTGATATTGAAGAATTGATTAATGATGTTTTAGTAAGCTTCGCTTATGAAGCTGATAATAAAGGACTTAATCTTGTAAATATGTCTGCAAGTAGCTATGAAAAAATGTTTTTGGGTGATCCGAGTCGTATTGCTCAAGTACTTAATAACTTGCTGAATAATGCGATAAAATTTACTCAAAAGGGTGATATTATTATTAATATGAGTATTAAACACTCTGGACACTATGACAGTATAATTCATTTTGAAGTAGCAGATTCTGGGATTGGTATACCAGAAGAGCAATTAAAGACAATTTTTGATAGCTTTTCACAAGTAGAAACTTCAACTACAAGAAATTATGGTGGTACTGGACTTGGATTAGCAATATCAAAGCAATTAACTGAAGTTATGGGTGGTAAAATTGGTGTGAATTCAGAAGTGGGAAAGGGCTCAACATTTTGGTTTGAAATAAAGCTTGGAAACGTTGAACAAAGATATGATTATGTTTCAATAGATGACACACTTGTTGTAGTATTAGAACCCAACGAAAACTTAAGTTTGATGTTTGAAAAGATGTTAAACAAATGGTCTGTAGAACACATAATAGTGTCTAATGAATCAGATTTAATTTTAAAGCTCTTTGAAGCAAATTTAAAGACTGATAAAAAAATTGTAATTGTATTAGACGGAGGAGAAAAAATTGATTATAAGTCATTGATTAATACTATCAAATCAGATCTTGACAGAGATATAAAAACTATAAGATTACATAGACTCAATGATAATACTGGTATAAAAAAGAGCCAGAAACACTTATATGATTACTTTATTTCAAAACCAATAATTGCATCTGATTTATTGAAGTTAATTGTGAATAAAAGAAATAGTGAAAAAGAAGTTGTACTCAGCAAAAAGGATTTCTCTAAACTTCACGTATTGGTAGTTGACGATAATACTATTAATCAAAATGTTGCCTTAGCAATGTTAAAAAAGCTCGATATCTATGCAGATGCAGTCGCAAATGGTTTAGAAGCAATCGGAATATTGAAATATAAATCATACGATATGATAATAATGGATTGCCAGATGCCAGAAATGGATGGATTTGACGCAACACAGTATATAAGAGAAAGAGAGCTACTGAGTATACCAATCATTGCCATGACAGCTTATGCACAAAAAAGTGATATAGATAGATGCTTTGATGTTGGTATGAATGATTACTTAATAAAGCCTTTAACCCAAGAAGGAATTGAAAGTATGATAAAAAAGTGGATTGATTTTGATAAAATTACTGAAAAAGAAAATTATACAGAAGCTTTTATTGGTAAGAGTATATTTAATTATAACCGTCTCTTAGAAATTTTTGGTGATGATAAAGATGGTATGAAAGAAATTGTAGAAATGGTTATAGAAAAAATGCCTATTCAAATGGAATCTATTAATTTAGCAATCAGAGATAATGATGTTAAAACACTTAAAAGTGTAACACATCAAATAAAAGGTATGCTTGCAAATGTCGGTGCAGAAGCAATGATGGGAGTTTCTACAAGTATGAACGATATAGTAAGCGAATCTGGCATAACTACAGAACTTATCTATCTTAATGAGATTCTACATCAAAGTTTTGGAGAACTGGTATCAGATTTTAAGAATAATTCTTCATTACTTGACTAGATTTTTGTTTGCATATCTAGTATGATGTTTATAGAGAACTTAATAGTACTTTAGGTGCTGATCGTGAGATCAGTTAAAAGGGAAAGAGGTGTGAATCCTCTGCAGCCCCCGCTACTGTAAATGGAATGAAATCTCAAATACCACTGTGTCAAACGGGAAGGTGAGAAAGTAAGTGGCCATAAGTCAGGAAACCTGCCTAGTGTATACTCTAATCAAACTTCGGAGGGAAGTTTCGAATTGTTCGCAGAATAATTTGACGCCCTTAGGCGTCTTTTGTTTTTGTCTGAGAATCGACCTTCGGAGAATCTTGCAACCTATTCCCTTTTTTAGGTATGTCATCCTTCAATTCTGTAAACCCAGAAATGACATGCAAGATCCCTTCATTAGATACGTCAAGACTAAAACCCGAAGAAATCTTCGGGTTTTAGTTATTTACTTCATCATTTCTAATTTTTTCTAATAATTCTTCTAAAACCTCGTACGTTAACATACCTGGTACACTACCAAGTAGAATGCCTTCTTCGTCAACAAAATAAGTTGTAGGAAAAGATGCAACAAAAAATTCGTTTGCTAATTCTCCATCTTCATCAAGGATCATGGTTAAGTCATATCCATGTTCATCTTGATAATCTTGAACGACTTTTTTTGGTTCTCTAACATCAATTGCTAGTACTTGTACATCGTCCATTTGATTGACTTTTTCGAGGTCTGGCATTTCCTGATTACAATACGGTCACCAAGTTGCCCAGAAGTTAAGAATAAGAATTTTACCATCGTAATCATGAAGAGAAACAGTGTCACCTTCAAGTGTTGTTAATTCATAATTTGGTATCATCTTACCTACAGTAAGTTCATTATCTGAATCATTCGACTCAGTTGTAGTTTCTGTAGCTTCTACTTCAACAGGTTGGTTATTGGCAGTTTCTGCTTCAACATTTGTGTTTTCAACAGCTGCATTACCGCAAGCAATCAATGAAAGTGATAATACCAGAAGACCTAATAATATCAGTATTCTTTTCATCTTGCCTCCTAAAATAGGTTGGTTAATTGTACCAATTTATTGGTAACAATCAAAAGTCCAAAAATAATTAAAATCATGCCACTAATTTTTGGAACGTACTTAATGAACTTTTCAGTTCTATCAAGTAATTTGTTGAATTGATTAATAAATAGTGCTGTAAGAATAAAGGGGATAGCCATTCCTAAAGAATAAACTAATAATAAAATTACACCTTCAAACATGGTTGATGTTGCACCTGCATAAAGTATGATAGATGCTAGAACTGGACCGAAACATGGTGTCCAACCAGCTGCAAATGCTAAACCCATTACAAAAGCACTAAAAAAGCTTGTGACATTTTTAGGTGAGTTGACAAGTTGCGGTATTTTGATGAATGAAAGTTTGAAAACCCCCATCATACTTAAACCGAAAACTATCATAACAACACCACTGATTCTCAACATCAGCATTCGATGTTGGTTAAATAACTGTCCTAGTGCACTTGCTGAGAGACCCATAATCATGAAGATAACAGTAAAACCTAGAATGAATCCTAATGTACGTCTCAATGCAAGCATTCTTCTTTCGCTTATTTCTGATTCTGCAGTCGTGCCTGTTAAATACATGATATAAACAGGAATTAAAGGCAAAATACATGGTGAAAAGAAAGACAGTATACCCGTAATAAATGCGAGGGGTAGTGAAACCTCTTGCATACCCATAAACTCACCTCCTTATAATTAACTATACCCATAAAGTCTAGTATAAACAATGATTTTATGAAAAATTAAGATAATTATTGTTGCTTATATTATATCCCAAATAGATAATATGAAAACGCAAGTGTAAAGAATAATTATAGTTATGAAGTAGTTTGCATCTTATTTAAAAAGGTCTATAATGAGAGTGAAGGAGATTGTTATGAGTGATAAAATGTTAGCAAAAAATTACCTTGTAATTGGAAATAGTTATCTTGAGGAAGGCAATCTTTTAAAAGCAAAGAAATTTTTTAGAAGAGCTTATCAAGCTGATCCAACTAATATAGATGTGCTTTATGAATTTGCACTAATGTGTGTCGAAAATAATTTCACAGATCAAGCGTTGGCTTATTATGATGAAATAATTAAAATAGATCATACACAAGCTGGTGCACATTATGGAAAAGCCATTATCTTTGATGATATCGGAGATGATGACCAAGCAGAAGCAAATTATAAGGAAGCGCTTATACATGATAAGGAATATTTTCATGCCTATTTATATTTAGCAGATATTTATGATAGAAAAGAGCAATATGAAAATGCTGAATCGTATTATATCAAAGCCATCGAAGTAGATTCTTATAATGTATGGGGGCATGTGAATTATGGTTCCTTTTTAGAGATGAGAGATAGAAATGATGAAGCACTAGAAAAATTGAAAATGGCTAATGACCTGGTTCCTGATCACTATATGATTCTTTTTAATTTAGGTGTTGTATATAAAAAACTTTCAATGGAAGATCAAGCGATTCTTTCTTATGAATACGCGATAGAGTCCAATTTAAAACATCCGTATTCATTTCTGAATCTAGCAGTTATTCATAAAGAAGCAGGAAGGTACCAACAAGCTTTACATGTTTTATCTAGAGCAGTTAGGTACAACGATGGAATTAGTGTACTATATTACAATAGAGCCATTATGTTAACTTTACTAGGTCATTATGAATTGGCAAAAGAAAATTTAATAGAGGCGATAGAATTAAGTCCAAGCTTAAGATCCTATGCACTGAAAGATGAAGAGTTTAAAGCGCTATTCGATTATGAAGAGTTTCTTTAGACTCTTTTAATATTATTATGCAGGGACGGAACTTGACAAAAATAAATAACAGTGATACTATGTAGTCAAAGAGGTGGAAAAATGGCAAGAGAAGCAAGAGAAAAAGCGTTGTACAGCACATACTATATTAAACAGCAATGCCCTAAAGTGAAAATATTTGGAAATAAAGAAAATCGACTAATTTTTATTGAAACCCTTCAATCGGTGAAGGAAAAATATGATTTCAAACTCTATGGTATGGCACTTAATGAAAATGGATATGAATTGGTACTCTATGATAATGGCAGTGATATTTCTAGAATTATGAAATCAATTAACATCAGTTTTTCTATGAAGTTCAAATGCAAAAATGATGGATGTGACCAGCTGTTTAAAGAACGCTATAAAAGTGAGATTTTAGATACTAGTAAAATACATGAAACCATTTTAAATTTACCGCTTTGCTTGTATGCAGATCAATCATTATTAGATACTTATTTATTAAATGACGAACCTATAAAAGATTGCTTAGACTGTAAGACTAAAGCCAAAGAGAAGTTAGAAGAATTGATTAAACTAGAAGGTTTATCTTTTGAGGAAATGTTAAAAAATAAGAAGTTTAGAAATGAATTGATTAAAGATTTTAGAAAAAAATCCATTCTAAGTCTTAAGGAACTAGGAGAATTATTTGGAGGGTTATCGGAATCGGCGATATCCAAAATTCTAACAAGGTAGGAGGGGTTATGTTACTGAACATTTCGACTCAGAAAAATGTACTAGATTCAGAAAAAATCTATGATGTAATGATTATTGGAGCAGGTCCTGCAGGATTATCGGCCAGTGTATATGCAGCTAGAAAAGGCTTAAAGGTTGGTGTGATAGGAGAAAAAACAGGTGGTCAAGTAAGCGATACATCAAGTGTTGAAAACTACATAGGATTCGAATTTATCACAGGTGATGATTTGGCAACATCTTTTGAGAAACATGCAAAATCATTAGACATTGATATGTTGGATCATGTGAAAGTAAAAGAAATACAAAAGACTGATAATATTGGCATCGTGTGTGATAACTACATGACTTATTATTCGAAGTCTGTCATTATTGCGACTGGTTCAAAATCGAGAAAATTAATGGTAGCAGGCGAAAATGAGTTTTATGGTAAAGGTGTGACTTACTGTGCAATATGTGATGGCCCATTGTTTAAAGATAAAACAGTGACAGTTGTTGGTGGAGGAAACTCTGCCGTTGAAGCGGCTATTGATTTATCAAAAATTGCTAGGAAAGTACAACTCGTACATCGATCACAATTTAGAGCAGATCAGATTTTGATAGAAAAATTGAATAAAATAGAGAATGTAGATGTTCATCTGCAAACCCAAATAAAAGAAATAATAGGCAAAGAACAAGTTGAGAAAATTTATTTAGAAGGAGAAATAGAAGAACTACAAACAGATGGTGTTTTAGTTGAAGTTGGTTATGTACCAAATTCACAATTTCTTAATGATGTAAAGCTAAATGACAAAGGCGAAATTCTCATAAATGATTTAAATCAAACGAATATAGAAGGTATATATGCTGCTGGCGATGTAACAACTGTACGTTACAAGCAAATTATTGTTGCAGCAAGTGAAGGTGCGAAAGCAGCTTTATCGGTTAATGATTATTTAAATACTTTATAAGTGGAGGTAGACAATGAGTTTATTTAATGAAGAAGTAAAAAAACAATTAAAAGATATTTTTGAAGGCTTAAACAAACCTGTAAATATGGTTCTATTTACAGATGAAACAGATTGTGAAACTTGTAAAGAAACAACAGAGTTTATGAAGGAAATGGAAGAGTTATCTGAAAAAATGACTTTGGAACTTTATGATGTTAAAAAGAATCATGAGCAAGCTAAGCTTTATAAAGTGGACAAAGCACCAGGGATTGTTTTACTAGATGAAAACAAAAAAGATTTTGGTGTTGTGTTCTCAGGTATTCCAGCAGGTCATGAGATTAATTCGTTTATTTCAGGGATAATGGAACTTTCAGGTTCGGGTGAAACCTTACCTCAAGAAGTTAAAACTCAGCTTGCTGAGCTAGATAAACCCGTAAAAATCAAGGTTTTTGTAACGCTTGCGTGTCCACATTGTTCTGGTGCTGTGTCAAAGGCACACAAACTAGCATATGAAAATGAAAACATTGAAGCTGAAATGATTGAGTGTTCAACGTTCCCAGAACTTGCAAGCAAATACAATGTTCAAGGTGTACCTAAAATTGTATTTAATGAAACTGAGGAATTAATTGGCAATCAGCCATTTGATCAATTTATTGAAGCGGTTATGAAAGCATAAAAACGCCATATGGCGTTTTTTTTACTTTAACAAAGTTTCCACTATTTGAGTTGCTTTTAATCCGTGATCAAAAGTGACTAAATTGTTTTCTTTACCATCGATTGCTTGATAAAAAGCATCGATAAGATTGTAAGTAGCATCCGTTGGTGTTGCTTCTATTAATACTTTTTTATCATCTTTGATAAGATAAACATCTCGCCAGTTTACAAGTTCAACTGAGCCTTTTTCACCACGAATGATTAATCTTAAATCTTCTTTTTGACCAACGCCTACAATACCATTAAAAAGCATTTTTATATTACCTACTGAGCCAATGGCTAATAAACCATTTTCACATTTAGTAGGATCTGTCGGATAGTCTGAATGATGGTCTATGAGTTTGATATCACCAAAGGATGCTTGAACCAACTGAATGAAATGTGTAAACACTTCTCTAGTAAAACCACCTTCTTCCTTTGTATCAATCCAATTATTTTGCTGCCATGGTCTAGGCCAAACAGGAAATATAGCATTTAGTTCAATGCGTTTAATTTCACCAAGTTCATCCTCTACTAGAATTCTCTTGATATAATCATATCCAAAATTATAGTAGAGAGGGAAGTTCATGCCATGTAAAACGCCTGATTCATATACTTTCGTACACATATCCTCAGCCTCTTCTATGCTGCCTGCTAATGGTTTTTCGCAAAATATATGT
>Ga0070725_10000608_pt1 | contig 23615 bp, 21 predicted proteins | sample tdDd002_FD_69781 | JGI IMG/M metagenome (GOLD analysis project Ga0070725, IMG submission 69781) | Marine sediment microbial communities from the Atlantic coast under amendment with organic carbon and nitrate - tdDd00.2 | ecosystem: Environmental > Aquatic > Marine > Coastal > Sediment | place... | reverse complement strand
CCACAAACTGGGCAGTCTGGGAGTTTCGATAGTTTCATCTCACGCCAAGACATCGTCATGGCATCAAGCATAAGCAGTTTGCCAATGACTGGCGTACCCATACCAGATAGAACTTTAATCGCTTCCATCGCTTGGGTGGCACCAATAATGCCGACCAAAGGCGCCATAACCCCCGCTTCAACACAGGTGAGCGCTTGCTGGCCAAATAGGGCGCTTAAACATTGATAGCAAGGCTGTGAGTCTTGATAGGTGTAAACACTGACTTGACCTTCCATGCGAATAGCCGCACCAGAGATCAGCGGTGTTTTACTATTAAAACAGAGCTGGTTTAATTGATTTCTGGTTTCTACGTTATCACTACAATCGAGCACTAAGCTGTACTGCTCAATAAGCGGAGCGAGCTCTTGGTTGGATAAACGACTCGCTATTGTCGTTACCGAAAGGTTAGGGTTTAACCGCTGGAGCGCTTGCGCGGCAGATTCTACCTTTTTCACTCCAATTGTTTCATCGCAGTGCAGCACTTGGCGTTGTAAGTTTGACAATTCTACGTTGTCATCGTCGATAAGTGTTAGTGCGCCGACACCTGCGGTTGCTAGGTATTGAGTCGCGGCGCAGCCCAGCCCGCCCGCACCTAATACCAGAATCGAACTCTGTTTCAGCGCTTCTTGCCCTTCAAAATCAAATTGCTTCAAAATGATCTGGCGGTTGTAGCGCATCATTTCTTGATCAGATAAAAGTTCCAAATTACCGCCCTAGTAAAGAGTGTGGTTAAACATTTGTAGCTGCACCGTTTCACCCACTTCGATGTTTCCACGCTCGTTTTCAAGCACAGCAAAGCAGTTGGCTAAGCTCATTGAACGGAAAGCGCCAGAGCTTTGGTTTCCGGTGCTTTCTACCACGAATTGTCCATCTTCAATGGTGTAGATGGCACGTTGGTAGTCGGTACGACCAGGAGACTTTTTAAACCGAGAGCGAGTCACTGCCGGGATAAATTCCGGTGCTTTCCATTGGCTGTGACCGCTTAGTTTGGCAATAAGAGGCTGAACCAAAACATACATGGTTAGCATCGCCGATACTGGGTTTCCTGGCAGGCCGCAAAATAGGGCGTGTTCAAGTTGACCGTAGGCGAATGGCTTACCCGGTTTAATGGCGAGCTTCCAAAACCCAATTTGGCCTAACTCTTCAAGAATATCTTTGGTGTAGTCGGCTTCACCAACGCTGACGCCACCAGACGTCACCACGACATCCGCTCGATTTTGAGCCTCTTCAAAGGCTTGTTTGAGTAAATCTGGGCAATCAGGAATGATGCCTAAATCAATCGCTTCGCAGCCAAAGGTTTCGATGAGCTCTTTAATGCCGTAACGGTTGCTGTCGTAAATCTGACCTTCTTGCAGCGGCTCTCCAAGGGGTTTTAATTCGTCACCGGTTGAAAAGAAAGCAACCTTTACTTGGCGATAAACGGTAACCGTCGCAAAGCCTAGCGAGGCGATCATTGGAATGTCGCGCGGTGTTAAGCGGTGGCCTTGCTCTAATACTAAGTCTCCTTCACCGATGTCGTCGCCACGTGGGCGAACGTTAGACTGAGGCTTAATTTCACACTGGTTGATTTCAATGCCAGCATCGGTAACCTGGGTGTTCTCTTGCATGATGACAGCATCGCAACCTGCGGGAATTTTTGCTCCCGTCATGATGCGAACGCAAGTACCCTGTGGCCACTCGCCTTCAAAAGGTTGGCCTGCAAATGATTTACCCGCTAACGGTAATACATTGCCAGATGCGAGATCGGCAATACGTATCGCGTAGCCATCCATCGCTGAATTATCAAAAGGGGGGACAAAAATAGGTGAGTGAATCGCTTTCGCAAGTACTTGGCCACAAGCTTGCATTAGCGGCATCTCGAGTGTTTCGGAAATGGTTTCCACTGTCGAAAGCATTTTATCCATTGCTTCTTCAATTGGCATCAACCCCGGCGCATCACAACAACCCATAAATAAATCCTATCTATTATCTTATTTTGTGTGCGCAACCTTAGCATACTTAAGGCTTACGCCGCAGTAACCAGTTTCAAAATATGGGTGTAATTGATCAAAAATCCGAGTATATTTGTCGGCTATTCCGTAAAGGTCTAAATATTACGCATGGGAGAGGTAAGCATGTCGGGTTTAAGTGAATCAGCCAAGTTAGTGAAGTCAGCGCTGGCTCAAAAAGGGATTGAGACGCCATTGCGACCAAATGATATTAGTCGCGAAGAGAAGAAGGAGCGTATTGAGTACCACATGCGTGAAATTCTTGCTCTGTTGGAGCTTGATCTTTCTGACGACAGCTTAGAAGAAACGCCTCATCGCATCGCGAAAATGTACGTTGATGAAGTGTTCTCGGGGTTAGATTACGCAAACTTCCCTAAGATCACTGTGATCGATAATAAAATGGCGTGCAGTGAGATGGTGCGAGTGAAAGACATTACCGTCACCAGCACCTGTGAGCATCACTTAGTGACCATTGATGGCCGCGCAGCGGTTGCTTATATCCCGCGTAGTAAGATCATTGGCTTATCTAAGATCAACCGTATCGTTCGTTTCTTTGCTCAGCGCCCTCAGGTGCAAGAGCGCATGACCCAACAAATATTAGTGGCCCTGCAAGCGCTACTCGAAACCGATGATGTCGCCATTACGATGGATGCAGTGCATTACTGTGTGAAATCACGTGGTGTAATGGATGCCACCAGTGAAACCACCACAACGGCATTGGGCGGCATTTTCAAAACCAACCCAGCGACACGTCATGAATTCTTACATGGCTTACGCTAATCGCTCACTGATGTAACGAAAGACGTAAAAAGGCCCAGTGATTTTCACTGGGCCTTTTGTTAGGGGTAACTCAAACGGTTAGGGTTAGCTGGTTTTAAACTGTGCTACCGCTTGATCCATGTCTTGCGCCTGAACTTGTACGCTGTCAACTTCTTCAAGACACTGTTTTGCAGACATCATGTTGTCATCAGAAATCATTTGTAGCTCGGTAATTGACTCACTTACCTGGTTCATCACAATACCTTGCTCTTCAATCGCCGAGGCGATACGTTCCGAGTTGCTTTGGATATTGCTCATGTCCGTAATGATCTGCGAGAAGCTCTCATCTAGCGTTTGTGAGAATTGCTTGGTCTCTTCACCTTGTCGGTTACAAGTTTCAATATCAGCGACCACGGTCGACATTTGGCTTTGAATGGCGGTTACCACCGAAGTGATCTCTTGGGTTGATTCATGGGTACGGCTCGCAAGTGCGCGTACTTCATCTGCAACCACAGCAAAGCCACGGCCTTGTTCACCCGCACGTGCAGCTTCGATAGCGGCGTTTAGCGCGAGCAGGTTGGTTTGCTCGGCGATGCCTTGAATCATCTCGACCGCGCCACCAATTTGAGCAACGTGTTGGTCAAGGGAACCGATGGAAGCTTGGCTGTTCGCGAGGGTTGATGATAGATCATTAATGTTGTCGACCGTTGCGCTGACCACGCCTCGGCCTTCGTTTGCATTATTAGCGGCTTGTTGAACGCCTTCAGCGGCAACCGCGGTACTTTCTGAGATCTCACTGATGGTAGATACCATCTGCTGAACCGCTGTTGCCATTGAAGTGGTGTGCTGAGCCTGTACGTCGAACTGGTCAATAACCCCTTGCAGTTGACCATGCATGCTTTCAGTACTGCTAAAGAGCGCTTTAGACTTATGTTGAGAGCCTGAAACCAACTCTTCGATACTGGCCAATAGATCATTAAAGTAGCGACCAAGTGTGGCAAGTTCATTTTTTCCAGCGACATCGGTACGCATGGCAATGTTATTGGTTTCTGAGATAGTTTGGATAGTCTCTAGCAACTTGTTCATCATGAGGTTGATAGAAGAGACAATTTGGAACAGCACTAAAGCGATGACAAAAATGATCGTGCCCGTGATAGACCATTGAATGGTAGCAAGTCGGCTTTCGTAAGCATCAACGCCGGATTGCAGTGCGTCAGATGCTTGGCTAAATTGCTCTTCGATTTGATGCGAAGCGTTGCGAACTTCACCCATTAGCCCTTGATCGTGCTTAAGGCCAATAATTTGTTTCTGATTGATGACTTGTTGGCCAGTTTTGATAAGGGTAGGGAAGTTGAAGCCTTCAAGTGTCTCAGGAGAAAACAGACCTTGTTCGATAGCTTCATCAAAGTGGTTAAGGGCTAATTCCCCTTCCATGGTGGTCGAGTGTTCGACGTTTTCATATTCTGCTTTGTAGCTTCCCAGCAGTCCTTGGTTCTCTTTTAAACCTAGGGTTTGAGAGGCAGAAACGAGTGCAGCGAACTTCCCTTGATAGAAGTCCATATCGGAGGCAAGTCGAGTAGGGTATGCAATATTGTAGTTTGCAAGAGTGGTAGCAATTCCCTTATTTATTTCAACAAATAGCGCGGAGTTTTTTTGAAATTTAGCTAAATACTTTGCATCTTTACGTAGCAAAAAGTCTTTTTCGTTACGGCGTAGATTCAATAACCTCACTTCAAGTTCGGAGAGTTGAGTTCTAGCGTTAGCGAGTTCACCAACGGTGCTAGAAAAACTGATAGAGACACCAAGTATGGTGGCGATACCAAGGATTGAAACTAATCCAAGTAGGATTAAACGGGATTTGATATTCATAATTCGCACTTCTTCATCAAAATTACTGAAGGCATAGCTACGTATTTTGGTAGCGAATGAGATCTTAACGTTCGCTACGGTTTTAAAGCGCAGGCCAACCGAGGTTGGTTTCGTGCTATTCCTTCATCTCGATACCTAAATCGGTATCGTCGTATCAAATCCAACTAACGTAATTGTGATCTTTTCGTCACGTATTTATATCTTAGCGGTTTTTGAGCCAGAAAAAAGTGTAAACATTATAAAATGTAACAATATGTGGCTATTATTCCATTGCCCGAGGTAATGCTTTTGTTTGCCCAAGTCGTACTTGACTTTAAATTACGCTTCCTGTGCGATATGGCGATGTTTGCATTCTTGTTGATGCATCGATTACTTTAAGGCGGCGAGAATTGTAGCATGGTAAGAAATAAAGAAAAGTCTAATGTAAAATCTTGATGGTGGCTTTGATTGGTTTGTATTGCTTGTTAGTTGAAAAAAAGCCACCTTATCGGTGGCTTAGTAATCAATTGATGGCAATAAGCTCTACGTCAAATATAAGTACTGTAGCCGGAGGGATTGGCCCAGAACCACTTTTGCCGTAACCTAAGTTGCTTGGCACAAATAAGCGAACCTTTTCACCCACGACCATTAACTGTACACCTTCTTGCCAACCTTTGATCACTTGCTTGAGACCAAACGCAATTGGTTCGCCGCGGTCGACCGAACTATCAAACACGGTACCGTCCATCAGTGTGCCGTGGTAATGCACGGTGACTTTGCTATCGAGAGTCGGGTGCTCTTCGCCAGTACCCGCTTGAAGCACTTCGTATTGAAGGCCACTTTCAGTGGTGATCACCCCTTCGCGTTGGCCGTTCTTAGCAAGAAAATCTTGGCTCTGTTGGAAGTTGATGTCGGCTGCTTTATGGTTTGTCCAAGTGCGATAGATGAAAAATCCAGCCAAAATGAAAACAATGATTGGAAAGATAAATTTAGACACTAGCTACCCTTATTGTCGTTATGGTTGCGAAAGCAAGTAGTTTATCGTGTTTATGATGTCATTGACATCTTTGTGGCCCGATGTAATCAATTGATACTTACCGTTGACGACAAAAGTCGGCACTGCGTTAAATTCGCCTTGTTGCGAAATGCTTTCTGCGACAGACATTTTCTCGAATAACGCTTTTTGCTGGATTTCATCAAACTGGTATGGGCTAACGAGGCCACGAGAGTTAAAGATGTTTTCGATGGCTTGTTGCTTTTCTTTGCTATTGACGTGATCCGGAGATTGTACTGCGGCAAACAACTCTTCCATCATGGCGTGATCTGGCGTGTTATCTAATTGCATTTGCGCAGCATAGTAAATCAATGCGCCAATTTGGGCACTTTCGTTAAAGGTAACGTGAACTTTGCTGATTGGCTGTTTAATACCTTCTTCGAGGGCGGGTAGCATTTGCTCCATGGTACGGCAATGGCCGCAGTTTAAGGAAAAGACCTCTGTAACCGGCGTGATAGCGGGTTGGGTTAATACACTGGGCAGTGTGACGTACTGCTTCCCTTTTTGTGGCTGTTGAGCTGTGTCTGTGCAGGCCATTAAGAAAAGGGCGCTGACACAGGCTAAGAGGATAGAGAGTTTATTTTTATACATATTTTTGTAATAACCTACATGAGTGAGGGCAAAATCTACATCAATTAGAGCCAGAAAACAGCGAATGGTTCCACATCCTGATCTGAATTTGTATTAAACGGTTATAGTCTAATCACTTTGCTCTGCTTTATGCAGTCAGAAGCGGATTTTCTTCTAAAGTTTTATTAGAAAGGTCGATATAGTTAATAATAGTGATAACAGAAACATAAAAGGCTGATGGCAAAATGTGGGTAGGCATTAAAACGGTCACCATAGTATTTTTGAGCGTGCTGGTACTGGGGTGCGAGTCGATTGGGCCACCAAGCATGCTTGATGTGGCACCAAAAACGAATGAAGAACTTATCTACCCTGATTGGGGTGGAGAAGAGGTCTCGCCAAACGCTTCATTACCAGCGGTTACTTCTAGCCATAATGTCGCTCAAAGGGCTCCCGCACCATCTCAGCCATATCAGGCGATGAGTGACATCCGGGGCTTGATGCGATTTATGGATGCAAACCAAATCGCTTACCAACTCATTCCTGGCCAGCACACGGTTATTAAGTTAGAAAAGCGGATTCATTTTAAGACAGGATCGGCCGCGATTACCGCACAGTCGACTTTGTGGTTGAACCAACTTGGCGCCTTTTTGGCCAGTAAGCCCAATATAAAAACAGTGATAGACGGTCATACCGATAGTACCGGGGGCAATCAGATTAATGATAGTTTATCGGACAAACGGGCACTGCAGGTTAAGTTGCTCTTAACGCGTCAGAATGTAGCAACGTCTAACGTCTATACCCGTGGCTACGGTAAACACTTACCGAGCTGTTCAAATTTATCTAAACGTGGCAAAGCTTGTAACCGCAGGGTCGAGCTGATGTTCATCGAAGCGATTCAATAGAAAAAGGCGACTGGTTAGTCGCCTTTTTTAATGCTAGTGCGAAATACGAAGTGCTAACTAATGTCACTTCGCACTTTTCTTTAGCTCAGGCCAACAATATTGCCTTTCTCGTCAATATCTAGGCCCATGAAAGCAGGTTTCTCTGGTAAACCAGGCATGGTCATTACATTGCCGCATAGCGCGTAAATGAAGTTGGCACCCGCACAAAGTTTCAGTTCTCTTATTTCAACTTCAAAGCCGCTAGGTGCGCCTTTTATTGCCGAGTCGGTCGAGATTGATAACGGGGTTTTGGCCATGCAAAGTGCAAGGTTGTCGTAACCGTGCGCTTTGAACGTCGCGAGTTGCTTTTGAGCGGTATCAGAAAGTTGGATACTGCTGGCCCCATAACCAAGCTCGCTAATCGCCATGAGTTTTTCTTCTAAGCTTTGCTCTAAACGATAAAGAGGCTTAAATTGGCTTGGCTTATCGCATGCTGTGATAACCGCGTTAGCCAGATCCGTCGCACCATCGCCGCCATTAGCAAATGCTTCACTAATCGCCACTTCAGCGCCTAGCTTAGCAACCCAAGACTTAAGTAGCGCGAGCTCTTTGTCGCTGTCTTGCGGGAAGCGGTTGATAGCAACCACAGCAGGAACGCCGTATTTTGCCACGTTGTCGATGTGCCATTTTAGGTTTTCGAAGCCCGCTTCAAGTGCTTTTTGGTCTTCGCCGAATAGGCTATCTGGTAGTGCTTGACCCGGTCTTAGGTCATATAAACCAGAGTTTGCTTTTAGTCCGCGTAGGGTAGCAACAATGACCGCGCAATCTGGGCCATGTCCAGACATGTTTGCTTTAATGTTACACGCCTTCTCAAAGCCCATATCCGAGCCAAAGCCGCCTTCTGTTACGGTGAAATCGGCAAGCTTAGTAGCGATGCGGTCAGCAATGATAGAAGAGTTACCATGAGCAATGTTAGCAAAAGGGCCTGCATGGATCAGCGTAGGAACACCTTCTAGCGTTTGCATCAAGGTTGGTTCAATCGCTTCTTTCATGGTAACGGTCATTGCGCCGGCAACTTGAAGGTCTTCCGCCGTGACAGGATTACCGTCTAAATCATAAGCCACTACGATACGGCCAATGCGTTTACGAAGATCTTGTAAGTCGCTTGCCAGTGCAAGGATAGCCATGAGCTCAGAAGCTGCAGAGATATCAAAACCGTCGTGACGCTCGTAGCCGTTAATGGTTTTGTTAGGCTGGTTAATACCAACGGTAACCATGCGTAGCGAGCGGTCGTTATGGTCCATTACGCGGCGCCATACGACGTTCTCCGAATCGATACGTAGGGCTTTAAGGCCCGTTTTATCGCTGAAGGCTTGATAACCTAAACGTTGCTCGTGATAAATGCGCGCATCAATGGCTGCTGAGGCGAGGTTATGTGCCGCGGTGACCGCGTGAATATCACCGGTTAAATGTAGGTTAAGCTCTTCCATTGGGGCGACTTGGCTGTAACCGCCACCGGCAGCGCCACCTTTTACGCCGAAGACAGGGCCCATTGAAGGTTGGCGGATACACGCCATAACAGATTTATTGAGTTTAGCTAAGCCCTGAGATAGGCCGATGGTTGTTACGGTTTTGCCTTCGCCGAGTGGCGTTGGTGTGATAGCGGTAACAAGGATAAGCTTGCCGGATTTTTCCTTTTCCAGTCTAGTTAGCGTATCGAGTGAGATCTTAGCTTTGTGGCGTCCGTGCAAAATAAACTCGTTACTGTTTAGCCCAGCGTTGTGTGCCACAGTATCGATTGATGAAAGTGGAGTGGAACGACAAATATCGATATCGCTCAGCATATAAAACCCCCTAAATGCCCAAAGTCAGTTACGTAAACGTTTGCGTGCGCAATATACCTTGCAAATTTGCTTTGTAAAGCGTTTTTAATGGTTACTAATTGTAATTGACTATTATGTAACTAGTATAGTGAAAAAATAAAAAGCCAGCGTAAGCTGGCTTTTGAATGTTTATCTATCCCAATAGGTTTCTTCGAGGCTGTCTTCGCGCTCGGGAAGTGCTCTTGAAAGACGCGGAGCATGCTGGGTAAGAACCTCGTAGCTCACTCGGTTTGCGTACTTACATATTTGAGACAGGGAAGAGTAGCTTAAGTAGCCTTGGTCGTGTTTGCTCGAATTCGGCACATTGGATTTGTGATACAAATTCGCGGCCATATCGTGCAGCAGTGACGAGAGCGCGGCATCGCCAGCGCCATTGGTGTTTTTAATCTCAAGAGGGCCACCTAAATATGGGGCGATGTGAGAGTACACTTTAAGTGGCTGGTCACACTCTGCTTTGCGCATCGAGCGGCTAAACTCAAATTGGTTGAAGTTAGCAATGCTGCCTTCTATCAGTGGGAAGGTGGTTTCGCGCTTAGCGGTTTCATCGGTGTAACCTGCCATGTACAAACCGTCTGGGCCTGCAGTGCACAGCACAAGGTCTACCCATTCTAGTGCTTTATCAGCGGCAAGCAGCGGGTCATTCTCGCCCGTTAACGCTTCACCTTCTTCTTCGTTCATTGCCACGACAGAGATGTTTTCTTTCAAATACTCCTGCCACCACTCAGCTTTGCCTTCAATGACATACTTAGTCCCGAGAGTGAGTACGACAGGAACTTGGTTCTGCTTGGCCAACTCGATGGCGCGTTGCACTGCCGCCGGCATAGGATCGGTTGGCTTGCCACGCATTAAGTATGAAGAGACAACCAAAGCCGCCGCTTTTTTGAAAATGTGCTCAGGAACACTTTCAGGAGCGAGTTGGTTCATGTGGCCTTCGTTGATCGCAAACGTACGCTCGCCATCATCGGTGATCAGGGTGTAACAGCGGCCAATCGGGCCTTCTACCGTTTGTAGGTAGTTAAGATCCATGCGCGCAGAGGTGTTGCACAGGTAGCGGTAGGCGTATGAGCCAACTTCGATGTTCTTGCTCATCACTCCCAACAGCACAGATTTGCTGTCGGCCAGTACTGAGTAGTTGTGCAAAGTATTACCAATGGTATCGCCAGGATGCTCGTGGGTAATAAGGTTGTTTTCTTTAAGTTCTTGGTAAAGTGCGTCAGCTTTGCTCTCTTCTAGAACCAGAGAGTGCCCTTTACTTAAATTGTATTTAGCAAGAAAGCCGTCATCCACCCGGGCTTCAATATCGACAATGGTTTGGCCCACACCCACGATAGTTGGGCGATGCAGTTTGGGCGCTTGGCGAATTTGATTCACCAACGGATCGCGAGAGTGCGTAGGGAAATAATGTTTTGACTTACGTTGACCGGGAAATTTCATGCTAAAAAGAAGCGGTTTAAGAAAAACAGGCGCGGATTCTATCACAGAATTTGGTTAAGTTTCACTTTTGTTGCAACAAAAACCGCGCACATAGCACCTCAAAGATAAGGCGCTATGTGTTGACTGGTTGTTATTTGGTCGAAACCACTGCAGGCGGGATGTAAGCTTTGGTTCCCCACAGCGGTACGGTCGATAAACTGTGCTTGAAACTCCCCGAGGTTTCTTTGGTGGAGTAGGACACATACATTAACGTTTGTGAGTCTGCATCAAGAATGCGGCGGATCTTCATCGCCTTAAAGAAAATGCTTTTAGACTTTTTGAAAACGACCTCACCAGACTTGCTTTTGTCGATTTGGGCGATCATTTCTGGGGTAATTTCCCCTGTTTGACGGCAAGAAATCGAAGAATCCGATGGGTCGGCAAGGCTTAGATCGGCTTCAATGCTAGCCACATGACAAGTCACCCCCGTCACGATTGGGTCAATGAGCGTGTTGAGTTTAATGTCTTTGGTGGTAAAGACGCCTAATGAAACATCACCGACTTCGTTATCCGAGCAGCCTAAAAGGGCGACCGAAAGCCCGAGAATTGTAGCGAGTTTTTTCATTTTATGCCCTCTTATAAGTGCCTTCCTAGTTGGTATCTCACTGATTGTAGGGCATGTGATGGCAAATCTGAACCGATGATTGGCGCTTTTATAACATTAAATGGCGATCGCCTTACTATATCTAGCCTTGTTCTGCACTCGATGGGCGAAAAGCAGATATACTCAAGTTAAGGCAAACACATATAGAAATGAAATTATGAAAATCAAGATATTGTTGGTAGCCTTACTGATATGCCAACTAAGTGCATGCAGTTCCCCGCCTAAACCCATTTGTAATCATCGGGTGTGTGAAATCTGGGGTTAACATCGATAACAGAGGTTGCTTTCATTGGTAACGCTCCAACACTAAAAGAATGAATAATGATGAGCGAAGTAATTAACAACCTAGTACAGAGCAAGAACGACTGGTTATCTTCTCATGTGAATGTGAAGTTTCCCACGCCAGAGAGTATTCTTGGTCGAGATTTATATTTTGAAAAGAGCAAAGCGTATCAACTGCTGCCGGTTGATGAGTTAACCGCATCAACGCAGGGCGTTGATGAAGTCTATTTGGTCGACTTTCATCGCTTAACCATCATGTTTGCGCTAACCAGCGCTTCTTTATGGCAAGACGAGCAACAGTCGGCGCATATCGTCGAGTTCCTTACCCAAATTATTCTTTCGGATGATTTTCCCCTTTATGTCGGCTTTACCAACGGTGAACCGGTAGCCAGCGCAATCACTCACTGGCAAGATGGTGTGTTGCTGGTTTCTGACGTGGCGCTAAAAGACCAACAGCAGCAGGTTAAGTTAGGCTTTATCTCGCAGGTCATATCAGAAAGTCGCAAGGTTTTTTCTGACTTTGAGCTGGTTGTTACTGAGCAATAATTCAGTCCTGCTCTCTCACTTTACCTATCTTGTTTCTCTGTTTGCTTACCGTATTCAAGTTGTCGCCCGCACAACCTGCCGGTAAGTAAGCGGTTATTTACCGTGAGTTCGTGATCTACTCGTAGATTCTGAGGGAAAAATTGGGGGAAGCTATCACTTTTCTACCCTCACGCTTTGCATTCGTTTATCGCTAGACAACACTGAAAGTCAATCACTTAGATAAGGTGGGTTGGCGAATGATAAAAAAAACGCGTTGTGTGATCTTCGATTGCGAAGGAACACTGGTAGACAGTGAGCGCTTATGTTGCCAAGCATTAGTTGATGTTTTTGCTCAGTTTGATTGCCCGGTTACGCTGGCTGATAGCTTACGGCATTTTCAAGGTGGTAAACCTGCAGACGTGCTGCACGAAGCTTGTGTACGCTATGGACTTAAAGTGTCTCTCGACACCCTCGAACCCTTATATCGTGAAAGAAAACAGCGTCTTTATGAAGCAAACTTGACCGCCATGCCCGGGATTAAGTATCTGCTGGATGACCTACGCCGTGCGAATATTGCGGTTTGCATTGCCGGGAACAGCGAAAAAGACAAAATCGTACACGCGTTAGAGCTTACCCAGCTGTCTGGCTATTTTGCCCACTCTATTTTTAGTGCCTTCGACACCAATACCTGGAAACCAGACCCAGACTTGCTCTTTTATGCCGCGTTGAACATGGGGGTCTCTACCGACGAATGTATTTACGTTGACGATACACTAAAGGGGGTAAAAGCGGGCATTAAAGCAGGGATTCGCACTTACTATTTCCGGCCTAACCATTCCGACATCACCATCGAACACCCTCTGGTATCGACCATTTCCAGTATTTCTCAGCTTGCCCCTGAAATACTATTACCGCACAGCGAAAAAACTGCCGGTTAGACGCAGGCTCGCGTAGTTAAAATCCCTTTGTAACGTGTATTACTTGCTCGTAGCTTATCCTTTACTGACAGTAATTTAACAAAGGAGTTCTATTTTTTCATTGATCGAATAAAGTTGAATGTCGTATTATTGGCCAAATTTTAAAATAAATTGAGATCTGGATCAAAAATGCGGCCAAACATTTACCAGCGTGGTGTCGTAAGTATCGAGTTTGCACTCGGGTTTATGGCGCTGTGGCTATTGACCATCGCAATGATGGATTTAGGGCTAAGAAATTACAGCACCTCTGTTGTTAACTTCGCTGTTTCAGAAACTTCTAGGGATATGAAGGTGCTTAGCCTTGATAGCGAAAAAGCCTTTTCTGAACACTTCCTCAAAATCATTGAACAGAACAGCTTTTCCTTGTGGGGGATATTAACTCGCAAGGACTCGCTTGATGTTAAAATTAAGTACTACGCCTCAGTAAAAGACTTAGCTGACGAGAACTATAAGACGTCGGTGCAATCCCCGAAAAAATTCCCAATAGCTCGATATGAAATCACATATCAATACCAACCCTTTTTAGGGGTAAGTATGGTGCCAAATGCCGCGCCAATTCATCGTAGCGTTATCGCAGTGCAAGAGGGAGCTCGTAATGGGTAGTCTAATTAGTCGCCGTTTACAATCGGGCTCTATCGCTGTAGAGCTTGCGTTTGTTTTAGGGGCGTTAGCGATGTGTTTGAGTTTTTCTTCAGACTTAAATCAAAAAACGTCGTTGCAAGGTGAACTCGATAACCTGAGCTATGCGATGGTGAATGTGTTAAGTGAGCAGCAGTTGCTGTTTAATCAGGACGGGCGTGAGTCATCGAGCAGTTCCGAGTTTCGAGAACAGTCGCAGATCATTAATCAAATAGCGAAGAATCACCTTGGAGAATACCGAAATCACGATAAGTCGGACGAGTTCGCCATGGTTGTTGAGAGTATTGTTTTTGAGCCAACAACTGCGGCTAAAAAAGAGCGCATTGCAAGACAGCGATATGTGATTTTTGGCAATGAAGACTTGGTGACCTATAAGCCTGATCTTAATGAGTTGACGAAGCTGGCGCCCTTTACCTCAAAAAATCGATTTGCGCCTATGTATCGAGTTACGGTTTTCTACAAATCACCTAATATATTTCAGCGCGTGTTAAGTACCGATATAACGGCTGGTGTGCTCTCTTCTTCTAGTTTCAGTGTAGGTCGGTAAAATGAACAGTATTAAAAAACAGAGCGGCGTGGCTGCAATATGGTTTGTGTTTGTCTTTATTGCTTTGGCGGGTTTTACCGCGCTCGGTGTTGAAGGAACGCGTTATATGAACTACAAAGCGCGTCTAGGCGATGCGCTTGAAACCTCCTCATTGCTTTTGGCGGCTGACCAAGCAGAAAAAGAGCTGAGCTTACGCGGTTCTGAGCAGGTGAAACGAAAGCAAGCATCGTTGGACTTGGTTAACAACACAATAAAAAGTTATCTCAAAGACACGCAAGATATCCCCAAAACAGACATTAAAATTAGTCAAAATGGCAGCAAACCCGAGTTTAGCTACAAAGTTGCCGCTGTGACCCGCCATGACTCGTTCATGCATATGTCTGGCGCGCCATCGTTTGATAAGCAGCAAGATGTATCGAATTTCGCATCAGCTGCTAAGCACAGCGCTGGTGGGGGGAACGGTGGGGCTGCGGATGTGGTTTTGGTGGTGGATCACTCCATGGCGATGAACGCGGATACGTGTACGTATCGAGAAAGCGCTGGAAAAACTCGACTACAATCGGCAAAACAGGCTGTTGCTCATCAAATAGTGAGGTTTTTTATCGAGCAAGTGCGCCGTCCGAACGAAACCGATGAGTCAAAAATTGGCCGAGTCGCGGTGGTGCCATATGAGAACGCCACGCGAAATCGCATGAGAGGTTGGACGGAAGAAAATCCAAGCCCAAATGCCGCGGTGATGTGTGAGAATCACCTAGCGTTCAAATCCGCTGGCGGTAGCGGTTACGATGAGTTTAATTGGCAGGCAGAGTTAGATAAAAACAAAGGAAAGTCGCCCGAAGAGTTGTCTAAAGATACGGCGCTGAAAATGCAACCTTATATGGCAAAGAGCCTGTTTACGGAAAACAAAATAGGCAGAGATACAAAGGTGGTTAACGATTGGCTACCGTTTAATGCAGAAGATGTCGATATTCGACGCACTATTGAGCGTGCTTTATCTGGTCGAGTCAGAAACACCAACGCCGATCTAAAAGTGGACGGCTCTCAGGCGATCCAAAGAGATTTCAATAGGATTTGTCGTGGCAACATGATGACCATAGGTTTTGATCATCAATGGAACATTGGTCCGCTCGATAAACAACAGATGAAATATGACCCGTTTACCAACCGTGTAAGGAGCTTTAACTCGGGAAGCGCATGGCAAACCACCGTTGATGGGCAAAGTGAGCAGTACAAAGGTTCGTGGACTTCGTCATTCCAAGGCATCCTTGGTGGCGTTGAGCAGATCAAACAACATAAGGGCGACAGACCACTGATGGTTGTGCTTATTGCAGGTGGGCGTGATACACCAAATGTTGATACACAGCTAACTCGCCTCGCCACTGATTATAAGGGGCAACCGTTCAAGCAAGAGTTGCTAACCAAGCAGCTTATCTCAGGAAAGCAGGGGCTGTTTAGCCAAGTAAAAGCAAAGTATCCCTATGCTCAATTTGTGTTGCTGCGTTTTCAGCCAAATAATCCGTCGAAAAAGCTCACGCTAAATTATCAAGATGCATTCGATGTTATCTATGATGTTAAATATCAAAAAGCATCTGGTAATAACATGACTGGTGAATGTAAGAATTTCGATTCGAGTGTGAATAATGATTATCAATTTGACGCGGGGATGATGGGCGACTTAGAAGCGAAAGTTGCAGAGCTCCTAGGGGTAGCAAAGGACGCTTACGGCGCCGGCAGCGCCGAAGTTGGCTCGCTTGATAACCGCAGAAAGAAATAGTTAGTAACCGGTTTCGCCAAATAAAAGGGCCTTACGAAAGTAAGGCCCTTTTGATAGGTGTTGATATATCAGTGAATGGTATCGTTTACCGTTGCCGGCTCAGATGAGAGTTGAGGCTGCTTCGGTATTTTGTGGTCGCGTGACAGATAGCCACATTTCTCACAAATGAACATTTTACCACTTTCAGAGATCAAGTAGTCTTGGCTGCCACATTTCGGACAAGAGATTATCGGTTGCATAGCGAAAAAGTGTTGAGTAGCTGGAGTGACTTTTAAAGGCATAAATACCCCTTGTTTATTAATGGTTAGTCACGTAATTATTTATTAGTTTAATGATTGCTAATTAAAGCCTAATCACTATAGCAATCGAATAATTTGATTGCCAACCAATCAAATAAGATTTGGTTAATCTACAGCGCACATCAAAGTTTTTACAAATTCATTAATCTGTAGCGTAAATAACATGAGCCTCATATGTAATGAGGCTCTTATGGATAAGTAGTTTAAAGGGTTCGGTGTTAGCCGAGCGCTGGTAATATGCCTAATGAAATCGCAATTTGAGTCACTATGATCATAATCCCAAACAGGGTTGCCATCACCAAGGTGACGTTGCCGCCACGAACTTGATAGCACTCATCATACGCGAGTTGTTTGCGCGCTTTATCTACCATAGCTACGGGTAAGAACACCGCCAAAATCACCAATGCAATCGCAGCATAACCTAATGCCGTAATAAAGCCCTGCGGGTAGAAAAGTGCAAAGCCAAGCGGTGGCGTAAAGGTTACTACTGCAACGCCAAAGCGGTTAATTGATGCGCTTTTCTTGCTCAGGCTATCTGCAAGAAATTCAAACAGGCCTAAACTCACGCCCAAGAAAGAAGTTAACAAGGCTAAGTCAGCAAAAATCGACACCGCGTTGGAAAATGCTCCCTGATGAACGGTTTCAGACAAGCTATTGATGAACAGAGAAAGGTTAGAGCTCGTCGCTAACTCGGCTTGGCTCAAAACACCAAGTGTTGATACTTGCCAGAGAATGTAAACCACCAAAGGAATTGACGAACCGACAACCAGAGCTCGCTTAACCGCTTTAACGTCCAGTTCTAGATATTTGACCACGGCTGGTATGCTGCCGTGAAAACCAAACGATGTAAAAATGACCGGTAGGGCAGAGATGATCAACCCTTGCTGCACAGGCATGCTGACTAAGTTGTCTAGGCGAACGCTTGGCGAAAGAAAGAACAGTACCAGTGCCATAGCAATGATCTTTGCCCCAAACAGTAATCGGTTCACCTTATCAACAGAATGAGTACCAAAAGTAACAACCGCGGCAATGAGTAAGGTAAAAATGGTCGTCGCGACTTCCTGAGAGGTATCTAAATCGAACCAGCTATGGAGCTTTTGATTGAACTGACTGCCACCGCCAGCAATGTAGGCCGCACACAAGGCATAGAACAAAAACAACATCGCGGCCGTTGCGAGCCACTTGCCCTTGGTGCCGAGAAATTGCTGAGCCAAGGTGTGCAGGGTCGCATCGTGTTGGGCATGCTGGTGGAGTTCAAGCATCAAAAGAGCGGTAAAGGCCATTAGGCTCCATATTGCGAGCATCAGTACCAAAGAAGTACTAAAACCCAGCCCAGCTGAAGCGAGGGGTAAAGCCAACATGCCTGCCCCTATGGTAGTACCAGCGATAATAAGAGTGCTGCCGATCAATTTTGAGTTATTCATTGTATAATTATTTTTACGCCATTGAGTGGGTGGATACGACTTTTGCTTAATAACTGCGCAAATCTTCGTCATTTAGGCAAAAAAGCCACCTGAATCTAGGATTCATGCTTACTTTGTCAGAACTTAATATTAGTTACAACCGGTGATGTATAGTTTTTTATACCTTTGCTGTAATTAATTTTTTACGGCGCTTGGCGGTTGGATTGCAAGAAGAATTAGATCTCGATCATAAAATTGATGTGAATCAACTTAGTATCACTAGGAACGATGTGCGCTATGTCGTATAACAAAGGCATGGAACAAGAGTACTGGAGAAGTGCTATGAGTGAACACCATTATAGTGAAGATGGTCTTGAGCTACTTGATGCGATGGAAATCGGCCTGAACCTAACAGAATATGGCGAAAAAGAAGGCTGTGAAGAAGAGTAACCTTTGAACAACATCGCCGAATTGAAATAAATCAGCCTCATTACGAGGCTGATTGCGTTTTTACTGCACTGACGTTACCAAGTGAAAGCTTTTCGCCAGTCGATAGTGTGAATAGAGTCCCACCCAGCCCTCTTTCTTTGCTACAATCCGCGCTCGATTTTGAGTACGAGATGAAGTGATGTCTTTTCAGTCCTTAGGTATAAACCCGCAGTTATGTTCTACCATTGCCAATTTAGGCTTTGAAACACCAACGCCTGTTCAAGAACAAGCGATTCCCGCCGTGTTGGCTGGCAAAGACGTATTGGCTGGCGCACAAACGGGAACAGGAAAAACTGCGGCCTTTGGCTTACCTTTGATCCAACGTTTACTGGAAAGCCCATTTGAGCGAACGGAACGTAGCAAAGATATCGGCGTGTTGATCTTAGTGCCAACCCGCGAACTTGCGCAGCAAGTGTTTGATAACCTCGTATCATACTCTGACCAAACTGAGCTTAAAGTTGTTACTGCGTACGGCGGTACGAGCATGAAGGTGCAAACCGATAACCTAAAAGGTGGAGCCGACTTTTTGATCGCCACACCTGGCCGTTTGCTTGACCACCTATTCAATAAAAATATCTCGTTGCAGCAGACACAAGCGCTGGTGTTAGACGAAGCTGACCGTATGCTGGATATGGGCTTTATGCCAGACATTCAACGTATCTTGCGCCGTCTTAATGACGCCAGACAAACGTTATTTTTCTCGGCGACTTTCGCCGGTAACGTTAAGAAAATTGCTTACCGAATTCTAACTGACCCGACTGAAATTCAAGTCTCACCATCAAACCAAGCCGCTGACTCTGTAAAGCAGATGGTGTATCCGGTGGACAAAAAACGTAAATCTGAATTGCTGGCGTATCTAATCGGTTCACGTAACTGGCAGCAGGTTCTGGTCTTTACCAAAACTAAGCAGGGCAGCGATGCATTGGTTAAAGAGCTAAAGCTGGATGGTATTAAAGCGGCCTCGATTAATGGTGATAAAAGCCAAGGCGCAAGGCAAAAAGCGTTGGACGACTTTAAGTCGGGCAGCATTCGCGCATTGATCGCGACAGACGTCGCCGCTCGCGGAATTGATATTCAGCAGCTAGAGCAAGTGGTGAACTACGACATGCCGTTTAAAGCGGAAGATTACGTGCACCGCATTGGTCGTACTGGCCGTGCTGGTGCCACAGGGCTGGCCGTTTCGTTAATGAGCCGAGATGAGGAGTACTTATTAAAGGCTATCGAAACACTATTGGATAAGCGTTTGCCACAAGAATGGCTTGAGGGCTTTGAGCCAAGCTTAAACGAACCAGTGGAAGACGATAAACCCCGCCGTCGTCAGAGTCGCTCTTCTGAGAAGCGTAAAATGAAAGCCAAGCTTAAAATTCACGCTTCACGCGGTAAGGCCAAACGTTAATCGGCTTGAGTCACTTGGTTACTGTAAAAGGCGGCGATGTCTTTTAGGTCATCGTCGTTTAGCCTTTGCAGTTGTGCCTGCATCATTTGACCTAATGGGCCAGTGCGGTTGCCTTGCTGGTAGGCTTTCATGGTATTAAACAGATAGCTTTCGTTCTGACCATTTAAAATTGGGTAACTCTCTTCACTGGCTCCGTTCGCCGTGTGGCAAAATTGGCAGCTTGGTGATTTAAGTTGACCTAATTTCGCATCTGCTCCCAGAGCCATAGGTGAGGCCAATAACGCCGCGATGAAATAAACGGTTTTTTCCATAGTGATACTCGATCAATGACTATTACAGATAAAAATAAAGCCTCCCCTAAGGGGAAGCTCAACCGTTAATTGCAGAAATAGTCCCATAATTGTCGTCTATGCGCGAAAACTGCTTAGATATAGCCGCATAGCTTAGCTTTACTGATACAAGCGATGGTTTTAGAGTCGCTAATCTCGCCAGAAATCACTAACTTCTCAACTTCTTCAAGCGACATAGATAATATTTCGATCACTTCATCATCATCGCAGCTCAAGCGTTCGGTTTTAGTGAGGGTCTTAGCGATGTAGAGGTGCTGAATTTCATCGCAAAATCCTGCAAGTGGAGTGACTTGGCCAAGGGAGATAAACTCCGCGCCGCTATAGCCCGTCTCTTCTTCTAGCTCACGCATCGCGCAAGCTTCTGCGCTTTCTTGCGCTTCTTTGGTCCCAGCTGGCAGTTCAAGCAACCATTTTTTAAGTGATGGACGGAACTGATTTATCAGTAAAATTCTCCCATCGTCTAGAATTGGAAGTATAACGGCGGCGCCAGGATGGCTGATGGTGGTGTGAGTAATGCGATCACCTGTTGGAAGTGTTACCTCTTCTTCGCACAGTGATATGTTTTTCCAAGTATGGATCTGGCGGCTCATTGTTGGCTTTTTTCTCGGTGGTTTAGCTCAATAGTAAAATATTGAGAGTCGACTTTGTTCGATACTGCCTTTGCGAAGGGGCAGTTGTAAAGAGAGAGTAGGATTAAATTGCAATAAATTGGAAACCATCGGCACTACTGGGGTTTGCCTAGCTAAGATAGTGATCTAGGTATCATTTTGGTAATCATAGATTGCCCGGTTAACTAAGATTTTGTGATCTGCTATAAGGTCTGATTCTCAACTGTTGCTACTTGTAACAGAGTGAAAACAAATGTATAAAAATTAATAGATAGCTCAATATCAGGGCTGATAAATAAAGGGGAAGTGAATGTTAGGTGCAAGGAATCGGAATCATGCTGAAAAAGCCTTACTCTCCGAGCGCATTAACAAGTTAGTCGTTGCATTGTCTGATGGGGTGTATGAGCGAGAGCATACCATTAAGTTATGCTTACTAGCGGCGCTGTCGGGTGAGAGCGTATTTTTGTTAGGCCCTCCGGGAATAGCGAAAAGCCTTATTGCCAAACGCCTTATCCAAGCTTTTGATAACAGCAGTTATTTCGACTACCTAATGACTCGCTTTTCAACACCAGAAGAGGTCTTTGGCCCACTAAGCATTCAAGAGCTTAAAGACAATGGTAAATATGTCAGGCTGACACAAGGTTACTTACCGACCGCACAAGTTGTCTTCTTAGATGAGATCTGGAAGGCTGGCCCCGCGATTCTTAATACCCTACTTACCGTAGTAAACGAAAAGACGTTTAAAAACGGCAACGAAATTAAAAAAGTGCCGATGCGGCTGCTGATTTCGGCCTCTAACGAACTGCCAGACGAAGACAGTGGGCTAGAAGCGCTCTATGACCGAATGCTGGTTCGAGTGTTTGTTAACCGAATTCAAAACAAACAGAATTTCCATTCCATGCTAACGGTTGGGACACCGCAAGAAGCCCCAATTCCAGCTGGCTTAGCGATCACAGATGAAGAGTACAGCTACTGGCAGCAAGAGCTAGAAAAGCTAACCCTAAACGAAACCTGTTTTGAAAAGCTGTATACCCTTAAAACCCTAATTGAAAAGCGGGTCGAGGAGCAGGGCGGTGATTTTACCCACTCTGAACTTTATATTTCAGACAGGCGTTGGAAAAAAGCGGTAAAACTACTTAAAGCGAGCGCCTATTTTAATGGCCGTGAATCGATTAATCCGCTGGATTTGCTCCTACTGCGAGACTGCTTGTGGCATAGCCCAGAGTCGCGCCTTATCGTGAATGAGGTATTGCAAGACTTTGCCATTCATCACGCGTTCGATCAGAGCCAGATCAGCCATCAAATCGAGCTGTGCCGAGACGAGCTAACTCAGATCCAAAACGAAGTGGAAGCGGAGTTTTCGATGGAGCTTGGGATTGAAACCAGTAGCAAATTGCTACGTAAAGAAGTCTACAGCTGTGATACGTCACAGGCGAAACGTTACCAAGTGGGCAGCGCCCGTGGCTTAGTTAAGCTGGTTTTACTGCAAAGTAACATGTCGGTTTCTGAATCGGAAAAAGGTGATAGCCGCTGGGTATACATGGCTATTGATGAGCTTGATAAAGCCATTAAAGAAGGGGGGGGCGATGTCTATGGTTATGTGAACCAAAACACTAACATGTGCCGTTTACGCCTTGATATCGATGCCGATAACCGTTTGGTGATCAAAGACATTGCTAATCGCTCTGTACTGGTGGGCTTAGTGACCACAAAAGGGCTTGATTCTGACCTACATCAAACGTGGTGCACTCAAGCCGAGCAGGCCGCAGCGCAGCTCACTCACGCCGAGCATCACCTACGTCAAGTAAAGTCCGATTTTCATGGCGCATTACCCCACAGCTTTGTTGAACCCGAATTGCCAACGCAAATGGAGTCGACGATTCAAGCTCTTGGCTTGGATCTCGAGAAAACCAAACTGGAGAGCGAGAAATCTATCCGTCGTATTCAAAACTTGGCTCAGTTTTTTGAATAAGGGGCGAACATGTTAGGCGCTGATGGACTTAACCTTGCACTGATGATAGCCGACTCAGGCCTGATCGACACCGCCGTTAACGATTTACTGGGGCGCTCTCAGGTGATGATGATGGCGGAAAACAACAAAGGCATGAAAGCCTCGCTGAAAAACCATCTGCTTAAGTGGCGTGGTAAAGTGAAGCATAAAATGACCAAGGTGTGTGAGACAGAGCACTTTAAAAAAGAGCTCGCGCTCTACCAACAAGTCGTGCACTGGGATGAAGACGAGTTTTTCGACAAGATCAACGATGTGGTGCGGCAACTCGAGTGGCACTCTTCGTTTTATCTTCCCGCGCGCCGTCTGCTGGAACAAAACAAAGGGGTCAACAACCCTATGTTTGCTCACTACTTTTGCGATCAGTGGTACAAGAGCTTAAGCGATGCGCTTAAACAAGCCCAAGTTTCAGAGCTCGAAGCTGACAAAGAGAAACTGCTGGCAGACCTTTATCAACGTATCGAAACCATGAAAAACATGGATGCGGTCACCGAATCGGGTGATATTGGTAGTATTGGCCGTTTGTGGGATATGGCAGCGGCGAAACTATCGAAGACTGATCTGGCGGTTATGAAGCGTCACGCGGAGTTTTTGAAAAAGAACAAAGAGCTACAAAAAATCGCCCAAATGCTCGGCCGGATGGCAAGCGATGTGGATGATCCCAGCCTTAATAAAGCCCCTGCAGAAGAGCTGAAAATGGTCGAGGAGAAAAGCGACGAGGCGACCGACGATATTGTTGGCATTCACGAAAGTGACGATCTTAGCAAGTTGCTTCCCAACGAAACCATGTTTTTGGCCTACCCTGAGCTTGAAGTGGTGTTTTATAAGCATTTGATTGATAAACGCTTAATGAACTACCGAACTCAAGGTAAACGCAGAACCCTGCGTAAGGTGAGGGCTCAAGCGCCAGAAAATAAACAGGTCGATAAGGAAAAAGGCCCATTTATTGTTTGCGTTGATGCCTCGGGTTCAATGGAAGGTTTCCCTGAGCAGTGCGCGAAAGCCATGGCTTACGCGCTGATGCAAATTGCATTAGCCGAAGAGCGCGACTGCTATGTGATCATTTTTTCAACCGAGCAGATCACCTATGAGTTGACCAAGCAAGATGGCTTGCGCGAGGCGAGCGATTTTCTTTCCTACAGTTTTCATGGCGGCACGGAAATCGAACCAGTGATAGAGCGCTCGCTTGAACTTATGTCGACCGATAAATACCGCAATG
>Ga0070725_10000602_pt1 | contig 23747 bp, 22 predicted proteins | sample tdDd002_FD_69781 | JGI IMG/M metagenome (GOLD analysis project Ga0070725, IMG submission 69781) | Marine sediment microbial communities from the Atlantic coast under amendment with organic carbon and nitrate - tdDd00.2 | ecosystem: Environmental > Aquatic > Marine > Coastal > Sediment | place... | reverse complement strand
GACTCCATCTGACTACCTGAAACCAGGCGCACCTACGCCAGTCGGTGGCTCATACATCATCGTTATTGATCCGAGCCACTTTGGTCCCCTTGCAAATGTAAAAGCCAAATCAGATAAATTTGTTCAAGCCATTAAGAATACAAAGAAACGTCCCGGCGTTGATGAAATTTACGTTCCAGATGAATGGGGTCTGAAGAAAATCAGAGATAATGATCCTTCTGTCGACATTATGGAAGATCATCTTACTGCATTCAAAGGATTCTTAAACAAGTATGGCGTGGAATATGCAGATCTTGAAAACGAATGGAATACATCTAATAAGTAGGAGGACTGTATGAATCAGCTTCAAAAAATAGAAACAACAGCTATGAAACGTGCATTTTTGATGTTCTGTTTCATGGCTGCGCTCGGTATAACTGTGTATCAATTTTCAAATTCAGTGGCTATACTCATTGATGGCATTTTCAGCCTAATATCAGCGGTTACAACACTTATTGCGATTAAAGTGTCTTCTCTTCTGGTTAAAAAGGATGAAAAATACCCATTTGGTTTTGCAGGCTATGAATCATTATATATTCTTCTAAGAGCTGTCCTGCTGCTCGTCACAGTTCTTATGGCACTCCTCGACTGCGTTGCGAAGATTTATACGTATGCAGTCACAAAGAACGTCCCAGTTGTGAATGCCAATGTGTTTATGGTGTATGTCCTGTTCATAGCGGTGATGTACGTACTACTTAATAAGTTATATAAGCATTATGGCAAGCTTACAAACGACAAGTCGGAACTGCTAATGGCCGAGAAATTTAATGCTCAAGCAAATTCCTACTTAATGGTTGGTGTTGGTGCTTCGTTTCTTCTAATCGGACTGCTTAAGTTCACACCACTACGATTTTTAGTACCTATCAGTGATTCAATCATTGTGCTCTTCATTGCTGTCATGGTCATTGTTGATACGACTAAGTTACTCATCAATACAGTCAAGACGCTGGGTGGAAAAGGCGTGTCGGTTTTAGAAAAAGAAGAACTTGAACAGTCTATTAATTCAGCCATGCAATTCAATTTTCCAGTCTCTAATTTGAAAATACAAAAGCTTGGAAAAACTGCGTATGTGACTGTTGATATGCTTATATCCAGCAACTCAAGTACAACGAAAGAAATCACAGCTTCTGCTGATGCCATTAGACAATGTATTAACACACACTACGAATTCAACCATGCATTTGTAAACGTGATATAACGATTATAAATTAGATTAATTGTAAATTTAAATAAAGAAGTAGTATAAAAAAGCTGATACTGTCAAAAGTATCAGCTTTTTTATACTCTGCTTTATATTATTTCTAAGTTATGATGACATATTAGTAAATTGTTGTAAACTTCTGATGAAACTTACCGATATAACAATTGAACTTGATTCTATCTATTGTAAAGGAGATGACATCATGCAAGTTGGCAACATAACTTCACTTAATAATCTGGCCTATTACAAGAAGAAAAATCCCCTACTCACAGATTTCGCTTTCGATATTATAAAAGATAAAGTTTCATCCGGACTCAATGCAAAGGATTATCTCGAAACACTTAGTTCAGAGGAAATATTCCAGCTTCAAAAATCCAACTCACTCGCCAGCAGGATCAACATACATACACTGAGTGAGGAAGGCGCAGAAAATCTTTTTCTAAGTCCCCTACGCGACTTTATGGAAGTTGATTTAAATGACGATGGAATCACTGAGGTTGGTAAGGCTATGACAGGACTCTTTCCGCCACCCAATGCCCCTCGAAGTGTTAAAGAAGCATGGGCTTCTGCTACAGAAGGCATGAGTTTAAATGACAGGGCACATTTCTTCATGCATCATATTGGTGCACAGCTTAAAGCTAATGCTTATGAGAAGCCTGATGGAACCTTAGCCACACGAAAACTAGGAGATCCAGGTTGGGTCAATGCTTTTGGAACAACAGAAGAATCCTATGTTGAATTGTTTAAGGACATCATCAACCGAATTGAGCATCCCCTTGCATTAAGGGATGCTGAAGAGAAGAAGATCGACAGTATGGTCAAAGCAACATATCAGGAAGTCATTGATATAATAACTGGTAAGGTTTAAATGGCTCAGGAGAACTGTTTAAGAGTGTTGGCTCTTTAACAGTTCTTTTTTTATTTGATATTTCTTATATTCAAATCGAGAAAACGGGGTAAATTTTAATACGAAGGAGTGATTTTATGAATCCGCAACTTGAAATTATTTATGCGAATATTGTAAAAGGTTTACGTCGTGCTGTATACATTGCTATGGCAATGATTGTGATCTATGCCCCCTTGACACTTGTGCTCAATCCACCGGACCAACGAAATTACGGTTTGATCGTGGCACTTGAAGGTTACGCAGTTGTGATGCTGATTGCAATACAATGGATGAAACGGAGCAAGATAAAACAGGAAAACCAAGTCACGATTTTGGCATACGCCTATATGATCTTTGTACTCTTGCCATCGATTGGTGGTTATTATAACAATCCTCTCCTATGGGCTTATACATTTAGTATCTTGATCGTCAGTGTGCTTGTGATCAGGAACTTGCCTTATGTTATTTTAACGGCTTTCATATACTTAACAACTTACCTCACAGTACTGAGAGACACCGAACGTTTTGCTCCGAACAAGCAAATAACCATTGTTCTAATCCTTGTTGTTTCAACGGCCATTACATTTTATATCCGAAAGGCATTTTTGAACATCCTCAAAAATCTATCCGACAACATGGAAGAAGTACAAGAAAAAAGCAAAGCCAATCAAATCATGCTCGATACGATTGTAGGTACAACTCATGCGCTAGGATCAGACTTGAATGATCTTAACAACTCCATTGAGCAGACTGAAGGGATCTCCAAAGAAATTGACGTGGCAATTGATGACGTTGCCAAAGGTGCTACGAGTCAAGCTTCTGACCTCCAGACCAGCGTGGAAGAAATGAATCAGTTGGGTGCTGCAATCGAGCAATTACATGAGAATCTCAGCAGTCTTTCAGAGCTTCTTTCAGAGAGAGAAGTAGACAACCAAGAAAGCATTGCGACAGTTCATAAATTGGATCAAACCAATCAAGAAAGCAATAAACTCAACGAACGAATTGAAGAAGATATATTAAAGCTTAGCGATCAATTTAAACCAGTTATTGAGTCCATCACGACCATCAGTTCCATTGCGGATCAGACCAACCTACTCGCGCTAAATGCTTCTATAGAAAGTGCACGCGCAGGAGAAGCTGGTAAAGGCTTTGCTGTTGTTGCTGATGAGATTAGAAAATTGGCCGAGCAAACATCTGAAAGTGCATCAGAAATTGAATCCGTGATCACTCTGGTTGAGAGACAGCTTAAGCAGACACAAGAAATCATGAGCCAGATCAAACAACACTCTGAAACCTCTAATGACATTATCAACAAAACCATTGATGGAATTCAGATTGTTAGTGAGACGTTTAGGGATGCACTCGAAAATGTTACGACCCTCGGTTTGGCAGCGGATGATATCTCACAGAACAAAGACAACGGCCTGAAACAGCTTGGAAATATCGCATCCATTGCAGAAGAGTTTTCAGCCAATACGGAAGAAGTCTCAGCTGCTGTGCAACAGCAGTTGAATCAAATGAACAACCTTCGTAGTTTGTCTGATGACATTCAAATTAAGTCGGCGGAACTAAGAGAGTCAACACAAGCGGAATAAGCTTGATCAGTTTAAATTAAAGGGGGATTCCTTATAGAATTTAAATTTAAATTCTATAAGGAATCCCTCTTTTCCATCTTTAAGTCACTTTAAATAAATCTTCACTCGTTTTCTATAAAAGTGTATAATTTGTTTATAATTGTAATATAATAGGAACTGTATTTATTAAACTGACATCTTAAGGAGGAACATATTATGACTAAGAAATCTATAATCATTACCACTATCGTAATGATTATATTAACTGCCGTTATTCCACTCACCACTCTTATGGTTATTAATAATAACCATTTAGCACAAGAACGAAGTGTTGAACTTGCCCAGAATCAAACTGAAGTGGCAACTCTGTACATTGAATCGGCATTAAAAGAGTATGAATCTATCATCGAAATTGCAATGGCTCAAGTAAAATCACAACTGGGTAGCGACAACAAATTTGACCAAGAACTCATTGGCAACGTCATGAATCCATATGTAGAAAAGTATGATTCAATACTGGCTATGTATATCGGAACTGAGAATAAAAAAATGTACCTTTTCCCAGAAGGTCCATTGCCTGATGGTTACGATCCCACAATGCGACCTTGGTACACCAGTACTATTAGAGGTTCACTGAATTGGACCAGTCCGTATGTTGATGCTTTTACAGGTGATGCGATCATTACTGTTAGTACTCCTCTCCTTGCGGATAAGACTGAACAACCTTTAGGGGTCGTGAGTGTGGATATTTCACTAACAGACATACTTCAACCAGTACATCAGCTTAACATTGCAGGTCCTGATACATATAGCATCGTTGTTGATTCTAATTTTATAGTTGTTGATCATCCAAATCTGGAATTGATCGGTAGACCTATCCCAAGTCAGCAATTAATTGATTCCATGACGGACAATGAAGCGGGAGTTGCCGCTCATTCTTTTAATAATGAAACAAAATTTACGGCCTATCAAAAAGTAGAGAGTTCTGGACTTTATGCCCTTACTTCACAAAGCATGTACTATGATGAACAAAGTCAGGTCATCATCATGATTGGTTCGATGATTGGTGTATTTGCAACATTCATGACTGTCTTGACCATCTCATTTATAATGAAATCAAGTAAACCACATTCCAAGGATTCGATGGATGACTCATATTATGGCAACCAAGCTATTGATAAAACGCAACTGGCATCTATTGCAAGTGACTTGAAGAAAGCAATGACCCGTGTTGATGATTTAATGAATAAATAAATAGTCTAAGCCTCATCTGAAACTGTTAAAGCCACACCAATCATTAAAGATTGGTGTGGCTTTTTTTAATCGTATCGAGCTTAATTATTCATGTAGTTCTCTCGTTTATATGTTTTTGTCTTGTATTTGTAGACGTCAATACTTAGTAGATCAAGTACTCTTAGTGGTTCAAGTTTCACAAGATTTCTACAAGCTCTATGAGCTATAAAATAACTGTTTTCATCATTTTCACCAACTAGTTCCTTTACAATGGAAAGTATAAGTTCAGGATTCTTTCTTGAAAGGTCGCTGAGGTTATTGCCCACTGATACCCTTGGAAACGGGTCCGGTTCATGAAAGAGTTTCCGAAGTACTTTTAGCGAAAATTCAGGATCATCTTGTATCCATCTATTTTCTACAACAGGTCTTAATGCTTCACTGGCAAAACGACGATAATTCGCGTTGTCAGACTCTGTTAATTTTAAAAGCTCATTTTGCACATAAACTTTATGCTTCTTAGTGATTTTTCTTAAAAACATTTGAACGAATTCTTTCACTTCCCAAAGCTCGTGATCTGAAGCTTTTATGATAAGAGGGACAACTTTTTCTGGTTGGCTTACGCCAACATGTGAAAGAATGCCCAATCCGACACTAATCGTTCTAAAATCTTTAAATTGATCGACCATTGTAATGGCCAGATCATATGGATCAATAGTCGTGAGCTGAGCTTTCTCGAAAATACTCTTGCAGAGTAAGTTAATGACGTATGTAATGCCATAAGAGCTTCTTTTGATTTCCTGTATCCCTTGATGTAGATCGATCAGGAACTTATCTGTTTGATTTTCAAGTATACTAAATTGATTTTGTTCAAATAGGTTAAAAAAGTCATCATTTAATTGCTCGTTAAATTTATCTAGCACTTCATCTTTTATAATTGCCACAGTATACTCCTTTGGTCCTTATATTAGATCTTTATCACTTAATGCTCAATACAGTAATACATATAAATCTTTTCACGTTCAACAGTGTCTGTAAACTCAAAGACGTCTTCTTCAGCGGTAAATTTAATAACAAGTTCTGCATCTTCAGCTTTCAACTCGGACTGGCTGATTTTCTCAAGAGATTCAAACTTCATAATTGTATAGTTCTTTCCAACTTCCATTCCTTCCACACGGCCGTTTAGTGCAACTTCCTCTTCGTTTAAGAATTCATCAAGGTTAAAACGAACTGGATACGAGTCAGCTGTGTAGCTCATGCCTGTCACAGCATACGAAAATCTGCGTCCGTTGTGATTCACGAATGAATAACCTATATGTTTGTTGTTAGAAAGTTGGTCATATCTCCATTTTATACGTCCCTCTCCCGTATTTGAGTTGAAAGCGAAGCTATAGTCAGAGTAACCGACGAGTAATACAAAATGATCAGCAAACCAATTAGGATGTTTGTCAGGCAATCTTTTTATACCAACGAAAATAGGATTGTCTTGATCCAACTGACTTCTGAACCAATCAAAGTACTTATCAAATCCATGGTAGCGATCTCCAGATGAAGCCACTGTTTCATCACCGCTAAAGTCATACTCGTATTTCTCATATGTCATTCCGATATTCTTCATCGCAAGAGATATCTCACTGGCGTATAAGTCAGGATGCTCGGCATTTCCTGCATCATGAATATAACGCTGCGGAAAGTACATTCCGTAATAAAGACCTGCCATTTGAATGGTTGCTTCTCCACACCATCCAACTTCATTATATGGCGCTTCACGATACATATCCCAGCGGATATTTTTGATATTCAGAGTCTTTGATCCGTATTTTATCTCTTCAAGCGGTTCTTCCACTTCAATTTGCTCGTCAGCAGCTGGATCAAGCACTTCAGCCACCTCAGTTGCTTCAGCAACATCAATAAGCACTTCAGATTGTTCTGTACTCGATTTCAAACGACCCACAGAAAAAGCTGCAATACCAATTAAGCAAATTCCAATAACTAAATTTCTAAATGATTTTTTCATACGATTCCCCCTGCATAATAACCTCGCCCACTTATTTCAACACTTATACCTATTCCACACAACATGGCCATTTCCTTCCATTAATGTCAAAATAAAAGCCACATCGGTTTGACGTGGCCTGATTCATTGCATATTTTTCTAAATATAATCAGATTTAATAATTCCATAAAAATCACAATCTGCAAAATTACCTTTGGTACTTTTCTGGTAATGGCGTAATTTACCTTCATACTTCATGCCGGCTTTTAACATTACTTTTCCAGAGGCTACATTGTCAGAATGATAGAAGGCCTGTAATCTTTCAAAACCTACTTCTACAAAGAAGTAGTTAATAACAGCTTTAAGTGCTTCGCTGGTTATACCTTTTCCCCAGAACTCTCTACCAATGCAGTATCCGATAGTACATTGCTCTTGGTTATCTACAACTTCTACGGCTCCAATTGATCCAATAACTTCGCCTTTTTCCTTATGGAATATTGCCCATGAGTATGTATCTTTTTTATCATAACTTTCAACTGTAAAGCCTAGCACTTTTTTACTTATATCAACGCTGGAATGTGTAGGCCAAGTCAAATACTTAGTTACTGAATCATCGTTTGCCCAGTTGTTATACATATCATTTGCATCTTCCAAAGAGAATTTTCTTAATACAAGTCTATCCGTTTCAATTTGCTGTGTCCCTTTATGGTTTATCATTTAATCGTCTCCTGTTAATTCATCGTCAACTCATGTTAAACAATGAGTTTTCATTATTGGTGTAATGTACCTCTGTCAGGAAAATGGACATTTCCCTTTACTTACCGACTGTTCTTGTTTAAGTTTTTTTCGTATGCGCAGCTTTTTCAGAGGGTTTTCGTTCAAGCCATACTTTACTTCTGGTTCTTTGCAAAGTAGGTCCTCTTTTTCTCATTGTGAGCACGCTCCTTTAGTCATATTTTATATCACTTTAGGAAATTGTCCACTGTCCATGCTAGCATCAGTTGGTATACACCAAAAGAACAGTTTTACCATTATTAGGCTCGATGACCGCCGCATATAATGACACAATTGATATAAAACTAAAAAATAGCAGTATTCTAATCCAATACTTGTAGAAATACTCCTAAATGCCAAACTTATATAAAAAAGAGTATCCCTTTTATACACAAGGACACTCTTTTAAATTATTTTACTTATTTCACTTCAACAAAGTAAGGATAAGTGGAATATCCAGCGCCTGATTTAAATTCTACTTTACTTAAATCAAGATAGAATGCTGGTCGCACACCAATATCACCGTAATTACTTATTGCAGAATAGAATGGCATATTGCCCATGTTATCAGAGTCTACTATATCCATATCATCAAGAATATTTACAGAACGTAACCAGTACTTTATATCATGTGATGATGTAATCCAGGAGTAATCAGTCGTGCTATTATTTACAGCTTCTACTGTTGGTTTTGCAAATACACGTTTATCCTTACTCTTTAGATACTCTTTTATTTCCGATAAGCTTAAGATGAACATTTTATCTGTCGTATTATCACCACTTAGCTTGGTCCACATCATCGCACTAGACTCCAGTGGTGTGAAGTGCTCTAGTGAAAGAAAGCCTTTCTCTTGATCATATGGATTAAAACCATTTTGAATGTTCTCAGCAGATGGCGATGGATTTTTCCAAGTAGTAATCGCACCACTTGTGTTAAGCCATTGACGGAGGGTTGAATTCTCCCACACGTTTTTCGTTGGACTATCAGATCTCCAGTTATCTATTGTGTCAAATGCCTTCAACGTTATCACATGTTTTGATAATAAAAGTGGGTTGCCTTTGCTATCAATGTTAACGACTTGCCATAAAATAGGACTACCATAGTAATTCCCATAATAAACATACTTGTCTACTTTGATACCAGGATCTTTTACATACACAAGTACTTTTTGAGTTGCTTGTAAATAACCATTTTTTATTGCTGTCACATTTATTGCGGCTGCACCATAGTCCTTAGCAAATACTTTTCCGTCAGCCGATACCGTTGCAACCGTTGGTTCCTCCGATGAAAATTGTAATGTCACTAATGGATCTTCCACCTTCAATTTTATCTCTGCACTTTCATTTTTTTCGAGTGTTATAAAACTTTTTTCAAGTAACACCTCGTATTCAGGTGTCCGTGGACCATTGGACAGCTTTGCTGTTACTACAAAAGGATCCTCTTTGGTACCACTGCCAGTTGAGCGCACAACCTTCGACTCCTCAATGTACATAGCAGGTCGCACACCACCTAGATCTCCCCAGGCACTTCTTGAAGTACGGTTTTCACCAAACAACACTGCTTGCACACTATTATAGGCTTGAGAATCAGGTGTTCTTAACCAATAGGGTACGGACCAAGCTCCACTCATCATAATCGCAACATCTTCGTGTTTTCCCAATACCTCCGGTGTAGCAAAGCCTTTCATTTCGAAATTAGTTTCTTTAACGTAATTAGAAAATTCTTTCATGGACAATAAAAAGACTGTATCTCTTATATTACGTCTATAGGCGTCTACCTCAGGATCTATAAATGTTTTTATCAATCTTTCAGTCCCGCCATCATTTTTCATTGAATCCATATCTGCCAACAACACACTGTGATTCACCGGCAGTATGGCATTTCTTTCTGGGATCGAAAAATTATTTCCCGATAAAAAACCAGGCTCTTTGTCATAGTCGTTGCCATTTATCATATTCTCCAAAGAAGGTTTATTGTTAAGCCACTCAATTTCAAGAGCACTACTATTTAACCATCTTCTAAGTGTTGAGTTTTCCCATTCATTACTTCCGTACAGCCTTCTAGTTTGATTACTATAAGCATTCCCGGGTGCATCAAAGGCTTTTAGTGTAATCACCTTATCCGAAAACAGCATAGGATTTCCATTTTCATCTTTGTGAATCACACGCCATACAATAGGCGCATCGTTAAAATGACCAAATTGGACATACTCTCCAACATTTAGTTCCTCATCTGCTGTAAACACTGGACTTGATACTATAGATAATGATAAAAACATAATGAACATCATGATACTTGGTATAATTCTTTTCATAGTTATCCCCTTTAATAAGTAATGTGCTAGCATAGTTACCTTATATTAGCACATTACTATTTGTTATTCCATTAACTAGCAAGCTAAATTTCCTTTTAATCGTTCCAATAAAAAGACCGTATTGAACTAAAATGGACCCTATGTAAAGGATAAATGAAAAAGGACTATGCAACAGCTAAAGATAAGAGATGATTTCTGTATTCAACATGAGTGAAAATGGAGTTCTTCGGGTATCTTTTAAGCATGATGACTCCTTGACTATAAACGAATAGGAAGGTTAATTATGAGGACTAAAAAGAATATAATTCTAAAATTGTTCATAATTGTTTTTATAGCTCTTATCTTGTCTGCATGGATTTCAAGCCCGGAAACCACGGAGGTTCATGAGGATTTTCCAAGAAGCTTCGAGAGCTATGATGACAGCCATATGGACTCAATTATTCAGATTATCATTCACCGAATTAAAATGGAACCGTTTAACTGTGCAGCAACGCTCATTTTTTTCTTGGCGATAACGCACATATTAATGGCGAGCTGGTTTCAAGGCATAGCTCATAAGTATGAACATGCCCACCGTGAGAAGAAAAAGCAAGGCCTTGTAGATAAAGCATCGTTTTCACTTCCGGCTGGCATCTTTCATTTCCTTGGTGAGGTTGAAGCTGTCTTTGGCATATGGACCATAGCCCTTGGCATTGCGATTACAATTTTCTTTGACTGGGAGACTTTTGTGAGATACGTCGGTAGCTTAGAATATCAGGAGCCGATGTATACGATCGTTATTATGACCATTTCTTCAAGTCGCCCTATTCTGAAATTGGTTGAACTTCTTTTATGGAAGATCGTTAAGCTCTTCGGTGGTACGCTTGAAGTGTGGTGGCTAACCATTCTAATTCTCGCACCCCTTTCAGGATCTTTCATTACAGAGCCTGCGGCAATGACAATTGGCGCGTTTTTACTTACTGAAAAATTCTATAACTTGAATCCGAACAAGAGACTCAAGTATGCGACTATAGCTTTGTTATTTGTCAATGTTTCCATTGGTGGAACACTGACAAACTTTGCTGGGCACCCTATTTTAATGGTCGCTCATCCGTGGCATTGGGATCTGTTATTTACACTTAAAACATTCGGTACGAAGGCCGCACTTGCGATTGTTCTTTCTACGGGTTCGTATTATCTTATTCTTAAACACGATATTAAAGAACTCAAAGAATCTTATGTACATGATAGATATAAAAAATATATTCAGCGTCGCTTTATCAGTCAAAAGAAGCTTGAACAGAGCTTTGATGACCTAGAAGTTGAACTCAATTCTACGATAGGTTTTACAGACAAACTCTCAGAATTATCCGAGCAACTAAAAGAGGATATTGCAAAAGAAGCCTACTTAAATCTACGTAAAGAGGAAATTACGAAATATGGTATTCTCGACGCGATTGAAGAAAAATTTGAAGACATTAAAATCGAAGAAATGAAGCGAACAATCCCGGGCTTGCTGCCTGAGGATATTCGTCCTAATTATCGTGACCCGAACTGGGACACGCGGGATGACAAAGTGCCGATGTGGATTATGCTTACTCATGTAATCTTCATCTTTTGGACTGTGATGCATGCGAATGAACCCGTATTGTTCATCGGTGGTTTCCTGTTCTTCCTTGGATTTTTCCAGATCACTGCATTCTATCAAAACCGTATTAACCTGAAGCCGGCACTTCTCGTTGCATTCTTTATTGCAGGCATTATTATTCATGGATCATTGCAGGGTTGGTGGATCGCACCCGTCTTGTCACATCTTCCTGAAACAGGATTGACTTTGTCTACTCTACTGCTCTCATCATTTAATGACAATGCTGCGATCACATATTTAGGAACACTTGTTGAGGGTTTATCAGACGCCTATAAGTATGCCATTGTATCTGGTGCAATCACGGGCGGCGGATTAACCATCATTGCAAATTCACCGAATCCTGTTGGACAGTCCATCTTAAAAAGGTATTTTAAGACTGGTATCTCTGCTATTGATTTATTGAAGTATGCTTTATTGCCAACAATCATATCTGGACTCTGCTTCTGGATATTCAGGTAGTATATACCTGTTCTATATTAATTCAATTTGCACATGATCAAAGTACCTGTCTATTTTTCTATCATAGATGGTTTCATCGCCATGTAATTCTCCAAATAGCAATTCTGAATTTGGGCAGTGGTTCTCGTAGTTTTTCATAGCACTCTCAGAACTGGTATTTGCATAACAGTACTTGCACAGATGAGGACAAGTGTTGTAAATACCAACGTCTATACTCTTCACACAGCCACATTCTTCTCGTTGGTTTGTGTCTTTTGGTATTGTTGCTTCAATACCTAGTATTCTTGATATCAATCTGTCGTCAATACATTTGCTATGACTGATATTGAACTCTTCTAAGTCTATGATTTCAGAACATGTTTCCAGCTGAATTTCATACTTTTGGGCAATACGAGATATCTGTTCTGCTATCCTTCTCATATCTTCTAACGTAAGCTTTTTAGCATTGATCGCGTTCATGTTTTTCCCTGTTTTTTTATAAAAATCAACAAAACTAATGACACACTTTTCTGTGTAACCAGACAAGTTCATAGCCATTTTCTCAAAATATTTGATATGGTACTCTTCGCTGAATTTATCCGTTATTATAATCGGATCATATCTCCAGATGGTCTTCTCTGAGCCAATCTTTTGCGAGAGTCTCTTGAATGTCTCCATGATTTCTTTTTTAGGCGGCACATAGGCTTCTATACTCTTATCATATGAAGTCATAGTCACTTGAAAGTAGTAATTATAATCTTTCAACTCGTCGAGCCTCTCAAGCATCTTTTGGGGATTCTTAGTCCAAAATACAATACATTCAACGTCAGATGGATTTAGTGGAATTCTGCTTACTTGTTTGAAGTTCATTGGATTTCTCACCAACAAGTATCCCGCTTTTAATCTGTTAAAAAACCACTCACTATAGAACGCTGGAATATCCGTTCTTCTGCTGACGCTTAAAATCATGAGACTCTCCTTAACTTACTTTTTTCCGCCGAATTCAGCGACAAATCAGCCATTTTCCTTTAATGAGCCCAATCTGTATACTGTGATTTTAAAGCCTATAGTATCATGGTTTTTGATTTTTTTGAACTATATTTCAGAAAATTCCATTTAAATGCTTTCAAATAGAAAAGATGGTTTACATAATGATGTTATGTAAATACAAGTGGACTTTTATTACTTTGTCATTCCTTTATCTCTGTATTGAACGATAAGTTGTTTTGAAAAGTCCTAATAGCAAAGGCCCTATTTTGAATTACTCAAAATGGGGCCTTTTTGGAATTGCTTTTTTATGAGGTTTAAAGCTATACTATGGAAATCTACTTTTTCAATCGATCTATAATCCAGTCTGACATATATCTAAATGCTTCACTTTCAATACCGGCAGAACAGTGCCACATTCCAGGGTAAACCTTTATTTCTTTATCCTTTGATCTTGCTTCATCATATAGTCTTTGAACACCTTTCAGGCTGAAGATTGGATCAGTATCACTATGTACAACCAATAGTGGACACTCAATGTTCTCAGCTAATCCTTCTAATGTCATCTTAGGCCAAAGTTCTTTCATTTCCTCATCGCTTACACCACAAAGTACTGCAAACTTATGATGATATATTGGTGCAAAATCGCAAATTTCTTCTGGATAATATGAACCAGAGTTTAAGACACAAGCTTCAACTCTTCTATCAACAGCGGCAAGACGTGGAACATAGTAACCACCAGTGCTACCACCGATAACGCCTATAGTACTAAAGCGTTCGTCTTTTTCAAGTAAATCTACCATTTTCATGTATGCATTTTCAATATTTACTTCTAGGTACCCTTTATTAAAGTACAGTGTAGTTCCTTGTCCTGGTCCATCCATTAATAGAACAGCCATTCCTCTATCTACCATATTTTGGGCCTGTAGTATAAATTCTTCTTTAAAACCAGTTGCACCTGGAATCATTAATACAACTGGACAAGGATAAGTAACGTTCTTAGGTAAAATAAACCATCCGTCCATTTCATAGTCCTTATAAGGGATTGTTACTTGCTCCATAGGAGGATCACAAAGCGAAGCGTAACAAGTAAAGCTATCCACTATTTTTTTGTATATACGCAGTTTTTCATCGTCTACTTCCGTGAGACCATACTGACCAACGCGTTAGATTGCTTGTGCCGCCATAAAGAAGTATTTTGCAGTTAAAGAGTGATTTTTTTTAAGTTCCTCTTGTGCATAACGATAGTTATAATCTCCTAACTCTTCGCAAACACTTACCCAATCTTCTCCGTCTTGGATACATCTTTTTTGTACTCTTAAATAATCTAAGTGATCGACGCCTCCAGATAACATACGACTGTCAAGTTGTGCAGGTGGCTTTGTTCTTCCTTTATTCATCATGACCAATTCTCCTTTAAAATTATTGTTTGAAATCAACTGTCTGTTAATTTATAATCATTATTGCATATAATGATTTCAACTCAATGAACACAAAACAGTAACGTGTTGATTTTACAAAAATTCTTTTTAGGGGCGTAAATATGAAAAGTAAAGAAGTTCATACAGAGAAAAAGATAAAAGATGTGTTTTTAGAACTATATAAGGATAATCCTCTAGACAAAATTAGCATTAAGAAGTTATCCGAACTTGCAGATATAAACAGAGGGACTTTCTATTTGCATTATTTAAATTTAGATGATTTGATTACGAGCATAGAAGATGAGCAATTGCAAGCTATCAGTAGCCTTAACTATAAGTATCATAATTACTATTTCTCAAAAACTACAGAAGGTTTTTCTGAGTTTTTTATACCGACTTTTAAGTATATTGAGAAGAATAAGTACATATTTAAATCGCTTTGTGGACCAAATAGCAGACCAAGATTCAGAATGGAATTTCAGAAATTAATGCATGAGAATATGTCGACTAGGTTTAGTAAAATAAAGTCGTATAAATTAAGTGAGGATTTTATTAAAATTGATTCGGTGATTGAATTTACTATTTCAGGTTCGGTTGGTTTAATAATCACTTGGCTAAATAGTGACACGCACCAATCACCTGAAGAACTAGCAAGATTAATAGCATTTATGGTTCTGAATGGTTGTTTTTCATGTGTTGAAAACATAAATAAAAGAGTTTGATATTCTTCAGATTTAATATTCACTTTCCTTTAACACCCACATCTCTATTTAGTAATAATGCAGCGTTAATAACAACAAGTACCGATCCAACATTATGAACAAGAGCTCCTGTTACCGGGGTTAGCAACCCTAATGCTGCTAAACCAATCGCTCCAAAGTTTATTACCATTGAAATAACAATATTTTGATTAATTTTTTTAACAACAGCCTTAGAAAGTTTCATAATATATGGCAACTTTGATAAATCATCTTTCACAAGGACAATATCTGCTGATTCAGCTGCTATGTCACTACCAATTCCTGCCATTGCAACGCTTACAAATGCTGTTTTAAGAGCAGGTGCATCATTGATACCATCACCCACCATACACGTCTTTTCTCCAGCTGTTTCGTATGCTTCTATTGCACTTACTTTGTCTTTTGGTAGTGCAGATGCCGAATAATTGTCGATTCCAACTTCATTGGCTATTTTTCGTGCTACCTTTTCATTGTCACCTGTTAATAGGCTAATTTTAGAACCAAACTCATGAATTTCATTAATAATTGAGATGGAATCTGATCTAAGTTTATCTGCCAGTGTAATTATTCCTGCGAATTCTCCGTCTATTGCAACTATAACAGCCGTATTGCCTTGCTCATTTTCATAATCTAAAATTTGTTGATTACTTGAATCAATTGTAAGGCCACTGGTGTTCATTAGAACTGTGTTCCCTGCAACAATACTCTTATTATCAACAACTGCCTTAATACCTTGACCTGGCACAACTTCAAAACTTACGGGTTCTATCATTTCTCTAATTGAGTCATTGGCTCTATTTTTAATTGCAATTCCAAATGGATGCTCTGAATGCAGTTCTGCGCTAGAAACAAGTTGAATGAACTCTTCTTCCTTTAAGCTCAGATTGTCTGACAGTATGATTTCATTAACAAAGGGCTCACCAATTGTTAATGTTCCAGTCTTATCGAAAGCAACTCTTACTACGGTGCCAAGTCTTTCAAGTGCTTCACCAGATTTAATGATAATCCCATGTTTTGTTGCATTACCAATACCAGCAGCAATTGCAGTAGGCGTTGCTAGTACAAACGCACATGGGCAGAATATCACTAGAACTGTTATCGCCCTTATTATATCTTTGGTTAAAAAACCAACAAGGAGCGATAAAACCAGTGCAATGACAACCAGGTAACTTGCCCATTTATCCATGACACTTATGATCGGAGCTTTCTTTTCTTCGGCTTCTTTAATCATATTGATCATTTTTGCAATAGAAGAGTTATCACCTACTTTTGTTGCTTCAATGACTACTGTTCCATGTGTATTCGTTGTTGCACTATACACGTCGTCACCTTGAGACTTATCAACAGGCAACGATTCTCCTGTTATTACTGATTGGTCAATACTTGTATTACCTTCAATAATAATCCCATCTACAGGGATGGATTCACCTGCAATGACCCGGATTTTATCCCCCACTTTTACCTCATGAGCTTCAACAATTTCATAATCGTTTGCCTTCATAACTCTTGCTTTAGTGGGTTTTAAGTCGATTAGTTTTTTCAAACCCATTTTTGACTTTTTAACTGTGTAATTTTCTAAAAGCTCGCCAATCATCATGATAACTACAACTTCACCGGCTGCAAAATACTCACCTACAAGTACACATGCAATAAGTGCGATAGACACAAGTAAATCTGCTTTGATGTCCCTAAATTTGATCAGTCGAATAAAACTTTCATAAACAATGGGTACGCCAGCAATTAGTATAGCTCCCCATGCCAAGTCTATACCTAGTGGTTTGATATCAGTTAGAATACTTAACATCAATAAAATGACTGATATTGATGTGTATAGTATTTTCATACGATCTTCTTCTTTTAACCATATTACTAATCTATCCATTGTCCTCTCCTTAAGCTAATCTATGATTTGCTTCATTTAATCCCTCTTATAAACCATATACCCTTACGGGGGATACAAAGAGCTTTAATTAGATATAATCATGCTTTATCATGAGGAGGCGTTTTTATGGATTTTAGAGATACGCTTGATAACTTATCAAAAGTAAAAATAGAGGTTTCAGATCTGAAGGGTTTGAACGTCGAGTGGTATGACGATTTATCTGAGTGGGACAATTGCATGTGGTCATGGGTGTTTAGGAGGAAGCCGTATAAGGTCAGGGAGAATATACCGACCATAAAGGCGAGTATCCTTGATCTTGTGGATGTATCCTCGTTGAAAAGGTTTAGGGATGCTGGGAGCAAACCTACCTATCACTATATCAGTCTTGAAAAGTTGAAGTTGTTTTTGGACAGTGGCCGCTATACTCATGTATTTATATTTGGCATTGGAGAATTGAGTAAAGCTCAGACTGCAGAGCTTCATGAATGGATAAAACAGAAACTCGTATGTTCATGCTTAATGGCTTTGTTCGATTTATGCCTAATACTATAGTTTTTTCATAAGAATATGATCATTCAACTACCGAATGTGCAATTTGTGATTCGTTCGGATACTTGTTGGTATTAATTGCATGTAACACACTCTGAGATATCCACTTTGTCTCTATTTAGAAAAAGGAGGTAGTTTTATGGCTAAAGGATTAGTGTCAATGGCAGCTGAATTTGGTGGTCTTCCAATGAAAGATCTTATCGGTGGTCCGCTTGAAGCTGCATGCGATGCAAATGTTATGTTGGCAAAAAGCACGTCAGATTATATCAACACTGTTGGTTTCAATCAAGAAGACGGCACTGTCAGACAAGTTGATTTCAAGTTTGAACGACCTGTTCTAAATGATGAAGGATTACCCACTATTGAAGCAGTGAAGATTCAAATTCCAATGCTTGCGATCGTTCCAATACCAAACTTGCAAGTAGACAATGTTGATATATCTTTTGATATGGAAGTAAGATCTGCGACATCTAGTGTTGAAAAGGAAGACAAAGAAGCAGAACTTACTGGAAGTGCTCAAGTAGGTTGGGGCCCGTTCAGTGCAAGTGTCGAGATACGCGGAAAAACATCTGCGCATAAAGAAAATATAAGAAGCTCAGACAACTCAGCAAAGTATCATGTACAAGTTCAAGCTAGTAATGCTGATATTCCAGAAGGTCTATCACGTGTATTAGATATTATGGCTGATGCTGCGGAACCGCGAGGTGTTGTCTCTATGCCTGCTGATAGGAATGGGAACATTCTTACAGAAGCACAAGTTACACAACTGGATGATTTTGTGAATGCGTTAAATACTGAGAAGGCAGCCAGAGATGCTGCAAAAATTGCATATGATCAAGCGATTGCTGAACAATCACCAGATATTGATGCTAAGAAAGATGAATTCATAGAAGCAATGGATAATGTAGATACTGCTGAAGCAAATCTTGAAAATTTCCTAAGAAATCCTAATACTCAACCTTAACTATAACGGGAGAATTCTATGCAGAAAAACAAGACTGGCATCAATCAAAGTGACATTGTTTTTGTCAAAAGAGTATCGATTGGCAGCATAAACCCAAATTACCCTTTAACCGAAGAACAGTTGGACGCTCAAATGGCGATGCTGAATAAGTGTCTTCAGGAATATCCAAAAGGAAAGATAATTGGGAAGGAAGTTTCAGTTGGTATTTACCAAGTCGGTGAACATCAATTGTCAATGGAAAAGACGACTTATCATGTGGGATTTAACAGAATACCAAAGTGGATTAAAGAGGAGTGAGTTTCATGGCTGAGTACATCAGTTTTGATAAAATGTTACAAGCTATACATAACGCTGTTTTACAAGCCGATAATATGATTCAACAACAGCATATGCGTCAACTAACTCACTATTTCAATGAAGATGGTACACCTATTTGCAGAACTATAAAAGTCCCAAATGTAAACTATTTTATTGAAGGCGAAGACAAGAATATAGATGAGTGGATAGATGTTAAAGTTCCTCTCATTACTCTACTCCCAATCTCTTCAATTAAAATGAAAGAAATGAGTATGGAGTTTAAAGTTAAATTGAAGGGGTTTGGAGAACTCTCTGCAAATGGCTTAGACATTAAGGAACTGAAAACTAGAGAAGATTCATCTCTTAAATCTCTACAAATGGATATAACCAGTGCTTCATTTGGCAAACATCCACTCGCAGATGTAAAAATCATTTTTGAAGGTACTGAGCCTCCCGAGGCATCTCTTAGAATCAGCGAAAACTATTATAAGATGATACCTTAGCTATGGATCGTAATTCGTTATTAGGCAAAGTTTCAAATTTACATTTTGAAAGGAGGCTTCGAATGAATTTAGTGACATGGAATATGGAAGGTGGAAACGATAGCTACACAAATAAATGGCGTAATGACGTTTTAAGACTTTTTAGTCAGGATGATATTAAAGCGGATGTCTGTTGTCTCCAAGAATGCGGTAGACCTCCAGGTTCAGCACGTCCTGGTTCACCATTTCCCAATTTACCCCCTGGAGTTGAGTATTATACTTGGGGAGGATCTACTTCACGAGAGACAGATAAACACATCTTTATATACGAATGGGGAGTAAATCCTAGATGCAGCTTGGCTGTTGTATCTAATGAACTGCCTACAAGAGTTCAACTGTTTGAGATTCAGAATAATCCTCTTCGTCCTGCTCTGGGTATCGAGTTATACGGGAGATGCTACTTTACTATTCACGCAAAAAGTGGTGGCGGTGCAGATGCTATAGATTTAATTCAGCTAGTTAATAATTCATGTAATAATCCATGGATAGTTGCTGGCGATTTCAATCGTGAGCCGAATACACTCAATATTGTTCCATTGATTATATGCCCTCCAAAGACCCCGACTTATAATGCCAAACATGTACATCCGAAAAGTAAGTATGACTATTTAGTTAAAAGCAATGGTAATCAAATAATTGGATTAGCTGAGACAATAAATGCATCTGACCACTTCCCAGTACTTTTTAGAGATCTTTAATTCAAGTGCACTCACTAATGGAACAAAGGAAAAAGGTAGCTATTGAGTAGCTACCTTTTTCAATGTAGATTATATGAAGGATTTCTTTTAAAATATCATTACTTATAATCTCCTTAACTAAACTATAATCTTATTCTGATATCTAGATTTCTAGATAGCAGCTCGTCTAACTCGTCATAATAGATACTTGTTGTGTTCGGACCAAAATCATTAGAACACCAACAACCCGAATTCGCATAAGTTCTTTTAAAATTATAGTTTAAGTTCTCTTCAGAAGTTTTCACATAATCTATCTCCTTGATTTGATTCATATGTGTATGCCCGAAGACTATTACCCTTGGATTGTATTTTGACGATATCACTTCTGCAAACCATCCTAATCCTCCTGTTCTGATGACATCTATTGATTTGGAAAATGCTTTCCAAGGCACTATTAGGGGGTCGTATGATTCTGAAAATAATGAAGGCAATAGCTGATGATAATAAAATCTATCTACAAACCCCCTGTAGTTTTCCAATACATACTCATAACTAACTTTGTCGAATAAGTTATAGTAGTTTTCTGGCATATTACAGTATATTCCACGCAATAAAAACTCGTCATGTAAACCAAATGCATATAAAATATCTTTTTTCAGGCCTTGTAACAGAATCTCCGAAATACTTGAAAGTAATTCATCCAATTCTGTTTTGCTAACCTTCTCTATGTTTTGGCTTAACCATAGTTTTTCTATTACTTGTGCTTTCGCATTGTCCAGATGGTAATCTCTATGCATAGGAATGTGTTTAATAGAGTGATTTAGTCTTGTCTTAAAATATCCAAGAGGATATTGAATCTCATCGTTGTCGCTATGCCCAGGAGCGTTGAATAGATCAATACAATGACCATGATCAACATATACATTTCGACCAAATGTGGCCCAATATGTATCAGGATCAATATGCGTTATCTCCCCATTGCCAGTTAAATCCACTTGAGTCATCTCTTGATCATGATTTCCATTCATATAAAATACAGAAATATTCTCATGCATCGAACAATTGTTTAATGCATTCCAGAATGACGAATTTGCATTCTTCATTACTTCGAAGGATGGCGGTGTATTATCTATTGGGTGGGCCCATCTGTCAAACATGTCTCCTGCAATAATTAAATTTGTATGCTCTTTCGGATTTAGATTTTTCAGAAATGAAACTATGTAATCAAGATTTGATGGAGCATTCTCACCACCGATATGTAGATCGCTTATAACTATGATTTTTCTTCTCATATGCAGTTACTCCTTTCACTACTCAATTTGGTTTTTTATTGTAGAGTATTCAACCTACTTTCTTAATCCGCAAGTGGAATATGATAACTATGATAATTAATTACCCTTATTCTTCTTAAGAAATGCCTTCAATTATGTTAAAATAATAAACGGCTTTTGTTAAAAAGAAACGGAGTATATATGAAACTTTTTTTAGCACCAATTCACGGACGGACTTTAGCTTATTATAGAAATATATATTCAGAGATTTTTGATGGTATAGATACGTATTACGCACCTTTTATTGCGACCACAGAGAAAAGACATTCTAGCCGTTTACTATTTGAAGATCTATTTCCAGAGAACAATAATAACGAACTTAATATAGTGCCTCAACTCCTCAGCAATAATGGAACCAATTTCAGGCATTATGCCTCTACTATTGTTGACATGGGTTACAAGGAGATAAATTGGAATATCGGTTGCCCTTTCCCTACGGTAACTAAAAAGACGAGAGGCTCAGGCATTCTCCCCTATCCTGATATGATAAAGAAAGTTCTAGATGAAGTTTGTCTAGACGACTCATATGATTTAACGGTAAAAATGAGATTGGGACTTTATGATCTTGAAGAAGGCATCGAAGTGATCAAGTTACTCAACGAGTATCCACTGAGTGGTGTTATCATTCATGGACGTACGGGTGTTCAAAAATATGAAGGCACTGTTGATTTGGACGCATTTGAAGTTCTTTATTCAGCATGTAAACATGAAGTAACTTACAATGGCGATATTTTCACTTATGATGATTTTAAGAAGATAACCACCAGGTTTCCATCAATAGATAAATTCATGTTAGGCAGAGGTGCTCTCAGAGATCCACTTTTGCCATCTATCATAAAAGGCAATGACATAAACAGCTCCGAGAAAATTATTAAGATTAGAGAATTTCATGACGCTATTCATAATCGCTTTATAAGTGTTCTTCCTGGAGAGAAACAGGTCTGTGATAAAATGAAAGAATTCTGGACATATACGTCTGTTCCTATTGATCCCGGCGGTCAATTCATGGAGAAAATTAGACGGTGTCACACAAACGAATCCTACTTAGACGTTATGAATCAGATGCTCGATTCGTTCAGTGAGAGGTGCGAATCAATTTAACGTCATCACAAATATAATATTGAAACGTAAACAGAAAAAGGTACAGCTTGTAGAATAAAATCTGCTAGCTGTACCTTTATTTTTACTATTACTTTTCTAATTCAATCGACCACCAAGTATGATTCGAATGTGGATAGAAGCCAATATTGTAGTAAAACTGTTGAGACGAAATAACGAAGGCTTTCTTTGCACCTAGTTGGCCACAACGTTTAATAGCTTCCAAAACCACTGCTTTAGCACAACCTAATTTTCTATAATCAGGATCTGCACAAACAGGCTCAATATAAGCGTAATCCGTTTCTTCGTCATACCACGAGCCGCAATGAGCTGCATAACCGCCGTCTGCTGCCTTTATATACAAATGAATATCCTTATTCAAATTGGGGCCTGTATAGTCTTCATGACTTGCAATGAAATCGCTCTGTGGCATCTTTTCACCATTACCGAAGCCACGGTACTTACAGTTGGATAAACTATACTCATCAAAGCCATCAGCCAGACTATGCACTGAAAACCCTTCTGGCAGCTGATATGAGATATCATCAGTAATATCAAGTACTGCGGTATGTTCAGAATCTTGGCATGGAACCATTCCGTGTGATATTGCTATTTTTTGAAACTCTCTGTCGGAGTTGCTGATTAGCGCTTTAAAAGTGCCATCCTTATGATGTGTCTTCATACCATATGAAAGCATATCTTCCTTCAAATATTCATAAGAAGGATCTGTAACAAAGAATCCGGCACCTAAGCTTATTTCACATGTGGCCAAGGCGACAATCTTGTCATCATCCATCCAAAGACCAATTTTAGGTATTACACCTTCACCCATATAACGTGTTAAAGAGTGCATCCATTCCCATCGTGCCCATAAAAAATTTACTTCAACCATTTCAGTTTCATTGATTCGAAGCAAGAATCTTCGTACATTCTCGAAGTCGCCAGTAAACCCTCGTTCCTCATTATATTGCTTAAATTTCACGCTCATATGAATACCTCACTATTTTCATTCTACATCTTCTTAAGCAGTCGTAAGACTCTGATAGAACAGTCGATTTCTCTATTAGCTTTACTTCTCCAGCTTTGAGACAATGGAGAAATTATGCCATCTTTCGATTTAGATCCTAAATCCCAAAGTCCATCTTCATTCCTATTGTTCAGCAACCACTCTTTAGTGTC
>Ga0070725_10000601_pt1 | contig 23750 bp, 19 predicted proteins | sample tdDd002_FD_69781 | JGI IMG/M metagenome (GOLD analysis project Ga0070725, IMG submission 69781) | Marine sediment microbial communities from the Atlantic coast under amendment with organic carbon and nitrate - tdDd00.2 | ecosystem: Environmental > Aquatic > Marine > Coastal > Sediment | place... | reverse complement strand
TTATATTTTAATATACAATCGCTTAGTACTACGAGAGAAGCGGGCAATGTTCACTGCGTTCACATTACCCTGCTCGCGTGGTCTTATTAAGCTATTATTTCTTAGTATGAGCAAGAGTAGCCATGCATGCGTTATATTTTAATATACAATCGCTTAGTACTACGAGAGAAGCGGGCAATGTTCACTGCGTTCACATTACCCTGCTCGCGTGGTCTTATTAAGCTATTATTTCTTAGTATGAGCAAGAATAGCCATGCATGCGTCGCATGATCGGCTCGCGCGGAATTTAATACACAGTCACTTAAAATAGTGAGAATATCCGCGAACCTTCGGTTCGCTGGATCGCGTTGCGATCCTAATAACAAAATAAAGAGAAGCGAAACAATGAGAATGCATTCTCATTGTTTCGCTTCTCTTTATTTTGTTGCTATTCTTGCTTATCACGGATAAGCAAAAGACAGGTATAAATACCTGTCTTAAAAGAATTATCTAAGTCTTTCTTTAACCTTAGCTGCTTTACCAACTCTATCTCTAAGATAGTTTAGCTTAGCTCTTCTTACTTTACCTCTTCTTGTTACTTCTAGTTTATCGATCTTTGGTGAATGTAATGGTAACGTCTTTTCAACACCAACGCCGTAAGAAATTTTTCTTACAGTGAAAGTCTCGCCAACTCCGCCACCTTGTCTCTTCATTACGTAACCTTCGAAAATCTGAATTCTTTCTCTCTTTCCTTCTGTTACCTTTAAGTGAACTTTTACTGTGTCACCAACGTTAAACTGAGGTACATCGCTTTTTAATTGCTCAGCAGCAATTGCTTTAATGATGTTTTGATTTAACATAGTGTGTGCCTCCCTTCCTCCTAGACGTTCGTGACTGTTCTAATCAGAGGACCGTCCCTTATATAACCTTAAAAAGTATACCATAGGTAATCTTACTTTTCAACGGTTTTTAGTATTTTTGTTGCTTTATTTTTAAGAGCCCCTTCAATTGAAGGATCCTCTAAAAATGCTTTTAATAAATCTGGTCGTCTTTCAGCTGTCAGTTTAACCGATTCTTCAAAACGCCATTCTTCGATTTTCTTGTGATTCCCCGACAATAATATCGGTGGTACCACCATCTCATCGATCTCTGCCGGACGTGTATAGTGTGGGTATTCCAGCAAGTGATTGAAATGACTTTCATCTTCAAAAGATACATTCGAAGACAAGACACCGCCAATCATTCGCGACACACCGTCTATAAGGACCATGGCCGGTAATTCACCACCTGTAAGCACAAAATCTCCAATAGACACTTCGTCTGTTACGTACTGATCTATAAAGCGCTGATCAATCCCCTCGTAATGTCCACAAATCATAATCAAATGCTCTGACTGGGCAAATTCACGCATCATTTGTTGATTTAAAGTCTTGCCTTTTGGCGTTAAGTAGATCACCTTCGCCTCTTTATGATCATCAATGGCCTCAAGGGCTTTTTTCAACGGCTCTACCTGCATAACCATTCCAGATCCGCCACCATAGGGATAATCGTCAACACTTTTATGTTTGTTGAATGCGTAATCCCTAATATTGTTGGCCTGGCATGTAATGACGCCTTTATCTATCGCTCTCCCAATAATGCTCGTCGAAAAAAAATCATCGAACATTTCAGGAAATAATGTCAACACGGAAAATTTCATTATTCTATCAACCCTTCGATCAATTGCACAACAACACGTTTATCCTCAATACTTATTGAAACCACAAAAGCATCTACATGAGGCACTAGGAATTCCTTACCGTCATCACCCTTTACAACAAAAACGGCTTGACTGGTATGGGTTAAGTAATCCTTTACCATACCTAGTTTTTCACCCGAGGCATCTTCAACGGAACAACCAATAATATCAGAAATATAAAACTCATCATCCGCAAGGGGCTTTAAATCCTCTTTATAAACAAATAATTCTTTGTTTTTTAAAGCCTCTACATCATTGATGTGGTCTATGCCATTTAATTTAAGTAATACCATATTTTTATTATAACGGACTTTTGTTATCTTTTTCGTTTCATCATTTCCTTCAATCATTAAGGCTGAATAGTCTTCAAAATTCTCTTTATCCGTATAAGGATACACACGCATATCTCCTCGAAGACCATGGGCATTTGTTATTTTTCCTACTTTGATTTTTTCTTTCATAACGCTCCTACTTATATTATTATCTCTATTGCTTCAACTACTATAAAAACACCTATTCGATAGATTCTTTTATAGTAGTTAAAACGACTCTATACCGCTTGCACTTGCACAGCAATCAAAATAGTCCATGAGCACTACACTCATGGACTAAATTATTTATTGAATTATTTCAACTACTACTCGTTTGTTTTCTTTCGTAGCTGCAGCTTTGACAACAGTTCTTAAAGCTTTGGCAATTCTACCTTGCTTGCCAATAACTTTACCCATGTCTTCAGCTGACACTTTCAGTTCAATAATAACCGATTGTGAACCTTCAACTTCTTTTACTTCAACAGCTTCAGGATTATCTACTAGAGCTTGTGCAATTACTCTAACCAATTCACCCATAATTAACTACCTCCGATCGACTACTTACCTTGCTTTTCGTAGATACCATGCTTCTTGAATAAATCTCTTACAGTATCAGTTGGTTGAGCGCCGTCGTTTAACCACTTCACAGCCTTTTCATCGTCAATTTTAACTTGAACTGGCTCTGAAATTGGGTTGTAGTAACCGATTTCTTCGATGCATCTACCGTCTCTTGGAGAACGAGAATCTGCAACAACTACTCTATAGAAAGGTCTTTTATGAGAACCCATTCTTCTTAATCTAATTTTAACTGCCATCTTTAAATCCACCTCCTTGTAATCTACTATTATATAAATAAAGCGAAATGCTTATTTAATTTACTCACATACCTTTCTAGAAAGGCATTTTGAATCCACCCATACCGCCGAAACCGCCGCGCTTCATCTTTTTTTCCATACCACCAAGTTGCTTCATCATCTTCTTTGTTTGCTCAAATTGCTTAAGCAATCTATTAACCGCCGCAACGTCATTACCACTACCTGCAGCAATTCTTTTCTTACGACTAGCATTTATAAGACTTGGTTGGCGTCTTTCAGCACGCGTCATCGATTGAATAATCGCTTCCACTCTTGCCATCTCTTTGTCATCTACTTGAACATCTTTAAGTGCCTTGCTATTCATCCCCGGCATCATACCAAGTAAATCACCAATAGGCCCCATACTCTTGATTTGTTGCATTTGTTCCAAGAAATCTTCAAGATCCAACTCAGAGTTTTTAATCTTTTGTTCTAGTTTTTTTGCTTTTTCTTCATCGAATGCATCTTGCGCTCTTTCTATTAACGAAAGGACATCACCCATACCAAGAATTCTAGAAGCCATTCTATCAGGATAGAATTCTTCAAGATCTGTCAGTTTTTCACCAACACCGGCATATTTAATAGGTTTGCCTGTAACTGCTTTAACTGATAACGCAGCACCACCACGTGTATCACCATCCAGTTTTGTCAATACCAATCCATCAACGCCTAATTGTCCGTTAAAAGATTCTGCTACCGTTACAGCATCTTGACCAGTCATCGAGTCAATAACCAATAAGATTTCATGAGGTTTTGCAACCTTCTTAACATCTTGTAGCTCTTGCATCAATGTTTCGTCAATATGAAGACGACCTGCTGTATCCAGAATCACAACATCATTGCTGTGCTTCTTTGCATGTTCTATTGCTGCTTTTGCAATATCAACAGGGCTTGTTTTATCCCCCATCGAGAACACTGGTACTTCTAAACTATCTCCAACAACGTGTAACTGTTTAATCGCTGCCGGTCTGTATATATCACAAGCAACAAGCAATGGACGTTTACCATTCTTCTTCAGAAGACCACCAAGTTTACCACTTGTTGTCGTCTTACCTGCCCCTTGAAGACCAACCATCATAATAACTGTTGGATTTGCAGAAAAACTAATTTTACTTTGTGTAGACCCCATCAACGCCGTCAATTCTTCATTAACGATTTTGATCACTTGTTGACCAGGTGTTAAGCTACCCATAACTTCTTCGCCAACAGCTCTTGCCGACACTGTCTTTACAAAGTCTTTTACAATTTTATAGTTAACATCCGCTTCTAGTAACGCCAGCTTTACTTCACGCATCGCCGCTTTAATGTCTGCTTCAGTTAGTTTGCCTTTACTCTTTAGCTTTGAAAAAGCATTTTGCAGTTTATCAGATAAACTTTCAAAAACCACTCTCATTCCTCCTGACGGTCTATTTACTCTAAGACTTTCTGTGCCAATACAAAGATTTCATCCACTGCTTTTTCAACAACCGGATCTTCTTTGATGACATCATACGTTCTCAAAGTTTCTACCTCAGCTAGTAAAGCTTTCACATATGTTTTGTTTTGATTAAACTTTTCAAAGAGTCCTAGTTTTGCTTCGTAATTATCCAGAATCACTTCTACTCTTTTCATAGTGTCAAAGACCGCTTGTCTACTTACGGACAATTCTTCGGATATCTCACCGAAAGTAAAATCCTGTAGGCAAAACAACTCAACAATATCTTTTTGTTTATCTGTTAATAATTCACCATAGAAATCAAATAGATTTCCAAGCTTTATCTTCTTCTCAATCATACGTCACCTTCTGTAAAGGTTATTTACTTTACAGGAGTATTCTATACTAGCCAACACTTGTTGTCAACACTTATTTTTTCATAATTACACTTATTTTAATTCTAATAACGCTTTTACGAAACTTTCCGGCTCAAAATGCTCTAAATCGTTGATTCCTTCACCAACACCCACTAATTTTACTGGGATGCCAACTTCGTTTTTAATGGCTAAAACCGCGCCACCTTTTGCTGTTCCATCTAACTTTGTTAATACAAGACCTGTAATATCCGCAGCTTCTTTAAACAACTTTGCTTGTTGAACGGCATTTTGTCCAGTTGTCGCGTCTAAAACAAGTAGCACTTCCTTCTCTGCCTCAGGGTACTCTCTACTTACTATCTTGAAAATCTTAGCTAGTTCATTCATTAAGTTCTTTTTATTATGAAGACGTCCTGCAGTATCGACAACAAGAACATCCGTGTTACGAGACTTAGCTGCCTGAATCGCATCAAACACAACTGAGGCTGCATCGGACCCCTCCTGTTGAGCGATAACCTCTGTATTCGTACGGTCACCCCATACTTGAAGTTGATCGATTGCCGCCGCTCTAAAAGTATCTGCAGCTGCCAAAAGAACTGTTTTGTTTTCAGATTTTAAGCGATTCGCTAATTTACCGATAGATGTTGTCTTACCAGCACCGTTAACACCAATAACAAATACAACCGAAGGTGACTTGTCTACATTTAAGTGAGACGCCTCTTCGTTTTCCATGAATTTCATCAGTACATCACCTAATACTTCTTTAATAAGGCTTGCTTCTTTAATCTTACGTGCTTTTAACTCATCTCTAAGCGCATCGATAATTTTCATCGTCGTATCCATGCCGACATCCGCCATGATCAGAATTTCTTCCAATTCCTCAAACAGATCCTCATCGATTTCACCATAATTACTGAACAAGTCATCCATTACATCCGTAATGCCTTTTCTTGTCTTGTTTAATCCATCCATCAATTTGCCGAAAAAGCCTTTTTTCTTTGGTTCTTCTTCTGCTACTTCTTCTTCTGCTACTTCTGCTAATTCTTCATCTTCAACTTCTTCTACTTCCTCTACAGGTACTTCAACAACCTCTTCGCCAATAGCCTCGATAGGTTCCTCAGCCACCTCTTCAGTAACAGGTATTTGAGCACTTTCTTCTTCGTTTACAGCCTCTTCTTCGCTTGCTGTAACGATAGTCTCTTTCTCGTCTAAAGTTGCAGTAGGTGGTACCATCTGATTAAATGGATCATCCAATTCCTCCACTTCTAGCGTATCTGTTTCAGCTGAACGAAACTCTTGATCTTCCCAGCCATCATTTTTTAACAGGTCTTCTTTTTCTTCTGCTTGTGCTTTCTTTTCTTCCTTATTCTTTAGTCCAAATAATTTCTTAAACATTTCTCTCACTCCTAAACATCTTCTAGCTGCATCGATACAACTTTTGAGACCCCATGTTCTTCCATGGTAACACCATACAGAACATCCGCAATCTCCATCGTTCCTTTACGATGGGTAATGACAACGAATTGAGATTTTCTTGTAAAATGATCAAGGAAATCCGCAAAACGTACAACATTAACATCATCTAGGGCTGCTTCAATCTCATCCAGAATACAGAATGGTGCAGGCTTTGTTTTAAGAATCGCAAATAACAATGCAATTGCTGTTAAAGCCTTTTCTCCACCAGACATCAGTGATAAGTCTTGAAGTTTTTTTCCTGGTGGTTGTGCAAGTATTTGAACATCACTTTCCAGGACGTCATCCTCATCTACAAGGATTAAATCCGCTTTACCACCACTAAATAACCCACCAAATATTTCTACAAAGTGTTCTCTGACCACATGGAAGTTTTGAATGAACTGTTCCTTCATTACCTTTTCCAACTCACGAATAACCTTTTTTAAGCTTCTTTGAGCTTGCAACAAGTCTTCTCGTTGAGCGGAAAGGAAATCGTAACGTTCCTTCACTTCTTCATATTCCTTAATGGCACCGAGATTCACTTCTCCAATCTCTTTTAACTGGCGTCTAATACTTCTAATTTCTTTCATATCGTCTTTATGACGGTCTGACTTGAATTTTAACGCCTCTATAATAGAAAGCTCGTATTTCTCCCAGATTTCCTTAATGATGTTTTCTTTTTCCACTTCGTACTTGGCGATATTCACTTCACCTTTATGAAGGGATTCCTTCACCATCAACACATCTTTGGAATGACCTTCTATCAAGCCTTGTTTTTCTTGTAAAGCCTTTCCCGAAACTGCTTTTTCTTCCTCGATAGCACTACGTTTTTCATCATAGGCAACCTTGAATTTGCTTTCCTCAGTAATACGCTCTACCAGATGTTTTAAGGTTTCCTCAAAAGTACGCTCTTGCTCTTCGACCTGCTTCAGCTGTCCAGCATCAGAACGTTCTTTTTCTAACAAACTTGCTTTTTCTTCAACAACTCTGTTTGTATTGCTGGTTGCATGAACCAACTTCTCATCCAGCGCTGCCATTTCAATTTGAATCGCCGTAATTTTTTCTTTGAAAAGTTCAATTTCCCCAGTCATGTGTTTCATGGAGTCACTTTCCTCAGTCAGCGAACTCGTCAACTGTTGATGTGCTTTTTCCGCGTCATCAATATGCGACAATTTCTGTTCAATCTTCTCGTTGGCACTATCCACTTGCTCTGTGATTGTGTGCTGTTCTACAGCAATTTTCTCTTTTTCCTCAAGCACACGGGTACGTTCTGTCTCAACTGCCCTCAGCTGACCAGCATTCTCAGCAATGCGTATCTTGTTGTTGCCAAGGCGACTGCTCACATCACCGTACTCTTTGGATAAAATCTGTAATGTCGTCTTCTTTTGATCGATACTTTTCAGTTGATCGTGATAAAGGGTCTTTAGATCTACAAGTGCAGATTCTAAATCTTCTATTTTACGTCGTCTGCTTAAAATATTCGACATATTGGACTTAAAGGACCCACCGGTGATACCACCACCTGGTACTAGAATTTCACCATCCAATGTGACAACTTTATACTTCAGTTTAGGAATTTTAAGGAGATTGACCCCATTGTCAAATGTATCCACTACAACAATTCGGCCAAGTAAATGATCGAAGATCGTGTCATATCGACGGTCATAGTCAATCAACTCGTTGGCTTTCCCTAAATACCCTGGCGCATTTTCCATCGCTTGCAGATTTCTTTGGTCATCCCCACGGCCTGCAACATTCGACAGTGGTAAAAACGTAATCCGACCAAGTTTTTCTTTCTTTAGGTAATTAATGACACGCTTGGCGTCAGACGCCTCTTCACAGACAATGTTTTGAAGCTTTTTCCCTAAAGAAATCTCAATCGCCTTTTCATACTTTTGTTCTACCTTAACAAGGGTTGCAACAACATCAATGATGCCTTGTCCCATTTTAGGCTCTTCTTTACATCTTTTAAGGGCCATCTTAACACTACGGTCAAAGCCATCATAAGCCTCTTCCATCGACGATAAAATTTCCACTTCGCTTGTCTTCTTGGTAATATCGCTTTCCGTTGTTTTCAGCACCTGTTCAATGGTTTCTATATCAGCTCTCAACGTCTTGATTTCTTCATCCATTGAGGCCTTTTGTTCTTCAAGCGCTTCAGTCTTTTCTTTTATTTCCAACAATGCATCTTCTTGAACGTGGAAGGCACGGTTTACTTCTTGAATTTTTGCGATAACTTGCATCAACTGGTCGTCCAGTTCTTTTCGACGCAGTTCAAAACTTTCAATCATGCGATTGTCGTTTTCTATATCCCCTTTTAGCCGTTCTATAGCGTTGAGCAAGTCAATTATTTTGAACCGTTTTGCTTCAATCTCTTTTTCACGATCCTCAAATACACCACGAACCGATGCAAATTCATTTTCTATCGTTGATCTGTTATTATTCAGCGTCTGCTGTTGAGACAACAAGGCTGTTTTTTCCTCTTCAAGGTTTGAAAGCACATGATTTTTTTCATCTAGCGCAATCTTAAACTGATCAATGTTGTCCATTAATCGATTTTTATTTTGCAAAAGATTGTTCTTCTTCTCTTCAACAAGGTTTTGTTCACCCTCTAAAGCCTTTAAGCCATTCATTTTTTCGAAGAACTCTTCTTTTAATTGTTCCAGCCTTAAATTGCTGTTTTCATAACGGTCTGTCTCTTCTTGATAAGCATCCTTTAAATCAGCAAGTGCTTGTTCATGCACAGCGACAGATTTTTTGAATTCAGCATTCTTCTCAGTTTCTTCCGTCAGTTTCTTATCGTTTTTCTCAAAACTATTGATATACTGATTAATTTCAATATCTTTCAGTTGTTCTGACAATTCCTTGTATTGTTTCGCTTTTTCACTGTCGATGCGTAATGGTTCAACGCGTCCACTTAACTCACCGACTATATCTTCAACCCTCGATAAGTTTTGATCCGTATTATCCAGTTTTCTTTCAGCTTCACGTTTCCTTGTTTTGTACTTTACAATCCCGGAAGCCTCTTCGAATATAAGACGACGTTCATCCTTATTGTTACTTAAGATACGTTCTATTCGACCCTGACCGATAATAGAATAGCCATCCGTACCGATGCCCGTATCCATAAAGAGTTCACGTACCTCTTTCAGCTTACAGTTCGATCCATTGACTTTGTATTCACTTTCACCAGAACGAAAAAGTTTTCTCGAAACAACTACTTCATCAAAATCCAGTGGGAATATTTGATCCGTGTTGTCAAAACACAGCGATACCTCAGCGAATCCAAGAGCCTTTCTTCTTCGTGTCCCATTAAAGATGACATCTTCCATCTTAGACCCACGAAGCGTTTTGACCTTTTGTTCCCCAAGTACCCATCTCACTGCATCTGTAATATTACTTTTACCACTTCCATTAGGCCCTACAACACAGGTAACCCCGTTACGGAAGTCAACAACCGTTTTATCAGCAAAGGATTTAAATCCTTTCATTTCCAATCGTTTTAAATACATTAAGACACCTCTACAACTATCGTATACGGAACAAGGTCCTTGCACCCAACGATTTTTATCTTTGAGAAGCCATAGGCTTCTTGCAATGCTATTTTATTGCGTTTATTCAGTCCACTTACACTTGATATCTGGTTGGGTGGACATGTTATTTCAAGAATCTTTCCCTTACAGTCCTCACAAGACCCACAAAACCTTGGTAAATAATTCTTTATTTTTCTTATAAAAAGCTCTCCTTCAACCAACTGTCTAAAAGTTGGATGAAATGGACCACCTAAAACGTCACCCGTTTCACTAACAGCTTCCGTTGGTTGCAATCCTATTCTAATGACTTGAATGTCTCTTTTAAGCGCTTGTTCAAGACCGTATGCACATGCCTCTACTGCTTCATCTAAAGTCATAGGTATATAACGTTCATCACGATAAGCATCGGCCAAATCAGTCTCTTTTATTACAAGGGTTGGATATAGCCTTATAATGTCCGGTTCTAACTCCAGTGACATGTCTACTGTTTGCTTAAACCGATTCACTGTATCACCAGGCAATCCCGGCATTAATTGATGCCCCAGGACAAATCCATGGCTTTTGATCAGCCGACTTGCCTTCAACACATCTTGAACGGTATGCCCCCTATTAGAAGCACCGAGAACATCTTCGTGCATGGATTGTACGCCAAGCTCAATCACTTCAACGCCATATTTTTTTAAACGCCCCAGCGTCCCTTCGTCGATATAGTCTGGTCTCGTCGACAACCTTAATCCATGAACCAATCCTTTTTTTATATAAGACTGTCCAATTTCAAGATATTGTTCTTGAAGGGCGACTTCAATCCCTGTAAAACTACCACCAAAAAAAGCGATTTCAACCCTTGGATTATTTGCATAATCTAGCGTTGAAAGAACAGTATCAATATCCTTATGTAGTTCATCACTTGACAGTGGATTAACGACACCTGAAATACGCTTTTGATTACAAAATACACAATCATGAGGACATCCTAAATGCGGAACGAAAATCGGAATAACATAATACCCTTTACTCACCTTTATCAAGACTCCCCAACGCTCTCTTTGCCGCTTCTTGTTCAGATTCTTTCTTGCTTCTCCCTTTACCAGTACCCACGACTTCATCATTCAGCAATACAGAAGAATAGAACACCTTGCAATGATCTGGTCCTTCTTCACCAGTCAACTCGTATCGGATACGATTGCTTTTTTCCACCTGAATGACTTCTTGTAGACGAGTCTTATAATCCATAAAGACTTTCCCCTGAACAGAGTCTTCAATCGTCTGAGCCATTTGCTCCAAAATGAACTTCCGAGCAGTTTCTAGACCTGCATCTAGATACACCGCTGCTATTAAGGCTTCCCAAGCATCGGCGAGTATCGACGTACGTTCACGACCCCCAGTTAACTCTTCACCACGACCAAACATCATATAGTTGCCCAGCTTGATCTTTCTAGCGCAGTCACTTAAAGTTGCTTCACATACAATTTTTGAACGAATCTTCGTTAACTCACCTTCCGGTAAATGTGGGTAATTTCTAAATAAGTAATCACTAATGACAATACTTAACACCGAGTCCCCTAAAAACTCAAGACGTTCATTGTTTCTAATTTTGTTGCTCTTTTTCTCGTTGGCATAAGAACTGTGCGTTAATGCTTCCTTTACTAATTTCAAGTTCTTAAACCTATAAAATATTGTATCCTCTAATTTACATCTGCTTTCTATCATGAAATCCTCCTCTGTAAGAAGGGCTTTTTAAACCTATCATTTCATGATATCTTTAAAAAACCCTCTTGCCCTATTTTTAGTCTCCTATATATTTTATACTTTTATTGAGCAAATTACAACCGTTTCAAGGGGTTCAGCTTCAAAAAAATTACAACCCCCTATGATTTTTTGCACTCATAGAGGGTTATCTCTTCAATTGATTAAAAAATCAATCTGATTATACGTATTTTTTGAATAATAATGTTGCGTTGTGACCACCAAATCCTAATGAATTTGATAATGCATAGTTAACATCTGCTTCAATACCTTTATTCGGCAAGTAGTTAAGATCTAGTTCTGGATCTTGGTTTTGCATGCCCATCGTACCGTGAACGTAACCTTCTTTTAATGCAAGCATTACAGCGATTGCTTCAACAGCGCCCGAACTTCCTAACAAGTGACCCGTCATCGACTTTGTTGAAGAGACATAGATGCTCTTCGCATGATCCCCTAAAAGGTTTTTGATTGCCATTGTTTCAAATTTATCGTTGTAAGGTGTCGATGTACCATGTGCATTAATATAGTTGATGTCTTCAACTTTTGCACCTGCATCGTCCATTGCCATTCTCATCGAACGGGTTGCGCCTTCACCACCTGGTGCCGGACTCGTAATATGGTAAGCATCTGCTGTTGAACCATATCCAACAACTTCACCATAAATAACAGCATTTCTAGCAAGTGCATGTTCTAATTCTTCAAGAATCACAACCCCAGAGCCTTCACCCATAACAAAGCCATCTCTGTCAGTGTCAAACGGTCTACTTGCTGTTTTAGGATCGTCGTTTCTCGTACTCATCGCTTTCATCGTACAGAATCCAGCCATGCCAAGTGGCGTAATCGATGCTTCTGCACCACCTGCAAACATTAAGTCTGCATCGCCTCTTTGGATAATCTTGAATGCATCACCAATGGCATTTGTACTTGAAGCACACGCCGTACAAACACTTGTGTTTGGTCCTTTGGCATTGTATGCCATAGACACATGACCTGAAGCCATGTTTAAGATCATCATTGGAATAAGGAACGGACTTACTCTACCAGGTCCTTTAGCCAATAATTTTTCGTGTTGTGTTTCTAACGTTTCTATTCCACCAACACCTGAGCCGATGATTGTACCAAAACGCTCTGGTGTAATTTTTTCTAAATCAATAGCTGAATCTTTTAATGCTAAACCAGCTGCAGCAACTGCAAACTGTGTAAAGCGATCCATTCTTTTCGCTTCTTTTTTATCCATATAATCTGCTGGGCTAAATTCTTTAACTTCAGCAGCAATTTGTGTTGTGAATTTTGTTGCGTCAAAATGTGTGATCTTATCAACGCCACACGTCCCTGCTCTTAGGGCATTCCAATATTCTTCTTTACCTGTACCAATTGGTGAGATAACACCTATTCCTGTTACAACTACTCTTTTTTTCATTTTGCACCCCTCTAATCATAGACATCTTAAATAATATGTAGTGCCCGGTCGTGGCACAATTTTATGCATGTGACTCATTGAGCCACATGCACATCAGTGTATAAGTTCTAATTAAACTTTTGTTTCAATGTAAGCAACGATGTCGCCAATGTTCTTGAAGTTTTCAGCATCTGAATCTGGAATTTCAATATCAAACTCATCTTCGAATGCCATGATGATTTCTACTGCGTCTAATGAATCCGCCTTAAGGTCGTTCATTAATGAAGTTTCTGGCTTTACTACAGTATCCTCGTCTAATCCTAATTGGTCTAAAATGATTTCTTTTACTTTATCAAACATGTTAATCTCTCCTTTAAATTTAAAATACTTTTTTATTTTAATCGCTTTGCGATTATTTAACAATCTTTATTTTGTGAACATTTAGTGAATCTTACATCAACATACCGCCGCAAACTTGTAAAGTTTGGCCAGTTACATATTTTGCATTGTCTGAACAGAAGAACATTACCGCATTGGCAACATCTTCAACTTCACCCATTTTCTTAAGTGGAATTGCATTTGCGTATGCTTCTTTAACTTCCTCTGATAATACTTCTGTCATTTCTGTTCTGATGAATCCTGGTGCGACAGCATTCACTGTAATCCCTCTTGCTGCAAATTCCTTTGCAGAAGATTTCGTGAAGCCTATTACGCCCGCTTTAGAAGCTGCGTAATTCGCTTGACCAGCATTACCCATTACACCAACAACTGATGTCATGTTAACGATTTGACCATGCTTTTGCTTGATCATGGCTTTACCGATGATCTTCGTACATAAGAACACACCTTTAAGGTTTGTGTCCATTACTGCATCCCAGTCATCTTCTTTCATTCTGATCAATAATGTATCTCTTGTAATACCAGCGTTGTTTACTAAGTAATCAACTGTATCAAAAGCTTCTTTTGTTGCCTTTAAAAGGTTTTCAACATCTTCTGCCACTGCTACATTGCACTTTACAGCGATTGCATTACCGCCTAGTGTTTTGATTTCTTCAACAACCTCTAGTGCTTTACCTTCACTTGCCGTATAATTTACAACGACATTTGCGCCTTTAGCGCCAAATGATAGGGCGATTGCTTTACCAATACCTCTTGAACCACCTGTTACGATTACTGTTTTATTATTATAATCCATGAGTTCCTCCACTACATAAGAGCAGGTCGCATCGAGCAACCATGCACCTTACTCATTTTCTTCGAAAATTCGTCCTACAATCCTAAAGCTTCTAATGTTTTTTCCATAGACTCTACAGAGTTCACATTCAATAACTTTACATCTCTAGAGATTCTCTTAACAAATTTAGTTAATGCCTCTCCAGGACCTACTTCTATAAATGTATCAAAACCATCTTCGATTAACTGCTTCACTGAGTCTTCCCACTTAACAGGACTACTTACCTGTCGAATCAATAAATCGTTGATTGCTGTTTCACTTGGATAATAAGCTGCTGTTACATTCGATACAACTGGTTGTGTGAACTTACCATAAGCAACACCTTCAAGTTCCTTCGATAATTTTTCACCAGCTCCAATTAACATCGATGTATGGAAAGGTGCTGATACTGGAAGCATCACTGCTTTCTTAGCGCCAACCTCTTTACAATATTCAACCGCTTGCTCCACTGCATTAACTTCACCTGCTATAACAAGTTGCTTTGGACAATTGTAGTTAGCTGGTTCAACAACACCAACATCCGACGCTTTCTTACAAGCCTCTTCTACCGCTTCTCTACCTAAACCAAGAATTGCTGCCATTGTTCCAACGCCCATTGGCACTTCTTCTTGCATATATTGACCACGTTTACGTACAACTCTAACTGCATGTTCAAAAGGAAGTGTCCCTGCAGCAACATGTGCTGTGTACTCTCCAAGACTTAGTCCTGCAAATGCTTCAGCCTTTACACCTTTGCCTTCAAGTACTTTGTACATTGCATAAGATGCCGTTAAAATTGACGGTTGTGTGTTTTCTGTCTTTTTTAATTCTTCTGCAGACGAGTTAAAACATAACTCTTCCATAGAGTATCCCATCGCATCGCTTGCTTGCTGGAATACTTCCTTTGCTTCTGCAAACTGCTCTGAGAAATCTTGACCCATTCCTACGTGTTGTGCTCCCTGACCTGGGAAAATAATTGCTATTTTACTCATTTAATTATGCCTCCATTACCACTGAACTACACACGAACCCCAAGTAAGTCCGCCGCCGAATCCAACTAATACTGTTTTATCGCCTTCTTTGATCTTGCCACTTCTTATAGCTTCATCAAGTGCTACAGGCACTGATGCAGCTGACATATTACCGTACTCGTTAAGGTTCACATGAACTTTTTCAATTGGCAACTTAAGCTTTTTCGCCGCTGAAGTAATAATACGCATATTCGCTTGATGCGGCACTAAGAAATCAATATCTTCTAAAGTCAATCCCGCTTTTTCGATTGATCTCATAGATGAAGAGCCCATAATTCTTACAGCAAATTTAAACACTTCACTGCCATCCATCGATAATGAATGTAATCTATCTGCTACTGTTTGTGGTGTTGCCGGCATTCTTGAACCACCTGCATCTACCTTTAATACCATTCCCTTTGATCCATCAGCACCTAGTTCTGAAGCAAGGATACCTTTACCATCTTCAACAGGTCCAAGCACCGCAGCCCCTGCGCCATCTCCAAATAGGACACAAGTTTTACGATCCTCAAAGTTTAAAATACTTGATAGCTTTTCTGCACCGATAACAAGTACTTTATTATAAGTACCACATGCAATAAAGTTACGTGCTACTTCCATACCATAAATAAATCCAGAACATGCGGTTTCTAAATCAAACGCTGCACATCCAACTGCACCGATGTTACTTTGTACAAGACAAGCTGTCGCTGGTAGCAACATATCCGGTGTACAAGTTCCAACAATAATCATATCGATTTCATCTGCTGTTACACCCGCTGCTTCCATTGCCTTGATTGCCGCTTTTGTTGCCATATCTGATGTCGCTTCATCGTCAGCAGCAAAGTGTCTTGCGCCAATACCCGTTCTTGTTCTAATCCATTCATCTGATGTATCTACTATTTTTTCCATGTCAAAGTTTGTCACTTTGTTCGCTGGAAGATATGAACCAGTACCTAATATACCTACACTTCGAAGATTTGTACTCATTTAATTCACTCCTACTCCTTGATTGCTTTGGAGATCTCATCTACTAAGTTTGCCTGCGCAAAGCGCGTCGCATACTTAATGGCATTTTTAATCGCTTTTGCATCTGAACTACCGTGGGCTTTAACGACGTTTCCGTTGACTCCTAATAGTGGAGCGCCTCCATATTCTTTGTAGTCCATCTTCTTTTTTATCCCGTCAAGATCCTTCTTGACAAGTGCTGCAGCAAACATGTTTTTGGGGCTTGCTGTAAAAATACCTTTTAAAAGATCGCCAAATCCTTTAGCCATGCCTTCTAATAACTTCAATATAACATTCCCTGTAAAACCATCGCACACTATAACATCTGTTACACCGGCAAAGATTTCTCTACCTTCGATATTACCTGCAAAGTTTAGGGACTTTTCTTCTTTTAATAATTGATACGCTTCTTGAACAACCGGTGTTCCTTTTGTTTCTTCTTCACCGACATTCACAAGATTTACCTTAGGATTCTCTACACCCAAAATCAATTGACTGTAAAGGCTACCCATAATGGCAAACTCACGTAAGTTTCTTGCTTTACATTCAGCGTTTGCACCCGAATCCAATAAAACTGTAAATCCTTGCATCGTTGGAAGTGCCGTTCCAAGTGCCGGACGTTCGATTCCTTTAATACGCCCAACCTTCATTGCACCGCCTGCAAGTAATGCGCCTGTGTTACCAGCAGATATAAATCCATCAAATTCCTTATGGCGAACAGCTTTTAAACCGACAACCATAGAAGAATCTGGTTTTGTTCGAATGGCACTCACTGGTTTGTCATCGTTTTCGATTACTTCCGTCGTATGCTGAATTTCAATACGCTCTTTATCGTAAGTATACTTAGATAACTCCGCTTGTATCTTTTCTTCGTCACCAACAAGGACCAATGTTACATCTACTTCCTTTAGTGCATCTACAGTTCCTTTTACAATTTCATGAGGGGCATGATCGCCACCCATTGCATCTATTGCGATTCTCATCTATTAGTCCTCCTTTAAGTCAATGGCAACAAGTATGAACTTGCCTCTGAACACTTGGTCGTTGTTTACACTAATCTTTACATGGACGAAATATTCGCTACCTCTGACGCGAACCACTTCTGCCTTAGCAACCAGTTTTTGACCTTCCATAACAGGTACGCGATACTTGATGTTTGCTACACCAGTAATCGCCACATTTGCATCAATAACTGCCATTGCTAAAGACTCTGCCATTGCAAAGATGTAATGACCCATGACCATTTTCGTTTTTTGAAACGCCATCGTCTTATCTGTTTGTAATAGAGAGATTGCACTCTTATTTAATTCTAAGTCAATAAGTTCACCAACGATTTCGCTGGCTCCGATACTTCTAACTTTTCCGTAATTCTCAGTAGCAACATGCTTCACGCGCTCTCTTAGTTCAGGAATGTTTAACTTTAATCGGTCTAATCGTATCGTTTGGATACTCACTCCAAAGCGCTCACTTAATTCTTCATCTGTTAAGAATGGATCCGCATCTACAACCTCTTGTAAAAGTTTCAACCGTTCTTGTTTCTTAACCTTTTTCATCGAATCACCAGCCTTAGTACTTATTTTTAGTACCTGCTACTAATACAAAGTATAATTGATAGTTCTTAAAAAAGCAACACTTTTCATCAAAATTCACAAATTATTAATACCTTGTACTAATGTCAGGTTATAGCTCTATTATAGCATAGAGGGCAATAGAAAACAGGTGTTTAGTTATCCTCTAGAAGTTAACTTCTATAGAACACACAAAAAAAGCCAGATGGGTTACCATCTGGCTTATACTAATAGTTACTATTAAATTTATTATTCACAAAATGTATTTACATACTACTTGGTAGTACATTTTTGTTTTTAACATCTAGGTCGATATTAAAGAGTTCCTTAGATGTATGTCTCTCATCCTCAGTAGAGACAGAATCATCTACATTCCAATGAGCTTCATATCTAATAAACATACCTTCATCCAGCTTTTTGCCATCAATTTCTAAATCTGCAATATGGTATGGTAATGACCAATTCTTCAAAGCCTCATCTTTCGCTACCAAAGCGTCATAAACTTCATCTGCTTTCTTGTCATTTAATGTAATAGCAGCTTTCACAGCCAAAGTATACTCTATATCACCATCAGCTAAGAATTCAGGATTGTCACCACTTACATAAACATATAAGGAAGTAATGCCATTTGTTTCATCGATTTCCGTGGCCAAACGAATTGGAACTGTTTCTGACGTATCGTCTTTAGTTTTTTCTAATGTCGCTTGAGTCTTACTAAAATCTAAGTAAGGCGACCCATTCAATTCTATTTCAATATAAGGATCTTTCATTTCTTTATATACCTTGAATTTATAAACGATATCTGAGCTGTTACCAACTTTTACTTCCACATCATCTGCATTAAATTTTCCTTCAAGAGATCCTTCAATTGTTGGATCTTCAACGAAGACCGCATTAGAAAATGCAATCAAAGCGCCATCAACCGCAGCAATTCTTACAAATTTTTCTTTGTACTCATTCGTCGCAACATTTGTAAAAGTATAATTCAAAGTTGAATCACTCAACGTTGTAATTTCTTTATACTCAACAGTCGTTACTTCGTCCTCTGTTGTTCTTTCCTCGTAATACAACTTGTAACCTTCAGTTATCCATCCGACAGCTTCCCATGTCAACTCATAAGAACCAACATCACCTTTAAATTCACCATTTATTTTAGGCAAGGCTTGAGTAACATCTATATAGACCGAATTTGAATCAATTTCGAACTTGTCGAAGATAGCAACAGCCTTAAAATACTTTTTATTAAACTCTTTATTAACATCATCCAAATCTTCAATAGTATGCTTAATTGCACTCCCTGCTAATTCAGCTGGTTCGTAAAGAGAATATTCCCCATCAATTGCATCAGCATAATAGATTTTAATCTTATCTGCATTGTCCATTCGATCCCATTCAAAAGTAAAGTCATCATCAAAACGCTTGACACTTAATAACAAGGCATCTTCAGAATAACGAGTATTCGAATAATAAGTAATATGATCAATTACAGCTTTCAATCCAAAGAATTTATGATAATATATCGCACCCTCTCCATCAGATTGAACATCACTTAAAACCTTTACTAAATCAGTATAAGGTGGTGAGAAAGAATCTATCTCCGTTAATATATTGTTCTTTCCATTCCCATAAGATAAGTCATAACGCTCTACTGTAAAATCCTGTGTATCTACATTGAGCTCAACCGGCACAGACCAAGTCAACGAATAATTCCTATCCGTATCAAAATCACCTGATAGCGTATTAAAAGTAATCTCTCTAGGAACTACCGGACTTGATTGAACCACTAAACCATAAGATAAGCCAAACTCATCTTGAACTGAGCAAACAGATTCAACATATACAGATTTACGTAACATATCTTTGTTTTTACCATAGATGTCTTCAATAGTATAAGCACTCGTTTCCAAATTAGTTTGAATCTCAACTTGTGCACCTTCACCATTTATATAGTACACTCTATAATAACTTCTACGACCATCGTCCGTTCCATCTTCAGCCCAAGTTAAATCTGACCAATCCATTTCTAAATCATGAACAATATCACTTGACCCTTCGATCGTTTTTTCAACAATTGTCGATGTAGGTATCAAGGTATTCGTTTTTACGATATTAGAGTAGTACCAAATATCATTCTTGTAAAATCTAACCTGTGCATAAGCATCTTCATATGCATTTAACACAGTCTCAAATTTGTGACTACTTAAAAGAGCTGTGTCTTTGTTAATTAATGTGCTAATATGAGCTGCACTATCACCCGAATATAATTCAACTTTTGTTGCGCCAGTCATCTCACTCCAAGCAAAAGTTTGCTTACCTTCATTATTCTTAGACCAAGACAGCGTTGGTGTCACCACATTAGAATCCGTCTTAAGTATAGCTGAATAATCCGAATCCCCTCTAAATCTTCCTTCCAGCAAGAAATATTTATCACTATAGGCTACACTAGAATCTAATACCTTGTGTAATATCCTTCCACCAATAGCATCAGAGAACACAAAACCATCAGGATTCTCAGGCAAGTTATCCAGATCTTTCAAGCCACTTTCCACATCACTTTTGTATAAGTTATAACTCGTATAGACCGGTTCATAATCCCAATTAAAAATGAAATAGTCATCAACGTGATTGACATTTAACTTAACATCGCTTTTACCAAGTAATACTTCTGATTTATATTGTGTCTCACCGTAAATACCGAAATCAACATTAGCAACAACTTGGAAAAACTTACCGTAGTATTGATCAGAACTTTGAATCTTCTCAATCGTATGTGATAAGTCATCACTTCCAAGCTCATCAGCACCTTCGACTATAGAATTAATCTCTAGTTCTGAGTCACCATACATCAGTGTATAAGTTAACGAAGGACTATCGTCAATATCCAGAGCTGACCAAGTCATATCAAAATCACTGTCCCTAAACACACCACTTAAACCAAAGGCTGACGAAATGTCACCACCTAAAGACACAACATTAGATGTTCGTGTGTTACCAGGCACATTTGCTTCAACAACGAATTTTTTCTTATTCAAAGCGCTATCATCATCTACAAATGCAACTCTGGTATCAGTCGAAGAAACCCTTGTATATTCCACTTTATTGCTACCGTCATAGTAATAAACAACATATTCAGTGGCATCCTCAATCGCATCCCACTCTAATTTGTATACATCATCCTGCCAGCTGGCTTTTAGCATTTCTACTTCTATGTCTTTTGTTGCTTTTAAGTAGAAATTATCAAAACTCAACGTCTTAGCACTAGATGGTTCAATATCAGTAATAAAAATATTTTTGAAGTCTAACTCGTCAGTTATATCATATTCAAAAATTTTATCAGGATTCTTATTAAATCCACCATTTCCTTTCTGAATAAAAACCGACACCTGTATATCATACCCCACGCCAGATGTTTTTTTATTAGCATTCAACAAAAGGCGTATTTCTTTTTCACCCCATCCTCTAGGGTTGTACCATCCACGAAGTTCCGTATCTATTGAATTAGTACCTCTTAATTCATCCCCATAAGGATTGCTGCTACTAATCGAATTATACTCAGTTAAGTTTAGACTTCTAAAATACTTATGATAAAAATCATTGTATTCCATCCTTTCATTAAACGAGTATACTTTGCCTCCTTTTGAGATACCTATACCCCCATTGGACTCCTGTAAATAAGCAACGTCCAAGTCTACAATATCCAACTGTATTTCATAATGATCATATCCATTGTACCCTTTAAAATCAGGATAGGTATCTGTTTCGTAAATACCTTTATATATAATCCTAGGCGTTCTTAACTTCAGCGCACTAATGCCATCTTTCGTGTATAGCTCACCAGAATCAACATTGTAATCTGCATCATCATCAATATTATTTTTAGAATTCCAAATATTATTATTCAAATCACTTGCATTAAAATCATCATAAACAAGTACTGTCCTCAAACCGCCCTCTTCAGTAATTTGAATACCGTTGCCTGATGGGACATCCGCAAACGCTACACCACTTCCCCCATCGACAACTGCAATCACACTAAAAGTACTTACAAGTATTAACATGACCAGTAATTTTGCTATATTTTTTTTCATAACTACTTTCCTCCTAATCATATTTCCTCTTATAAACTACTTGGTAGTTTTGATTTGTTTTTCATGAATATATCAATTTCAAACATTTCTTTTGAACTTTGTCTCGCATTTCCTATGGAGTCACGATCATCGATATTCCAATGCGCTTCATACTCAATAGATAAGTTGTCAGTTAAAGTTTGACCTTCCACCTCAAAATCTTCATCTACAATGTGGTATGGCAATTCCCAGTTCTCAGCACCACTTTCATAATCTTTCAAGGCATCATAAACCTCTTTTGCCTTTTCTTCATTTACTTCAATCGCAGTAGAAAGGACCAACTTGTAATTTACATCCTTATCACTTTCAAACATCGGACTATCGCCAAGTAGATGTGCATATAATATTGTCTTTCCAGCTATAGAATCAAATTCAGAGACCAATCTAATTGGTAACTCACTTGTCGTATCATTCTCTGTTCTTTCTAAGTAACCCGAAATCTTATCAAATTTCAAGAACTCATTACCATCAAGAACTATTTTGAAGTAAGGCTTTTTCATATCTTTATATACATTAAATGAATAAATTACATCCACTCTATTACTTAATCTCAGTTCAACTCTCTTCTCACCAAATAGGCCTTCTAATTGACCGTCAATAGCTGGCAATTCAACGTACACCGCATTCGAATAGGCTCTTAGGTGACCATCAATGGCTTGAATTCGTACATACTTCTCATTGTACGGATTGCTCAGCACATTAGAAAATGAATAAGTCGTTGTATCTTTTGCAAATGCATGACCAGGCATCTTTATATAATTCGAATCATCTACATTAACATCATCCGACTTTTCATTTTCATAGTAAAACTGATAACCATCACTTGCCCATTCTATCGCTGACCAAGCTGTATCATAATCTTCTGAGTCTGGATTATACTTACCTGTTAAGACCGGTAATGGTTTTGATGAATCTACATTAACAGCATTAGACTCAATTTCAAATCCATCAAAGACAGCCGCAATCTTATAATAGAAGCCATCGTATTCCTTGTTATTAGCCATATCTTCTAATGTATACTCTACAGCATCACCATTTAATTCTGCATCCTCATAAAGCTTATACTCATCTGAATCCTCAGTTTTTGCATAATAGATTTTGATTGCATCTGCATGCTCAATTGATGCCCAGTTTAATTTAAAGTCATTATTGAATCGATCAATAAACAATTCAGGTTTTTCACCCGAGTAAGTCGTATTAGATAAATAAGACACACCATCAATATTAGCTTCTACTTTAAAGAATTTGTGATAAAACTCTTTGTTTTCCCCAGTTTCACTTACACTAGACCATTCCTGTTTTAACTCTTCTAGATTAACCAAATCCGTAATTGCTTCATCCGTTATAGTAAATCTCGATTCACCGTATAGGATATCATAAGAATCAGCATTAAGTTCAGTACCAACTTCCGCTACAAGTTCAATCGGTTTTTTCCAAGTTAATGTATACTTATTATCCGTATCTAATATACCACTTAAATCATCAAATTGAATTTGACGTGGAATAATCTTTGGGGATACTAATGTACCTGTGTACTCAATTCCAAACTTATCTTTAATTGGACAAATTGCTTTAACAAAGAACTCCTTGCCCAAATATTTTTTGTTTTCGCCATAAATATCCGAAATTGTATAACTACTATTTTGAACATTAGTTTGAACTAAAACTTCATTGTCGTCGTCATCAACATAGTACACTTCATAATAACTAATACGTTCTGAAATGTCTTCACCATCTTCTGCCCATGTTACATCTTCCCAATCAATTTCAAAATCATATTTTGATTGGTCAATTGAATTATTGGAAATCCGACCACCAATATCATCAAAGTCAAAGGTTTTGACGATATTTGAATAATACCAAATACCATTCTTTAAAAACCTGACTTGTGCATACTTGTTGTCATATTCACTACTCGCTGATTCAAACTGGTGAGCTGTCAATAATGAGGAGTCTTCACTGATGAGTTTTTCTATATTGTTTGCTTTTGAAGCCCCTGTCTGTAATCCATCTTCTATTAG
>Ga0070725_10000599_pt1 | contig 23859 bp, 18 predicted proteins | sample tdDd002_FD_69781 | JGI IMG/M metagenome (GOLD analysis project Ga0070725, IMG submission 69781) | Marine sediment microbial communities from the Atlantic coast under amendment with organic carbon and nitrate - tdDd00.2 | ecosystem: Environmental > Aquatic > Marine > Coastal > Sediment | place... | reverse complement strand
CTTGTAAAAAACGAGCATGTCAGACTTTAACTCTTGCAAGGCCTTACTGGGTTTTTGATCAGAGTATTCTTGAATGCGCCAAGGTGTCTTTAAGTAACACGTCAACTGTAACCGATACAAGTCCATCTGTAAAAAGGCGTAGGTCTCTGATGCAAACAAGGCCTCTTGGCCGTCAAGGCTCTTTTGAGCCGCTAGAAAATACTGGTGGTCTATCATGGCCTCAAGCTCATTTATAGGACTGTGGAGCGTATTGTCCCCACTGCCGTCTTCCAGTCCAAACAGTGTCTTATCATAGGCCGCCTTCGCTTCAGTAGATGAAAAGACATCAAGGGCCTCGGTAATCCACGACAGTTGACGTTCAGCCTCTTGGCGCTTTTCTAAGGTTGGTGCATTGGCACGACGCTGCCACTTCCGCTGTAGTGTCATCACCGCCTTCTTTAACGCTTCTATGTCAGCATCTGGTGTCAACTGCAACTCTTTATAATAATTCATTGAATCCTCACTTTCTTTTCCTTGTGTCTATAGTGTAAAGTGAGACGGGCTATTTATCATGTTGAAAAAATTGCGGGGCGGTATACCTCTTAAGCACGTCCGGTTGGGCGCGTCGGCAAATGAAAAGAACACACTGGCTAGGTGTGTTCAAGTTTCTCGTTTCTATACTGAGTCTTTGTCAATGCCACATGATGTGCAAATATAACCACCTGGACTATAAGCGCCACAGTACGGGCAAACATCCGGCGAATTGTTGACGATTACAAATAAATCTTTGTTCATATGTTTCACCTCACTTTCTTTGTATCTACAGTTTATAGCGAGGCGGGCTTTTTATCATGTCAAAAAAATTACGGGGCGGTATTTAATCGTAAATTGATAGTTCTATCTCTATTCCAAAAGTTGATCCAATCAAAATCGCCTTTTGTCATCATCAAATGCTATACTTAAATAAATGACTAAATAGAGCGAACGAGGTGATCCAATGTCAACAAAACTCATGCGCGGCTATAAGAATATCGATAAACTTCTAAAGCTCTTGGAAACCATGTATTTGGAAGGTGCTTTTTCCAAACAATGTGTGGCTGAGCTCTTGGGGGAATCCTTTCATGCCAGTGAAGGGAAATTACTGGATTTAGTAAAGAACTTTGGCGATGACCACATCCGATATGTCTTGGATGGGGACAAGAAGTTTTTCTATGCCGGTTACGATTTTTTCCGCGATCTATATAATTATCTAATGAAGATCTACTTTTTGAAAAGTACGACGAGTAAACGGCTGAAAGGCTATTTTCTCATTTTGCATTTACTCAATAAACGACCAGGTCAAACGACTTTTGAACTTTTGGACGCTTTGGCAGAAGAAGGATTCGACTTCAACGACTCGCCCCTACGGAACCTTTTACAGGACATGGCCGAGCACGGTGTTATACGCTATGAAAGCCAAGGAAAAAAACATTGTTATTACTTGGCAGAGGACAGTTTAATCGGCTTAAGCGACACGGAATTAATCGATCTCTACCGGGCACTCAGTTTCTTTTCCAATTCAGAGTTCCCCTATGCCATCGGTGACCTGACCAAACGCAACCTGGAGATGTACATGGCCCATTACCGCCATATGCACGTTCCTACTGTTGATTACTTCCACGTCATCAACAAAGGTTTTCACCTGACGCTGTACGAAGAACTGTTTGTCGAGCTTTTAGACGCCATTAAAGAAAAGCGGTCCATCGAAGTTTTACAGGACGGCCTTATAACGAACTTTCAACCGACTGAATTTCAGCTGGACGTGGACCTTGGTGAGCTTTACTTAATCGGAAGGGATCACGACGGTCAGAGGGGACGCATAAAAGTCTACGAATGGCTTCATCAACAACGACCAAAAATGAGGTCCCTGTCTAAAAGGACAGTTGAGCGGGCTTACTTTACCATAAAAAACGACTTTAACAATGAGGAGTATCAACTCTTCCGTTTACGCGCACTTTATCCTGAGGCAAAACTATCTATTCATAATGCCTATACCACCCTTGATATATCTGCCTATGGCCAGGAGAAAATTATCGAAATACTGTTAGAACAACTTCCAATACTCGAAAGTATAGATTGTGATTCAGTAATTGAAAAAGACTTCAGAAGCATTCTAAAGAAAGGACGTGACCTGCATGCCACTATTTAGTGAATTCGAAAGCTTATACCACGCTATGGTCTATTATCTACATGACGAAATCTCAGACGGTACAAAAGCTTGGCGTGATCTTTCCAACGCCCTCGACGGATTCGGTCACAATCAGGAATTCCTTGTTTCAGAAGACTTTCAAGATGCCCTGTTGGATGATAGCAGTGGTCAATTCCTCCATTTATTCGAGGAACTAGAAGGTCCTGAAGGTATTTACTACATCAGCAAGATAAAGGCTTTACCCTATATCAATTTCAGTACCCTCGAGAAAAGTTATTTACGCTTTATCCTGTGTCATGACAAAATTACAGCTTTCTTGTCAAATGAGACCATCGACAAGCTCAGAAAAGCCCTTGGTCCTGATGGCGATTTGCCGTCTGTCTTCGACACATATCTGCAGCAACAGCATAAAGGACATATTCATCTGGATGCTACAGACAGCGCCCATTTAAAGGTACTCATGACCGCCATCGAAAAACGACACAAAATTGCCTACCGTTACATGGATGTTGAAGGTCGAGTGTACCAAGGTATCTCTGCCCCCCTCAGACTTCAACACGACATGCAATCTGACCGTCTTTATGTCATTCATTTTCCAAATGACTACAGCAAGCCTGTTCAGGGATTGTTGCGGTTTTTTTCCTCAATTGAACCAATAACGTCGCAATCCTATGAACTGAACGCCATCGAAGCCTTGTCGCCCTATTCCATCAAAGGATCTTCAACAGTTACACTGCAAATAGCCAGCGACAGCCCACTTCTGAGAAAAGCGCTTGTGGAACTCAGTGTATTCGAACGGGTGATTACACGTCTTGACAGTGGTGGCAAACAGCTTTATAACATCCAACTGACTTATTACAGTTTTGACAAAGAAAAATTGATGCGGAAAATTCGTTTGCTACAACCTGAATTAAAGGTCATTGGACCGGATGCAATCAAGGAAACAATAAACCAACAATTCAGCGATGCCCTTAGACGCCTTTAATACCTTGGCGAATAAGGGCATTTAAATTGTCCAACACCGCCTCTTCCGTCGTGAAGACACACTTCTTGAAGCACTCCGGCTCCACTTGTTTATTGACTATCTTTTGCTGAACAATGAGCCCATAAATCTCCACACCTTTTTGCTCAACGCCTTGAATACTGGACAGCATGGCATCATCGCGGACACAAGGCAAGCCATCACTGATCACAAAGAGTATTTTTTTTGCTTCGGGCCGTTTCGAAAGCGCTTTTCCTTCTAAACATATGGCAACATCATCCCGGTTTGCACAACTGTCATAAGGGGCGTTCTTGTAGAAGGAATAAGTGTAATTCATCCCCATTACTCGCTCATCAAACCCTTTGATATCATAGTGAACAGCGCCACGCCTTTTGGTTGTATACCCAGAAATGGATACTGGGATATTGCCCCTTGTCCCTATTTCAACCACCGTCGCTGCATGAATAGCTGTCGACAGTTTGACACCGGACATACTACTGCTAAAATCGATTAAAATCGACAGTGCCGCCTTGCCCTCCAACCATCGCTTCTTATTGAATAGTTTTGTATCCCCAAGGGCAAGTTTATACAATCTTTTTTTATTCAGTTTTCCTGACCTCAATGGCCGACAATCTCTAATAAGCTGTTTGTCCATAATGGCTTTGAGCTGATGGTTCAGCTGCAAGCCCTCCCGCATATAAGTCGGTGGTACGACTGCCGGTGCAAATATGTGCCTGACAATGTCTATGTCGTCGAATGGAATTTCTGACGGTTCATAGTCACCGAGGGGATTTTTCAACCGATTACCTAAGAGGCCAGGGCCCTTGAGGCTTTCTTTTTTTAATCCACTAGCTTCAGTTAGATCGCATAATTCTTCACCAAGTTCTACAAGCAAGTCTGTCATGGCCTCTTCCGATAGTTGGTCCACCGGCGAGAAGGCTACAGCGACCCTAGTTGCTTTGTCCACTTTATTTTCGGAAGTCACCTCCAGATACCCTTGGATTTTACACGCCTCTTGTAACTGTTTCACGTCTGCTTTAATCAATTCCGCCAACCCAGCATCCACAGCCAACACCATGGAAACAATCCATTCCCCGCAGATTTTTGGTGTCGCCCCCCGCAAAGCTTTCTTGAGATCGGGTAGCATCTTTATGAATACATCGTAGTAAGGTGTCCCTATATACTTGTCTAACTCATCCAAGTCATTCAACTTGCTATAAATCAACGCAACATCTAAAAATCGTAGTAGGTCAAAGGACGATTCCAGGCTAGCCCCCTTGAACAGCCGTTGATTCAAAAACTGTAAATAGCGCCACATTTCCTTAGACTGGCGCCCTATAAAATATTCAACCCTTCCATCCTCCACTGAATTTTCCAACTCACGAAACACATAAGCCGACACTTCATAGGGGATGTCAAACCGGGCCTTGAAATGCAAACTCAGGGTATCCACCACCCACTGTTTGTTAGAAATAGATGAATAGAGTACATGTCCCAGCTCATGAAAGGCCAAGGCTTTTAGGACCCCATACCTGACATCCAGGGTTTCTGTTTTAAAGACTTCCGGTAGCCCCAACACCACGTGTTCACCATCGGTATAAGAGTGAGTTCCGCTAGAAATGTAGACCTTGACTGGATGGGCAGGCGCTAAAAGTTGCAGTGCCTTTTCAATGACCGCTTCATACTGTTTCATGTCTCTTTCTCCCTTCTTATAAGGTTCAAGGCTCAAAGGCCGCTACAAGGTATCAATATACAGTTGAATCGCTGCCCGCTCCGAAGGATCAGATGGGGCGCTTGCAACTACTTTCAGGGCCTTTTTAATATGCATGTCCCACAGGGTCCTTTCTAAGGCCATGACAAAGGCACGGATATTAATGCACTCATCTGATAATTCCCCCCGTTCTACAACAGATTTCATGTTGGTGTACAGCTTGTTGCAGTGATTGATGTTCATTGGCGTCGCCATTGGTACACACTGCTTCAAAATCCCTTTAATATCCTCAGGAAGCTTAAGATAATGCTTGGCAAAGCGACTTTCTGTGGCTTCGTTTAATTCCACCACCCCTTGATAACCTTCATTCATCGTGGCAAAGACACGAAAATTTGGATGGGCCTCTACCAAGCCATAGGTGGGCACACTGATGCGTCGTCGTCCATCCAGCACACTGTTCAATACGGACAGGACCGCTGGATTGACTGTGTTAACCTCATCTAAGACGACAAAGTCCCCTTGTTCCATGGCAAGAACCAGCTCTGAAGGTTCAAACACAACTTCCGATGCTTTGAGCGTCGCACTGCCCAACAATGCCTCAAGATCTGTATAGGCATTGCACTGAATCTCTCTAATCCGACGGGTATAAAGAGTTGCCAGTGTTTCAATAAGGGTATTCTTCCCACTGGCCTTTGGTCCAATCAGTAGAACCTTGTTGCCTGCATTGATATCGATGATGACATCGTGAAGAACTTGCTGGTCATCCTCAACATACTGAAAAGTATCCTTATCCTCATAGGAAGCATCTAGACCTGACAAGACGGTGGTCAGATTTTTTTTCGACAGCACAGGACTCATTTTTTTAAAAAAACGGACCCGCTTTTCGATCAATTTTTTATTGTCCATATCCTTAAGTACTTTCACCCCATCCTATGGCCTCCTTTATTTCAAAACAAACATGGCCACTAAATACGCCACCATACAAAGTCCGACAATTTTTTTCAACCACCCGACTTTAAAAATCGGATTCAGTGCACTGAGGAGTATGAGGAGCAACACTCCTAAGCTCATTATTTTTGCTGCATGTATCATTAATACGACACCCATTTTAAACTCCTTTCTGAGGCACATCACAGCCTTCAATTCGTGAGAGAATTTCTTTTTCAAGGGCTTCTAACCCAAGCTTCTTGAGTCTGGTTGCTAATCTTAATTTGGTTTGTTCAAAAATATTACGCATCTCACGGCCATTGCCGAAGTGCACCGTTTTATTGTTAAGCAAGTGTACGATTAAGCCTTTAACCGCTTCTTCTGCTTGACTGGATAGGGTGTACCCTTCCTCGTCGCAACACTGCTTGTAGATGGCCAGCAGTTCTTTATCTCCATAGTCTTCAAAATCCAAATGAAAATTGATGCGACTTTCAAAGCCCGGGTTGGTATGAATCATGTCTGCCATTTCCTCCTTATAACCAGCGAGAATAACCACTAAATGCGCCCGATGATCTTCCATTTCCTTAATCAACGTATCGATGGCTTCCTTGCCAAAATCATTGTCGCCTTGTCCTTGTAAGGCATAGGCTTCATCGATAAATAAAATGCCTCCTAAGGACTGACGGATGAGGGCCTTTGTTTTCTCTGCTGTTTTCCCCACATACCCCGCCACAAGGTCCTCCCTTGATGCTTCGATGAACTGGCCCCGTTTTAAGATGCCCATACTTCTAAATATTTTAGCCAGTATCCGTGCAACGGTGGTTTTCCCAGTGCCAGGATTACCTCTAAAAGTCATGTGGCAAGCGATCGACTCAACTTTTAATCCCTGAGCTTCCCGCTGTAACTGATAGCCGATATAGTCCTTAAGTTCATAGATTTGCTTTTTTAAGGCGCCTAGACCCACTAAACCTTCCAATTCCTTTAGCGCTTCCTCCATCAACCATTCCCTATTTTTCAAATCAATGATTCCAAACTCCTCAGGGGTCAACACACATGCGGCTTCTTCGTCAAAGCTTGTGCCTGCCAACTTCTGAGACTTGACCCGAATGGCTTGGCTCAAAACGTTACGAACGGCTCGTGCATTACCAAATGAGGCATCCACCCGTTGTTCATTGATTTTTTCAATCAGCGCATCGATCCCTTCAGGGGCCAATCGATAATGACGTTGTTCAAGAATGCCTTCAGCAATGGTCACGAGCTCATCATCCGAGTAATCCTCAAAATTGATGAAATGCGTCACACGACTTGCCAGACCTGGATTCGCTTCCATAAACACTGACATTTCCTTTTTATAACCTGCAAAAATCACACAGAGGCGGTCTCTATGGTCTTCCATTGCTTTTATCAACAAGTCAATGGCTTCACGTCCAAAGTCATTGCTGTTGTCATCCCCACGAAAAAGGGCATAAGCCTCATCGATAAACAATACACCATCTAAAGCCTCTTCTATTATCTTGCTTGTCTTTGTAGACGTCTCACCAACATACTGGCCTACAAGACCGGCACGGTCCGTCTCAACTAAATGGCCTTTTTCCAATAGTCCATGGGCTTTGAATATCTGGCCCAACACCCGGGCAACGGAGGTTTTCCCCGTCCCAGGATTCCCTCTAAACGAAAAGTGAAAACCTTCTCTTTTTTCTTCGACCTCAATACCAAGAAGATGCTGTCGCTCTTGATTAAATGCCGCTTCTTTTATGAGTTGTGTAACGGATATTTTAACCTCTTGCAATCCGACAAAAGACTCTAAAGTAGCCATGCTTTCCTCAGGTGTCAACTCTGTAGACCGTTTTTCAGTCACCGTGAATCGCTTTTTAGCTTGCTTGTAAGATGGCTCCTTATCTGGGTCCATACGCATTTTCATTTGCTTCACTTTCTGCTTTAAGACTTGAACCTCTGGGGCGTCTGGGTGCTTCAGCACCATGCGTCTCAATTCTTTTTCCCCCTGCCGCATCTGCCCATCTTTCAGTAAACACTCAATATAGCGAGCATGATCTTTTGAGTAACCACTTAGGTGATAGAGTCTTTCTGAAAGTAAAAGCAAATCCCCATAGGGCGCCTGAATCCCTTGGAAAGCATCATACAAGTATTTATGTAAGAAGTAACACTGCAAAGTCGATGCACTCGACATCTCTTTATCTTCATAATAGGGTTTTAGGAGGGTTATGGCCTCATGAAATTGCTTTCTTCCAACATGGACCCCTGCCCTTAGAATCATTTTCTCCATAGAGGAGACAGCCTCTTGTTTGGCAAGGTTTATTGATTTGTCATACTGCATCGTGCCTATATAGAGTAGGCCACGATGAAAATCTGAAACCGCTTCTCCATGCTTGCCTGCATAGGCCTTGGCTTCTAATAGGTCCCCTTTCATTAGGACTCTTTCTATTTCAGTAACCTTCTGTCTCCTCATGATTTCACCTATCCTATCTTAATTTCCTTAATATGTTCCGATTTTTCTAATAACGCTTCTTTTGACAAATTTGATGAGCGGTCTATATGCACTTCCCCTAAATACTGATGCCCATGCCCATAATAGGCAAAGATATGAATGAGTTGGTCGACATCCAAATGCATCTCTATGGACACTGGATCCCCTATTTGGCAGCCATCAGGTAATTTTAGTTCTGCCCGACCAATTTGACGGACATACTCTAGCGCTTCGTCCTCACCTTCTGTGACCATGACTTCAATGTATGCCTGGTCTTCATGCATTAAATAAAACACCCGTGATGCTGTATGAGGCAACTCCTGATTTCTCGGCAAAACAATATTGTTGACATAAGCCGTTCCCTCGTCGTTCATACTGGCAATACCGATACTGTGGGAGTTCACATCTTTAATCATCACTTGGTCTAGACTCTCATCCTGTATTTCAGAAGAATCTATGGCATCCATGTCCTCCAGTATTTTTCCTTGAATGGCTGCGCCAAGGGCTACAACTTCATCTGGATTGACTGTCCGGCTGGGTTTAATGCGACATCGATTTTCCAACGTTTCCTCTATATAAGGAATTCTTGAAGAGCCACCAACCATCAGTAGGGTATCGACATCAGCCCAAGTAAGTCCGGCTTCTTCGACAACCGACTCTAGGATTCCGATGGTCCTTTCCACATAATGGTCAATTAAGTCATTGAAAAAGGCTCTGCTATAAGTGGCTTTTAATTGATGCCCCCCTGCCCGTAAAGCTAAAGTTGCCGTCTCCTTACTCGACAGCTGCTTTTTGACTTTCTCTGCTTTCTCCCGCAGATCCTGCATGCCTTCCTCATCGTCTAATAAATCATAGCTGTTGGCTTGTTCAAATCGATCCATAAAATCATTGATCAAGACATTATCAAAATCAAAGCCACCTAGATTTTTATCTCCTTCCGTGCCGAGAATTTTGATTTCCATTCCTTCAATTTTTAGAAGGGTTGCATCAAATGTTCCACCACCTAAATCGTAAACCATTATCACTTCCTTCGATTGATTGTTTTGCTGGTGATAAACCAGAGAAGCCGCGGTCGGTTCATTGATGACCTTTCTAATATTCAGGTTGATTAACTTGCCTGCATCTATTGTGGCTTGTCGTTTGGCATCATCAAAATATGCCGGTACGGTGACAACTGCCTCTGTCACAGGTTTGCCTAAATAACTTTCAGCATCTTGTTTCAATTTTTTCAAAATGATGGCTGACAGTTCCTCAGCAGAGAAGTTTTTGCCACTTTCACTGATGAAAGCATATTCTGGATTGCCCATTTGACGTTTGACAAATTGCACGGCATTTAAAGGGTCGAATACCGCATTGTCTTTAGCCGTCTGACCGACAACGGCTTCTTCCCCTTCAAAGAGGATCACCGAAGGGGTCACACGCGCCCCTTCTCCATTGGTGATTATTTCAGCTTCGCCTTCGCCATTTATATAAGCGACTGCGGAGTTTGTTGTGCCTAAATCTATTCCAATCATCCTTGTCCTCCTTACCGGTTATTGTTATTAAGCGCGTTTGCAATTGCGAACATGAAGGTAAACACAATTCCTACACCTTTTACTAAGCCCCAGTTGACTGCTGCGAAGTGTTGGATTGGCAACTTGCGCCCTTCAATTGCCGCTTTGTTCATTTTATACACCGGGACAAAGGCTAAAGCCGTCAAGAGTACTGCGTATAAAACAAACACTCCCGTCAGCCAGTTAAGTTCAGCTTGTTGCATGGTTGCCAAGACACCTAAAACAGGAATAATGTATATTTTCCCAACACCAGGCACAAATTTCTTCTTTTTTAAGTCTTGGAGTTCTTTTATTTTTTGTTCTGGATATGTCGGATTGTCATAAACGTGCTTGTGTGGCAATGTCTTTTCCCAACAGGCAACAGCATTTTCCACGTGGGCTTCATTGGTCAAATAGTAATAGCCATCATGACCCTTTTCATAGTATGCCAGGGCCTCAGCTTCATAGGCATCGCAAAGATCTGCCAAGGTTTCATTATTGACGGTTTCACCAGATGCCAGTTTTTCTTCGACTAATGCGATCGTCTTGTCATATTCACCCCGTCTGTTATAAATAAAAGTCTTTAACCGGGTAAACGCCGTCTTGTCTTCAGCAATGGCAAGGGCTTGATCCAAGTACTGTTCAGCGATATCAAATCGTTCCTGCTCTACATAGATAAAAATCAAGTCATAGTATGTACTCAGGTTGGAACTGTCCAGCGCCAAAGCGGTTTCATAGGCTTGGACCGCTTCTGACACCCGTTGCATTTGGTAGAGGCAATACCCGTAGTTGGCATAAGCATCTGCTCTATCTGGATCTGTATGGATTGCTTTTTTCAGCATCAATAGCGCCTCTGCAATCTTGTGGCTGGCAATTCTCTCCTTGGCCCCTTCAATAAGAGCCGCTGCGGATTGTCCCTCCATTACAACTGCTTCAACTTGTTTTTGTGGCTTCATTTTTTTCAGTTTCTTATCGTATTTTTCTTTCTTGTCCTCTGACGTTAAATGTTCTTTTGCTTCCAAGACCAGTTGCAGCATGTTCTCTGCTTCTTGACGCCTTTCAAGGGACGGTGCGTTGGTTCGCGATTGCCACTTTCGTTGCAATTTCTTTAGGGCTTCATCCAATGCACCTACCGGCATGTCTTGACGCAATCCTAACACTTCATAATAATTCATTCATAGTCCTCCTATATCTTTATCTCTATATCTGCATGTCGTATTAACGACAACTCCGCATCCTTTTCTTCATGTTCCATTCGCGATGCATGATTTATAATGATTTCTTGAAACAGATTTCGCATGGCACGTCCGTTGCCACTGCGCCCTTTCTTATCAATCCATTTGACGATCAGCTCATCTAGTCCTACCGTAGCTTCTGGTAACAACAAGTACTTTTCCTGTTCAAATAGATGAATTAATATCTCTTTGAGTTCCTCATTGCTGTAGTCGGGAAATACGATCCAAGTGGCCACTCTGCTTTCTAATCCTGGATTCATAGAAAAGAGGTCCGTCATTTCTGTTTGATAACCAGTAAAGATGACCACCAGTTGCCCTTTGTTATCTTCCATAAATTTTACAAGCGTATCCAAAGCCTCTTTTCCAAAAGCATCTTGGGCACCATTCACCAGACTATAAGCCTCATCAATCAGAAGAATCCCACCCAAAGCTTGTTGTAATAATTTTTTTGTCTTTATGGCCGTATGGCCACTATGAGGCGCAACTAGGGCTTCTCTCGAACATTCCACCAAATGACCATCCTTCAAAATTCCCATGGCCCCAAGAATTTGTCCGATAAGACGGGCAACGGTGGTTTTGCCGGTGCCGGGATTCCCTGAAAAAACCATATGCATGGAGAAATCACTTTGTGGCAATCCAAGTCCATTACGCCGATTACGATAATCAATCATTTGAATATGCCCTTTGACAAGTTGCTTCACATCGCTTAAGCCTGTCAGTCTTTCTAATTTCTCCAGCGCTTCTTCCATTTGGTCCCTGCGATCATGCTGATTGTAATGCTGCATATCCAAGGCGCCAATCTCTGTCAGTAAGCATCTATCCCCAAGTAATTCGTAGAGATTAGGTTTTTTCATGATAATCTTTTCTATGAAACTTCTCACAGAGCGTAAATAGGCAAAATGACCATAATGCTCTTGCTGTTCTATAGCTTTACGAAACAGTTGCTTGCCTTCGGATGTAAACTGGTATCCTTTTTTACCGGCATAGCTTTCTGCAAATTCCATTAATCCTGAAAGACCAATAGGTCCGAATTCAATCCGCCATTTGAAGCGGTCCTCTAACCCAGGATTCAGATCCAAAAATTCAATCATTTCCTTTTTATAACCCGCCATTAAGATGATATGTTCGTTGCATTCAAGGGCCAGCATCAAGGTTTCCAATGCTTCAAGCCCAAAGTCCTTTTGGTTGTCCTTCCCCTTAAACAACGTGTATGCTTCATCTACCAGTAACACACCCCCTCTTGTTTCATCCAACACTTTTTGAGTTTTCAGCGCAGTGGAACCAATGAATTCCCCTACCAAATCCTTTCGGCTGACCCGCCGAAAAATTGATTTTTTGCAAAATCCGTTGTTATACAAATGTTTTGCAAGCACCTCAGCACCGTGAGTTTTACCTGTTCCAGGCGGACCGATTAAGAGGAAATGACCAATGTCCAAGGATGTGTTTCTTCCCTGAGTTTTTATTTTTGCTTGTTCAAACTGACGGTACTGTTCTATTTCATTGAGCACCTTTCCAAAGGCTGGCTGCAGTAGCCCCAGCGTATGCTGTCTTGAGAGATTAACAGCTGATTTTGCTGACCGAACCGGTATCTGCACTTTTTCTTTGTTGGCATTTTTAAGAGGCTGACCATTAGGTCGCCGTCCGGTTGACGACGGCTTTATCAGTCCAAGGGCTCTTAAGTTGTCTTCTTTATACATCTGCTTCACCTTCCATTAATTTGTCTCAAATAGAATGTGTCGTCCAAAGTAAGATACCGCGCGAATCGTCGCTTGATTAATTTCACCAATATGCAGCATCAGTTCTACGATTAATGGATCTTCTTTTTTGATATGCCACCAGTCTTTTAAGATGAGTTGGCTATAACAGCCTTCGCACAAGTACAGTTCCAAACGCTTGCGACCTATTCTATTGACCAGTTTGACCCCATGGCAACTGACTTTGTCATTGCTTACTGGCCATCGCCACTCCTCTGTATCCAGTTTCAGCACCCACTCACTTTTCTGGGTATTGTCCTGCTTGTCCATGTCATTACCAAATTCATCTTGTAAGACTTCTTTCAAAACCTTGTTCACAAGTGGCGAATGGGCATACATTCCTTCTAACAGATAATTGGACTTTCCAATGAGTTGGCCGCCAATTTCTTTTTTTAGCCCTTCTGCCAAAATAGGTTCAATTTCATCCTTAAGACCTTGAATGCCAAGGGTTTCCAATTCTACTGCTTGACCCTTCAGAAGTTGTTTGACTGCCTGAACCAACTGATTCGCCTTTCTTCTATCGGTAGCCGACAAAGTCAATTCATGAACATCCAAGTACTCAAGTAGTATGTATCTCGGCAGGTCAATGTCAAATCCTCGCTGTTTGCCGTCTATAGCTATATGGGTTTCGTCTATTTCGATTTTTATTATTTTGTCAGGCATATGTCTTCACCTCGCTTCATCCAATCTTCTATTTTGCCATACACCCTAATGGTAATCATCGTTGTCACACATGAAATAACTACATGTAGCCCTATTTGTTGAAGCATACTTGAAAATATAAAAGGCTGGATTGCTACACGGTAGACAAGGAACAGATTACTGTATAAAAACACGAGATTTCGATGACCAGCAAAGCTTTTCATGGCAAATCCCCACATAAATAGCGATGTATAAAGCATGGCCAGGAATAACCACCTTGCCAAAAAATGATCAAAATAGTCCCCTATGTTGTCGAGGGGCATATTCGGAAAATATCGACTCGCCCAGTAAATATGCCAACCGCTAATAACGGTCGTATGAATAAATGCATTAACCCGCATCATGCCACTCGACCAGTGAAGACTCCACCTCTCAACAATCAGCTGTCCAATCCAAAACAGCAAGCTCATCATGAACATTAGGCGCATCCCCAGTGGTGTTTGAAGGACTGCCCATACTAGGCAAATGATGTCGTAAAGAGGTCTCGCCAATACGATGACGGCAATGACCTTGTCAATAAATATCCAATGATTCAACTCTCTATTTGTAATTTGCTTATTTCTATCGTAGTGCCACTTCAGTAGATTCCATTTACTTGACCGCATGGTCTTCCCCCTTTCTTTTTAATAACCAAACGGTCATAAAGAGAAAGAACAGCTCTACAAAATACTGTGTGTATCGGTAAGAAACCAACATAAACCCATCCCATACATAGTCATTCACTAGAAATGCTGGATGTAATAAGTGATCTATATAACGGTCTAAGACACTTGTAACCCCTATATTCCCAGGTGCATGGGACCACCACATACAACTTCTATAGAGTAATAACCATAATGGCTCCACTTTGTTAAGCAAACGACTCGATGTTACCGGCAAAGCATAATAGCAGATAAGGAGAATCCATCCTCTTTTAAGGATCAACCACAAGCCCACATAATATCCAGTCATTTTAATCATCAGCTCAGTTGCAATAGTTAAATAAAGGATGAGGCGGCTTATGCCGATCCAATCCCTGCAACGACTCGTCACAGGAACTCTTTTTGATACAACACTGATACCAATGACCGACATGAAATACAGCACAGCGCTATAAAAACTTAAATGATTTATTTTAATCAATAGCAGCGAATGGGGCCATTCTCTTATGAACCAAGGTGTCATAATAAAATTTCTCCCTAACCAACCTACCGACATCAACAAAACGATTAGACTGCCGAATATAATGACCAGTCGTCGCATTCTTGCCGTTTCTTTTATGCTAGGTTTTAACGCTCTTTGTACCTCCAATGATCCATATAGAGTTTTATCTAACCACCTGAACAGCGTCACCATGTCAATGCCCCTTTCTTGTTATGTTATGAGTGTACATCCTAAAAGATAAAACATCATTTCAAAAAAATTACGGGGCTAAAAATGGTATACTTGATAAGGTAAGAACTTGAGGAGGAAAAGAATGAACAAACTCTACATACTACAGACGGAACAAAATATTTTGAATGTCATTGCTGCTAAGCATTTTGATTGTAATAATATCGTGATTATGAAAGATAGAGCCTTTAAATCCCCTTTTGCTGAGGATGGCTTAACAACGTACTTGAGAAATGAAGGCTTTCGTACAGAAACCCACACGTTTGATCCCTATGATAGAAATGACTTAAATGAATTGTCCCAACAATTAAAAAAAGACGACTTATTTGTTGTACCAAATAGTCGTTATGCTTATACGCTCAATATGGTTACTTTGTTTAGAGACAAATGTCGAATGGCATTTGTAGAGGAAGATGGCGACATTTATCTTCAAGAAGGTGAGCATTTTAAAGAAGTAGTAAAAGATCAAGTAGATTTGGAAGTAGAAGACTATATCGAGAATTTTGGTGGCTATATCAAGCACAGTTCTGAAGTGTTATTCGAGGAACCTTGTGCAAACACATTATTCAAAAAAATTATCCAGCACCTGAACACTTATCGAACCATGCTTAAACCTTCACCTATTAAAATGAACTACGATACAGGCTATGTGCATGTAGACATGCAGCGCTTAAACAAGAGTCAAAAGCAGTTGATGACTGACCTTATCAATATCATGGTTCGTTACAATGTGTGTGCCCTTAAGGAAAAATCTACTCATAACACATTAATTTTCTATGATGATGAATATAAGGATTTTATCGGAAAAGTCGGCACATGGTTAGAAATGGCTACTTACAAAGCGTTAAGCAATTTTAAAGACGTGGATTCACCGATGTCCAGCGTTTTCTTTTATTGGAATCGAAAGGTCAGCTCTGTCAGTAATGAGATTGATGTCATGGGGACATACGATAATCGCCTCGTATTGATTTCCTGCAAGGATACTGGCAACAACCTGGAAAAAGCCCTTTATGAACTGTTCACCCACGGGGAACAACTAGGCTTTGATAAAAGTTTCAAAGTACTCGTTACAACCAGTGAATTATATCCACAACTCAAACAACGTGCAAAAGAGCTTGGTATACATTTGGTGCGCTTCGATAAAGATATGCGCTCTCTATCTGTAGGATTAAAACAAGTCTTGAAATAAGCAATTCAGTTGCAAAAAAAAAAGGCAATGACGCTGTGACAGCGTTATTGCCTTTTTCTATTTTTTGTTCGTTATATATTTAATCTAAGTCTCCAGATTATGCCTAATCATATGACTCCAGCTTCATCTGAAAGCTATTATCCTCCATATCTACATCATTATATATACTCAGGATATAGCGTTTCATAAAACTAGGTGAAGCCTCCTGCCACAAATTATACCCCGCTGACGTTGATCGTCCTTCATCGACGTTGTCAGTACCTGCAAAATACTTGACATTTGCTTGTTCAAAGGTTCTTGCCATTAACTCTTTTTGCCTATCATCGTAAGTGCTCTCTTCTTCTAAAAATGTATAAGCCATATCATAAGCCTTATCCGCAAAAAAATCATAAGAATATCTCTTAAATTCATTTAGATTTTTATCATATATGCCTTCTTCTCTAGCCCAGCCTTCGACATCAACAAATGCAGTACTGTAATCGAAGGTGTTCATTTCAGGTGAGAAGTCAAGGACACCATATTGTTGAGGGTACACAGCCAACGAACTCGTTACAATATCAAAGAATTTTTGAGGTGCATTGGACGAACCAACTTTTTCATATGAACTTATATCTTGAATATGAATATGCCCGCTCAAGACTAAGTTTAATCCATATTCTGAAAACCTTTCTATGACATCCCTATTGTTGTCTATCGTAAATCCTGACCGCATAACTTCATTGTGGTCCAGTAAATTGTGATGCATTACAGTAATGATGGTCGCACCATTTTCCTTCGCTAACGCGCTACATTTTTCTATCCACTGAAAGGTTTCCTCTTTAATCATGCCATCGGTTTGAGGAATACCCAACATCTTATTGTCTTTATACTTATTGGTATCAAGCATCAATAGCCATGTATCATCCGAAGGCGTTGCAAGATAACTTAAGCTATGTTTATCTTTTGAAACAGCTTCAGTGTACCCAAAATCATTATAAATCTTGTTGAACTCCTTATCGTTAATGGACTCCACAAAATATCTTTCATTCTCATTAAATCCCAATGCCCAAGGATTCAATATATCATGATTGCCAGGGATAACGTAAACAGAAGTTCCGCTCTCTTCGATTCTTCCTAATTTTCTTGCTAACGCTAAATGACTTTCTTTTTCTCCGTTATTGGTTAGATCTCCACTAATGATTAAAACATCAGGTGTCTTTTGCTCAATATCTCTTATAAAAGCTTCCAAAATTTCATCTAAGTAGTTGAGTTGCTTCCCATCTCCGGCCGCAAGATACTGTTGAAATGCATCCCCATCATGTATTAAATCACCCGCTAAATAGTGTATATCCGTTGTAATAAAAAAAGTAGTTGCCTCGCCACTTTCGATTCTTGAAGGTTTTGCCATTGCAGTATTTGTACAGCCGACTAAAGCCAGAATAATAAGACCTGTTATTATTGCTAAGTTTTTGCGTTTACTCATGTTTTCTCCTAATATTTTTAATAGAATCATCCGGATAGCGTGGCTACGAGTCGAATGTATTATTTACTTAATGACATCAAACGCTCATTTAGTTCCTCTAAATTCTTGAAACGCCCTTTTTTAATGTCTTTTTCAAGTTTTCTACTTTTAAACGAGATAAACAGTTGATCTAAATCATAGCCAACAGGATAAAGAGTTTCGGCTCTTTTATCCAATGTGACACGTTTCTCGTTCATTTCTTCATATTGTCCATCTCTGAATAAGGTAACTGTTTTTTCATCAATATCGTGTTTAAAAATAAGACGATGGTCCCCACTTTCATTGATCAGAACACGATCCCCTTTTTCGTAGATGATACGGTCTTCATCAATAACTTCGGCTTCCTGGTGTATAGCATCTATCCTACTCTTCTTTTTAGAAAACTTCGAGATTTTTCTTGCTGTAACCAGTTCATGGGTTGAATTGATTTTATTCACACGTTCTATAATTTTATCCGACAATCCAAGTTCCCTTGAAATCCACAGGGCATTACTATTCCCTGCAACACCGATTAGCAATCTATAAAGCGGCTTTAACGTCTCTCTATCAAAGTCCATAGAAGCGTTGATAAATCCTTCATGAATTTCGCTATACTCCTTGATTTTACTATAGTGTGTGCTTGAAAGCGTAATCGCACCACGGTTATAGATTTCCTCTAGAATTGCAATACCAAGGGCTGCACCATCTTTTGGATCCGTCCCTGTACCAATTTCATCTATTAAAACAAGAGTCCTTCTTTGTGACGCTCGTACGATTTCAACCAAATTCTTCATGTGACCAGAAAATGTCGACAGCGATTGTTCAATACTTTGGGAGTCACCAATATCAACAAGTATTTGTTTGAATATCGATATACTACTGCCCTTTCCAACAGGCGGCAAAATACCACTTTGTGTGAGCAACACCATCAGACCTACTGTTTTAAGGGTAATTGTCTTACCGCCCGTATTAGGTCCTGTAATAATAAGGGTTCTGTAATCCGTTCCGATACGCACATTTAGAGGTACGGCTTCTTCGCCTAACATTGGGTGTCTTGCCTTAAGCAGATTGATTGTCTCATCATCAGTAATATCAATCTCATTGCCACCAATAGCCACTGAGTATTTAGCCTTCGCCATGATGAAATCATATTTTCCAAGAATATGAATAGCATTCCATATTTCATCAACACGTTCATTGACCAGTGCTGACAAGCGCATTAGAATTTGATTACATTCCTCAACTTCTTGGGCCTTCAACATGATGATTTCTACAGTGATATCCTTGATCGATTCGATTTCAATATATACTGTTGACCCAGAAGCTGATGAATCAATAACTGTGCCATCAACAAACTTTCTAGAAGCAGCTTTAATTGGAATGACATATCGATCATCTCTTTGGCTATAATAGTTTTCTTGAAGATATCTTGCATTGCTGCTTGCAGATAGGAATCTATTGAGTTTATCAATCCGCTTGCTGTGCAATGATTCTATTTTTCTTCTGAGTTTCTCAAGGGTATTACTAGCTCTTGAATGTACGATACTACCTTCTATACAGTACTCGATGTCATTTTCTATTGATTTGAATGTTCCTAGACTAATCGAATAAGAATGTAGCAGCGGTGCAATATACTCATATTTTTCGATGGATTTTTTTAGGTTTCTAATACATCTCAGAAAATCTGCGACTTTCAGTAGCTCCTCTGGATGCAAGAACGAACCTTTTTCGACTTTGGTTATATATGCCGTAATATCATTGATGCCACCAAGTCCAAGTCCTGTCCCTTCGTTGATTATTCGTACGGCTTCTTTTACTTCCTCATATCGTTTGAGCACAATACGCGGCTCTTCGCTTGGCATCATTTCATCAGCAAGTTTTTTCCCTAAACTGCTTGAAGTATGTCCTTTAATTGATTCTCTAATATCTTTGTAACCTAGTAAGGTTAATGTTCTATCATTTTTCACTGTTCATCTCTCCTTATTTCGTAGGTTGCCCTACTTATGCCTATCCTGTCTATAGACTATGAACCGTTGAATACCAATATATACTATTCTTTACAAGAACACCTCACATGCTGTTCTTTTACAAGAACACCTCGCAACCTTATCAGGTTGCTCGTTCGCTAGCGCGTCCAATATATCACCACATGCTGTTCTTGTTTTTCACGAAAAATAACCGTGATTAAAATAATCACGGCCTAAACTCATTGTATGATTCACATAACACGCTAAGAAATCACTGATAAATGTGATACTTGTTGGTCTGTAAATTTAGTAAAACACAAGGAATTTATGATAATGGCAGTTCATAATCTAATAATTGAAAATAGATTTCACCCATAACAAATAATCAAATGATATACTCATTTGCTAAAAAAGTGATCTCTAAACTATTCATTTACTATAAATTACGATACTACACTCATAAAAATCCTCCGACGTTATTCACCCTTGTTGGGTAATTTAAGGCTAGCACAGATAGTTTGTTTTGTCAATTGTCATTTCTCTATTACAAATTAGTATCAAACGCTTCACGTTCGTATAAATGGGTATCTATATAATGGTAGCCATTTTAGAATTTCCTTGTGAAAGGATGATTTCATGAAACTTAAAGTATCCGTTCCCATTGATGCACCTAAAGAGGATATTTGGCGCGTTATGACCGATTTTGAACATGAAGCAGAAAACTTAAGTCATGTTAATAACGTGAAAATTATAGAGAATCCAAATCATTCACTCGATGGTCTAAAATGGACGGAGACAAGAACAGTATTAGGTGATACAGAAACAGCAGAATTTTGTGTAATAGACTACCGTAAAAACAGTTTTCTAAAGACACATTCAGAAAGTCACGGTAGAAGACGCGATGCTACTTATTCGATAAAACAAGAAGGAGATCATAACTTGTTGTCGGTAAACTACGAAAGTAGACCTTATAAGTTGACTGCTCGATTAAGTACCATTCTTTTTGGACGTTTGAATAAAGTAACTGCTAGAAGATCACTAATCGATGACTTAAATGATATTAAACTTTTAGTTGAACATCATTAAGCAAAGTATTTGATTCCTTAACTTCCTTTCATTCGAAAGGAAGTTTTTGTATTCATATTCAAAGCCTGCTAGCTACTGGCTGCCGCAGCTGCAGTGGAAGCACTAACTGCGGCGATCATTGCTGCTTGCTGCGCTGTAATAATTGCCTGTATTGAAACTTTAAGAGAAGTAATGATTACCTGGTCCTCTGCGTTTTCGATCAACGAAGTTGTCACAATTGCAGAAGCAAGCATGACAACCATCCCTTTACTCAGCCATCGTGCTTGTTTTTGAGACTTAATATATAATGCGACTTCTATTAGATCCTCAATTGCACTCTCTATGCCCGTTAATGCAATCAAGGCGATAGAGGCATAATAGTCAGGATAAACTTTCAATTTGTTTTGTTTTAATGATTCATTAATATGACGACATCTATCAGCCAATACCTCTACTGGTTCATCACTGAAAGTCAAAATATGTGACATCATTTGCAAGCCATTAGCAACTGTAAATCCACGATTTTTTAGTGCTTGATATAAGGCTTCTATTTTATCTAATTTATTACGTTCATTTACCAGTAAAATTGCAAGGGCGTAATCATCACCGCCAGTTAAAATTGGGTGGTTACTTTTCATTTCCCTATAAATCTCAATAGCTTGATCAGCATAAGAACTGTAATCAGAACCTTCATACAATTGATTTAGTGTATATAGGGCTATTGGTAAATATGTAGTTTGCTTAAATCCAGCCTTTTTTAGGATAGTATAGTTATCATTCATCACGTCAAAGGAAGCTCTTGGTTCAGCGTTATTCAAACACAGTAATCCGCTCAAAGTAAGTAAACTTGTACTTCTAAACGGGGAAAACATGCCTGTACTTTTTTTTATGTGGTTTTGCATTAACTTTATGTCATCGATGCGCATGGTTTTTTTCTGTACTGCATAAGCAACTGCTATTAGCCATTTCGACAAATCATTATCCCATTTATAGGATGATTTTAATGTTGTAAAATTGTCCAATAACGGCTGGCAAACCAGTGAATATTTTGAATTCATTTTTACCTCCTGAAGGAATTTAATAGAACACCTCAACACAAAACCGTGCTGAGGTGTTCTAAAATTAATATCTTATTCGTTACCGTTTCAATAGATCGATAGACTCTAACGTCATAAAGTCATTCAGTTTCAACCAGTTGTTCGATAATGTATATAGGTCATTCCCATGATATAGGATGCGGGATACATGATTGTTATAATCATTGTAATAGTCTGCATCACCCGAAAGCCCAGTATGAGTGATTGCCCCTCTGAAGTCTAACATACCATCCTCTGTGAAGCTGAAAATATAAGCGTCTTTTGATTGTCTGCCATAGGTCGGACTCACAAGTGATACAGGAATCGCTAAAATATTTTTTTCTTTGTTGAAAAGAAAAGCTTTATGGTCATAAGACACATCGGTACTACTATTGCCTGTACCTATTAGGGCTTTATCTTTTTCAACAGGATTATTAAAATCACTGACATCAAAAATCGAAATTTTTACGCCATCATTGATTACGCGACCATCGACTAGCTTGGTTTCCATACCAACACCGATGATTGTCTGCTCATCATAAGGATGCATATAATTACTGTAGCCAGGAATTTTCAAGTAGCCAAGTACTTTAGGGGCTTCTGGATTCCCTGTATCAATAACGTAAAACGGATCCACTTGACGATAAGTGACCATATACACCTGGTCCCCCATCATTCTTGTACTATAGATAGTTTCTCCCGGTGCAAGGTTTTCTAAAGAGCCGACTTCCGTAAGCGTCTCATCGAGAATGTACAGATTGTTGAGGGTTGTATTGCCTTGCGTCGCATCTTCTGCACCCCACCGAGTTGTGGCGATTCTGAAATGGCCATTATATTCATCCATTGCAAATTGATTGATGATATACCCAGGCACGGTTCCTTTTGCCTTAAAATTAATTTGTCCTTTCTCTAGGTCAAAGGAAAAAATATCCGTATTTTCGCCCCAACCTCTCCACCACATACCACTGTTGGCACGAAGTGCAAGATACATTGAGTCCTTATCAGCATACAGTTCATCCCCACCACCTAAATAGGCTTTGACGTCCAAACCTTCTGTAGTCAAATTGTTTAAGTCAATCCCCATTGTATAAAGCATATTGTTGTTTACATGTCCCGGGAAATAAGCAAGGTCCTCGTATGCAAGTGTTGTTGTTTCAATACCTTGATGCCCTTCATCTTCTAGAATCATTGGCATGATGGGCCCACCTCTGTAGGTATACTGATTCGCCACAACATAAATATAATCTCCTACAAGTCTTGAAGACAAATAATTCCCTTCTATACCAAATGATTTGATCAGTATAGGTGCATTTTTTTCAAGTGTACTAATGTCATAACATTTCACCATCAACACTTCTTGCTTATAAATAGGCACACTCATAATACGACCATTTTCTTCATAAGTTTTTAGATCCAATATCTGTTCTCGACCAATTAAAATAAGCTTGTCCTCAGTCACATATAGCTGCGTTGGCCAAAAACCATTTTCTTCAACGGTATGCACAACTTCTAGATTACCACGGCCTGTTTTGATGATCTGTAGTTTGGAATCTTTTAATGTATATATATAATTTTCGTCTATCTTTACAATATCCGCTTCATCAACACCCGCTACCTGAGTATTGGTCTCTGATACCTCGGAAGATCCGGTGACAGTTTTCTCTGCTGCAGGTGCCATGTCCATCTCAAGGCTTTCTTCAATATAATCATACATAAATGTTTGTTCAGGGTAAAAGGACAGTAACTTGTCATATTCGTCTTTGTCCTTCAATGTAGGCAACTTGCCCTCAAAGGATTTCAGGTCATCATACACTCTTATTGTTGAAGCTGTTTTTGCATCATAAGTTTCAAATAAGATTGCTACCATTTCTAGTGGTAGATACAAGCGATCACCGATAACTAAAGGCATGACTTGGCTATTCACAAGGACACCGTTTCTTAATACATATTGCTCTTCTGCCTTCACGTAAACACTTTGGTTGCCTTTAACAATTTCAACCATTCTGTTCTCAGGTTGCCATGTTACAGTGTACCCTAAACCTTCAAAAGTTTTTCTTAAAGGTATATAGGACTTAAACCCATAAGTTTTCATTTCAATGTCGACATAGTCACTCGTACTGTCTACAAAAGATGGAATCCCCATAGTCATCATTAAGACAACTGTTATCAAAGCTATTACTTTTTTCATTTTCATAACCTCTTTTCTTTTTTAGTAC